>Ga0315903_10006915_pt1 | contig 14345 bp, 20 predicted proteins | sample LakEriMetagenome_7_FD_203524 | JGI IMG/M metagenome (GOLD analysis project Ga0315903, IMG submission 203524) | Freshwater fungal communities from buoy surface, Lake Erie, Ohio, United States - Buoy 2 MA119 | ecosystem: Environmental > Aquatic > Freshwater > Lake | place: USA: Lake Erie, Ohio...
CTTCATGTTGTGTGAATACTTGGCCAAGCATTTCATTACGAGGTTTACAATTGATAACAGGAGAACCAAGACGAATAAAACCAACCCACTTCTGTGACTTCTTCTCAAACACAGCCAATCGCAAACAACGGCCAGGAATACTGGTCATGTTTGAATGACTAGAAATCATATTAAGATAAATGTCCCATCTATCTTGTGGCAACTCCATGATTTCAAATTCCATATCAGCAGGTGACATGGTAAAATCAGAGAACAAATCTTCTTCTGGTCCCATGCCAGGCAAAGTAAATGGTCTTTCTGCCATTGAGTTTAGTTTTTGTTCACGCATGTATTCATCAATACGACCAAACTTATCAAAGTAGTTTGAGAATACATCAGCGCAATGTACGGCTTGTTCTTTAGTTAGCGTCATACTTTAAGACCACCAAAGTTCTTATTGAATTTCTTCTCACGGTTACCAAATGTATTAAGTGGTGCATCATTCTTCACTTGACCAGAATCGGTAATATCTGCCTGTGCTGAATCTTCTGCATCATACAATCGCATCTTAGAACGGTCAACACCAACAACAAATCGTTTGTTATTGTTAGGGTCAGAGTACCGATTCTTCAACTGTTTCACCATAATTTGGTTTAGTTGTTGCAGTTCTTCAGTTGTAATCAAAGCAAACATAAAGTCAGCAGTTGCAGGCAGACCAAAAGATTCAGAAGTATCTTCTAGACCAACATCAGAGTTGCTGAAACCACTACGAGTTGTTTGTGTTGCAGATACAATTGGCACATTGTGTTCAACAGCCAAGCCACGGAGTTCTTCAGCAATAGACTTGATGTATGTGTAAGAATTTACAGAACCACCAGCCTTGATACGAGAAGATGCACAGATGTTTAGGTAATCAATGAAGATAATATCTGGCACAAAGTTCTTCTTCAAATGTAACTCACTCAACAAGGCTCTGAAGTGTAGAGATGAAGCACTAGCAGTTGGATATTCTTTGATAATCAATTTACCATGTGCCTTGTTTTGTAAAACTTTAAACTTGCGTTCATAATCTGCCTTAGTCATTGTTTGCAATTCATTCAAATCAATATTTAGCAAATTAGCATCAATACGTTCAGCAATACGTTCTTCTGCCATTTCCATTGTAATGTACAATACATTCTGACCTTGTGACAAACAAGAACCTGCCACATGACACATAAACAAGGACTTACCAACACCAGTACCAGCAAGTGCAATGTTCAATGTCTTAGTTGGCAGGCCGCCCTTTGTAATCTTATTGAAGATATCAAGGTCGAATTTGACACGGGATTCAACCTTGTGATAGAAGTCAAAACGAGATTCATAGTCGGACATATAATCATGGCCGATGTGTTGGTCAAATGAAACACCAAGTGCATCACTCAACAGTTTTGGAATCTCACCTTTTGGTTTGATACCATTCTTGTCATCAAGTATTGATACTGATTCCATAATGGCATTGTAAATGGCTTTGTCTTGGCAAAACTTTTCAGTCTGCTCAACAAGCCATTTACTTTCGACCTTTTCTTCCCTTGACATGTGCATTTCATTGAGCAACTCAATAGAGTCACGGACTTCAACCTCTGTCAGAGATTTACTTTCGGTGAAATTAATCACCAAAGATTCGTGCGTGGGAAGATTCTTGTATTTGTTTACAAACTCAAAGATTTCTTTGAAGACAACCTTTTCAGTATTGTCACCAAAGTAATCGGCTCGCATGAAAGGCAATACTTTACGTGTGAAGTCCTCATTGTAAATCAGGTTCTTCAGGATTGTTTGTTCTAATCGTTTCATTATATCGGTTGTTAATAATTAACTCGGTGAGTATGTCACCTATCATTGTATGAAATTCCTCATCTTTTTGCAAGAGGTCTATGTCGTGTTTGCCTGCATCAACGATAGTATAACCGAATTCCAATACTGGCAAACCTGTATCATGTTTGACCCTTGCACCAGTATAATGGTAAAGGACGCCTTTGAAATCACCAGCAAGAATGCCTATGCCAGTGATATCAGAGTTTTTAAAGTCAACAAATTTAAAATCTTTATCTTCTTCAAACTTCTTCATCTTCGGTTTCCAAAACTGGATCTTTTCCCATAATGCTGCCATAAGTGATTTCATATTTCTTTCTCACAAAAGTTTTAAATGAATCTGTAGAAAGAATATCATTCCAGAATTCAGCTGTTTGAGTATCATTGTATCGTTTCTTATCACCAACTTCACCAGTATCTTGGTTTACTTTGGCATACCAACCATTGGTTGGTTTAACCACATGTCCGGATTCAAGAGCAATGTCAAGTAGACCAGACCACTTATTAATGCCACCATTAAAAGATACATTAACGGGTATTTTAGATTTTTCTTTAACATAACGGGATTTTTCTACGTTGATAATAAAATTGTAACCGACAATTTCGGTGCCTTCTTTTTCTTGTTGGCGACCAAGGATAAAAATGTTATCAGCTGAGTAATATGAACCTGTACCACCACCAACAATATCTTTAGGAAACATACCAATCTCTTTGTATGTGTGATTCACAACAACCATTGGAATATCTTTCAAGTTCAAGTGTGGTGTTACCATACGGAACAAACTCTTAACTTGTTTTGCACGACTCATATCAGCAACAGACTTGCCTTCAAGTGCATCTTCAACTTCTTTCTTTGAAGCCAAATTACCGATTGAGTCAATGATAATCATCACTCGGTCGCCACGGTCAATGCCTTCAAGTTGTTTCATAATATCAAACTTCAACTGTTCAATATCAGTCAACGGAGTATGAATAACTCTTTCTGTATCAATACCAAAGGTATCAAAGTATGCTTGTGGAGTACCAAACTCAGAATCATAAAACAACAATACAGATTCAGAATACTTGTCCATGTAGGACTTGGCCATCAATAAAGAGAAAGCAGTCTTAAAGTGTTTTGATGGACCTGCCCACATCGTAAGACCTGGTGTTAGGCCACCATCTAAATTACCAGATAGTGCAACATTGACCATTGGCACATCGGTTGTAATCATGTCCTTTGCGTTAAAGAACTTTGAATTAGCAAGAATGGCACTATCTTTAATAGTCGAATTCTTTTTGATTTTGTCTAGTAGACTCATAATATTTCCTTAGTTAAAAAAACTTTCGAGAGAATTTGTTTTCTCTGTAGACCAACCAATCTGGTCTAAAATCACTTTGATTGGCTCAAGAAATGCCTTCTCAAATTGTAAATCGTAATCAATATACTCTTGCAAACCAAATTCAGGTGGCAATCTATTTGGATATGAAATGACCATATCTTTCATAGGGTTTGGTTGTTTCAGATAGGAGAATTTAATCTTTTCGCCTTCTTGAATCAATGGGTACTTCTTATCTAGTTTCAATTGCTTGAGTTTGGCATTATACAGAATAGCGCCCTTCACATGAATCGGTGTTCCCTTTTTATATAGAGTAGCTGCATCAGAATACTCCTTCAAACCATTCATTCCACGGGGAAATGATACTTCTTCAGGTGGCATTGCCTTGAATGCTTTTCTAAACTCATCAATAAAGGTATGAATGTCATCTTCTGTACCATTAATCATCAGCTTGATAGACTGTCTCATCTTCTCACGGATTGCCGATGGTGTGGAAGATTTAACCATTTCCAGACCCATAACTTTCATCTGAGGTTCTTTGTACTGCACACCTTCGTTGTTATACACGTTTAGAATATAACGCTTCTTGGCAGTCCAGATTCCCTTGTTAGAAAGACCTTCACGCTTCATTTGCATTTTTTGGTCATACGCATGGACATACGTAGCAAGTTCTTGATAGCTTTTGTCAATAAAAGGTTGAATCTTATCTTCACAGACTTTGTCCATGAAGGCGATAACTTTATTAACATCTGTCGTGTCTTTATACATTTTATCAACAAGTGGACCAAGTTTGAGATATATCGAGTCCGTGTCTGAGGCGATAACATAATCATTATTTGTTTTCAATAAGCCATTCATATACTGGTTAATCTTGTGTTCAATCCAACGGATTGATAATTGACCAGCAGTAGTAACACCCAAGGCCATACGTAAATCGTAAAATCTAAAATACTGAGAACCAAGGGCACCGTAAGCACTATTGAGAGAAACTTTCTTTGCCAATTGCAGGTTATCATAACGAGCAATCTTATTCTTTAATTCTTTTCTTTTGAATGAATCAGTCTCAACTTCATAATCTTTCTTAGCCTGAATCATCATCTTCTTAAACTTGGAACGGTCAATGTACATTTCTTCCAACATCTTAGGCAGAAAGCCTTGTTTGTCAGTACGGAAGAATTGGCCATTTGGTGTAATGGTTGCGCCTTCAAGTTTATCTAAGTTAACTTCTTTAGTTAGAAGTTTATCTACAGAGACCGTATTCATAATGATGTTACGCATCTCATCGGTGTAATCGGTTGGTTGAACCAATGTCTCAGGTGAGATGTTGTATTGCATCATCAAATGCGGATACAAACTGTTCAAGTCAAACGATGCGATCCATGGATGCATACCTGTTTGTGGGTCTTTAACATAGGCACCTTCAAACGCTTCTGATTTACTCTTAGTAACTTTCGGTGGCACAACAATGTTTTTGTCCAACAGATAGTTGTAAATTAGAGCATCCCACATTCTAGTTTGTGCAAAGATATCTTCATAGTTGGTCTTTGTATCATAGGCCAAGGTCAGACCAAGTTCAATCAACTTCAACTTGTTCTCAAGTTTTAAAATCAAGTCAACGTCTTTAATGTTGTACTCAATAAACTTTTGGTAATTCAAACGATACAATTGGTGCAAGTTTTCGAATTCATCATAAGAAATCTTACCTTCACCAAGTTCTACTTGAGCAATGTTATCAAGGCGATATGACTCTTGTGATTTACCACCTGGCGCATACCATCTGTATAGTTCAATGTAATCAAGTGTGGAAATGCCAACAAACTCATATGCAGTTAACTCTCGGTTATTAACCACAGCCTTACGACTATTGATTAGACCCCAAGGAGATAACTTGCGTGTTTCATCTTCACCAAATAGTTTTGTGAAACGATTAACCAAATATGGAATATCAAAGAACTTAATATTCCAACCAGAGATTACATCTGGTGGGTTTGTATTCCAGTCAGATAAAAACTTCTTACACAAATCATACTCATCACGGCACTTATGATATGTAACAGTCTCATCATCATTCTTGTACTCACCACAACCATAGACTGTAGTGCCGCCATTCAACTGACGAACAGCAATAGCAGTAATCGCTTCGTTAGCAAGATATGGGTCGGGAAAACCATTCTCAGAGCCAACTTCAATATCAATAACTGCAATTGACAATTCTTCCATTGACCATTCGACCATGCCTTTTTGTTCATCTGCAATGAAGGCATATTGATAACTAGAATTGCCATAGACTTCAAAACCTTGTACTTCATCGTACCGCTTAACAAAGTCTCGAGCCTCACGCATCGATTCGAATTTCATTGGCTCAAGATAAACACCCTCAAGTGACTTGAAGGTTGTTGTTTTATTCGAGCGCAAAAACAAAGTCGGCTCATAAGCAATTTTAAGCTTAATGCGCCGACCGTCTTTTACACCTCGATAAAAAATATTGTTGCCTACTGCCGCAACATTGGTGTAATAATTTTTAGACATTCACACATTATATCATAGTTTTGGAATGGATGTGGCAATCTGTATGCCAGAACCGAACATATCATTATATTGATTTGTCAATTCTAATACAGGTGTACTTTCAAAAAGAATATCCTCTTTCTTAAATGTAATGCCTGTTTTCCATTCTTCACAGAATTGAACATAGGGTACAAATCCCATTGATGCACCATCTTTAGTTGGTTGCATGATAACCTGAACAGGTTTAGAAATAGTAAACGTGATAGGTGTTTCTGTAACATCACCCATGATTGAGTGATTAGTTTTAAAAGTTAAAAGCTTAATCATCCTTTAACCCTCATGTTACCATCTAACACACCGATGGTAACCCATCGTTTCGGAATCAGCATTTCCCGATTCTGAAATTCCCGAACATTGATAGTTGGATCTTGCATCCAACCAACAACTTCGACCATGTTGTCAAAGTCACGCAGGAACAGTTCATACCTGTCTGCATGTGGCAACTTATGCTCAACAACTAACTTCTTTGCCAATTCACGTAGATTCATATACATCCTCATTTAAATACGATAAAATAATTATAACACAATATACTAACAATTGCAAGGCTTTACTTGGCAAACTTGGTAAAATCTGGTTTCTTCCAATCGGCAGGCTTAAGAACCTTGCCGTCTGCCCGTTTCAGGACAGTTTTAGTTTCCTTGTCAATCTTCTTTAGGTTACTTAGAGCACCTTCGTCCCAAGCACCTGTACAATCCCATCCACGGGATTTCATGTACCCAATGATTACCCAAATGGTATCAAAACAGGCATCAATAGTTTCAACATCATCATTCTTGCTAACAGCATCAATGAATTCATGGTATTCTTCATTGATTAACCTACGATACAAAAGAGATTGTTCTGCATTATCTTCTTTTGTGGTTTGGCCTGCTGCGACCATAAATGTTTCCACATCTCTGAATACATCACTCATATTTTTCAACCTTAATATTACATTTTTCTAAAAATTTTAAACCATCATCATTTTTATATGTGTCTCTATAATAAACACTATTGATACCAGATTGGTAAACCAACTTGGCACAATCTAAACAAGGCGCATGTGTAATGAACATTGTTGCACCATCTGTAGAGTTGGTAGATTTGGATAATTTAATTAGTGCATTTTGTTCAGCATGAATAACCTCTGGCTTGGTCATAGTTACCACAGTACCTGTAAAATCAGTATGCTTAACCATTTCACAATTATTATCCCAACCAGCTGGCATTCCATTCCATCCAAAACTAATAATATTAGAATCTTTTACTATAACAGAACCAACATGAAGTCTTGTAGCATAAGACATTTCAGAAATTCTGATTGCCAAATCCATATAAAGGTCATTATATCTTCGTTTTTTGAGTTTTTCCTTTTCGCCATCCATTTTCAATTTCACTTTCTTTTTTTACCATCTTATTCGTTAAACCATTTGTTATCCAAAACATTCCATTATTTCTTTTATTTGGCAATTGAGCAATTCTTTTCAAATGCCCAGAATTGGAATTTATTTTACCTTGAACTTGACCACCCATTCTAGCAATTTCAGTTCTCAATACTGGATCAAAAAAAGCATTTACTTGTTTTTCTCTACACACTATAGAACTTTTTTTACCACCAATAGAAGAGCCTAAAGTTTGTATATTTTTCATATGGCCGGATTCTCTATTTCTAGGTCCTTGGATTTTTCCACCCAATGAAGAGCATATTTTCATAGCTTCATCGGTTTGTCCTGTAAGCAAATAGTAAGCGCCCAAGTCTTCTTTTTTACCATATTGTTCATATAGTTTTAAATGTTCTTGAGCATGTTCTTCCCTAGTCAATTCGATTAAGTTAGATGAGTCATCTGACCCGCCCATATGTTTAGGTAGTATGTGGTGTTTATGTTTCATACTCTTATTTATAAGTTTTACATGCAGAAAGTCACATAAAATCAATAAATTTCTGTTTCATTCTAAAAACGCCAATGGTACTTCCATCTTACGCAAGCCATTTGCATAGAAGAAGAATGGTACAAATCTCTCATTTAAGAAACCAGGATATCTCCATGGGTTAATCTCTGTACAGTTGTATTGTTGTTTGCTTTTATCAGGGAATGTGTTAGAACAATTCTTCCAAATAAATTCCATAATTTCAAAATACTCATTTACCAGTTGTTTGAATAGGTGTCTAGGTAGAATATAAACACATTCATAATTACAAATACTGTAATCAGTAAACCATAACATATGTTTACGATAACTTGGATTTACAACTTGAATGCCTTCTTTGAATAGATTCCAATATTCAGGCAGTTGTGATTCTAAGTATTGATTCTCAATAGAATTATGCATCATACGATAACGACTACAAACAACATCAGCTGATTGTAAATATCTTAATGCGGCTTCTTTTTGAGATTCAGATGTTAACATCTTACATGAGTCAACATTAGATGGTACATGAAGTTTTTCACCAACAAAACCAACACCTTGTTGAATTGCTAAGTATCTACGATATGAACCAACACCAAGATACTCTGATTCAGTATCATTGTTTGCAAGGTAGTAATCGGTTGCTTGTTGACCTAAAGCTTTGAGAAAATCAAGCTCATCAACTTGTGAATAATAATGGCGATACTTACTGATAGTATTCAATCCACTATTTACATTAGTGTACTCACCATTGGGACTTGGTGGATGCCATTCAAATGGACCAGAACCTCCAGCATAGGAAGCTTTAACCCAACTTGAATCGAAATTAAAAGCATACTCTTTGTGAGTATGTATCATCATATTAATATTCATAATTTTCCTAAAGAGGGCCGAAGCCCTCTTGGTTAAGCTGCTACTTTTTCTTGTAACAACTGAGCCTTAGGTAACTTTAAACTGTTACCAATTTCAATTTTACGTGGTTTCTTATTCTCAGGAATAACATTCTCCAATGCAATGCGTAGAATGCCGTCCTTGAATTCTGCACCACGGACTTCAATCGTGTCAATCAAACGAATTGATTTAGTGAATGAACGTGTTGCAATACCACGATACACATATTCAAATTCCTCTTTTTCTTTCTTGTCACCTTTAACAATTAGAACACCGTCATCCAATTGGATATCGATTTCTTCTTTGCTAAAACCAGCAACTGCCATTTCAACGACATAATGACTGTCATCTACTTTGAGTACGTTGTGTGGTGGGAAAGTATTAAGTTTTGGTACAGCCTGACCTTCAACGATTCTTTCGAGTTCATTGAATAGTTGGTCAAAGCCGACAAACTGAGGATACAATGTTGTAAAGCGTGTCATAGTTTTTTCTCCTATTAAGCGAGTTGATAAAAATGATACCCCGAAGGCATATCTTCCTGCTTACTTTATACAGGGACAATTAACGTATGTCAGTTCAATTGCACGGACGCCTTGTTACCGTAGCATCAAACGGCCCTAAGGTGGGTTCTTCAATATTCTGGTGTTTTCTTTCCAATGTTATACTTAGCAATAAGTTCCCATTGGTCTTTTTCTTTGAATGATATAATTTTAATCTGGTGCAATGGTGCAATGTTGTCAACTAGTATATCTTTATTTAACACTTTAATCAAACCCCATTCTTCTAACAAATTAGCAATGGCGTTGCGCCTTTGAATATCATTCTCTGAAATATTAGATGGTTTACCATCCAATGCAAATAGTTCTTTGAAGTGAACGATATAGTATTTGCCTTGTTTGTGTAGAATGTGGCAAGACTGATAAAGAACCTTCTCTTTGCGAGAAGATACACCAATCCGAGTTAGTGTTTCACGTACCTTTAAAAAATCATCCTGTTCGTTGAGTGATACCTCAACAAACTTTGACAAATCAACCATATCATTTCCTTAATCCACCAGTATCGGTTTTTTCTTTTAGTTCTTGGATTTGTTCTTTGCTGAGTAAACGCCGAGCGTCACGAGCTTTAGAGTCAGAAAAATTGTAGATTTGCTTTATACATTCCAAATCATCATTCTTTTCAACTTTAGCCCACTTAGCAAATGGTCTTTTCTGTGACCGTACGGTATTTAGAAGGAAATCATTTTGTAGTTTTTTATCAATGAAGTGCCTACGATTCATTTCATTGGCATACATGATACAGTCTTTATGATAGGAAAGGCTTCGGTTGACCAAGAAAGGTGTATAGTCTTTCTCAGTAATTTCATCAACAATCAATTGCTTCTTGTTCTGCAAGATAGCGTTAACATAATCAAATGGATTCATAATTTTAATGCTTAACCAAATATTTAGTATCCGTAAGATTTAGACATTTTACGGACGGTTCGCCGGCGGTCAATTTACTACCATCCGGATCAGGCCAACGGAATCTATAGTCACAAGTAGCAGGTAGTTAGCCAACATGCCAAATGATTTCCTAGTAAAAGCAGCCCAAGCATAAAGACCACAACCGATGATCCAAATAGGATAAAGAGTAAGTAAAGGCGGGCTGGGAACCGTGAGAGCCATGGTAATTGAACACCCAATACTAATGCACCAAGCAAGCAGCTCAACGCAAAAGCGAAAACGATTAGAATTCCAGTCATCTTTAATCCATTCGATGGTTGGTTTAAATAGGTCTATAATCATACGAACTCACAGTTGACCATAATCTCGGTCAGGCAAGCCACAGTATTAATCTCTTGGTCAGCAACGAATGCAGCCTTGTACTGATAGTCAGCAAGAATCAACACAGCCTGTGGAATAGATTGAGGTTTCATTAAATCATACATTGAATCATATAGCTTGCGGTACAAGGTATTAGAGTCAACATCATTAGTAGCAACCCATTTACGAATAGAACCAAAGTCTTTATCACGGATGAATTTTACAATCTCTGAAATAGATACATCACCAATCTGTGCCAAGACACCAGTATCAATCTTACCAAACTGTGAATACCGCTGTAACTCATTAATGATACGGCGAAAGTCTGGGAAGTGCTTCTTGATTAGTTCAGCAATAACCTTGTCATCATAGTCAACGGATTCACTTTGCAAAACAGACTGGATTCGCTTAAAGAATGCACTGGCCATCTTGGCCTTCTCACCATTCTTTAGAGAGAACTCAATAACTGCACAACGTGAATGCAATGGTTCAATGATGCGGTTCTTGTAATTACAAGTAAAGATGAATGAGCAATTGCTTGCAAATTCTTCAATCGCATTACGCAAAGCAGGTTGCGTAGAATTTGGATTTAGATAATCAGCTTCATCAATGATGATGACCTTGCGGCCACCAGTTAAACTCATTGACGATGCATAATTTTTAATCTTGGTTCTGAATGTGTCGATACCTGATTCATCAGAACCATTGATTACGATGTAGTCGCAACCCACTTCGTTGCAAAGTGCTTTGGCTACGGTCGTCTTGCCTACTCCCGCCCCACCAGCCAGAAGAAGATTTGGAATGTTTCTCTGGTTGACGTACTCCTGAAACGGCAGTTTCAACCGTTCTGGTAGAATACAATCTTCGATTGTTTTCGGGCGATACTTCTCTGTCCATAACAAATGTTCCATAGGAACCTTTCACATAAATCATAATAAAAATTAGTCACGCTCATTGAAGCGAGCAACAACATCAAGGTAAGTATCAGTTACATTATATGTAATGTTATTCAAGGTAAAGATACTTGTAACTGGTTGCACTTCTGTAACATTATCTTCAGCATCCTTAAACGTAAGGTTGTTTTCATATACTGTTACAACATGAGCAGGGTTAATTGCTAATGATTGTGAAGCATTACCTTCGAGTGCATTAGTGAAGTATTTTAACATCAGTTAGCCTTCTCAAACTTGCTACCTTGTTCAGTAGTAATCCAATATTGTAGTGGTACATTTGAATTCTTAAAGTTTGAAATACCCTTTGAAGAAATGGATACAACATAAGAACCTGGCAATACCTTTGTCAAGTTTTCTGTTTTGAATACCATACGATACTTACTACCATCACCAGCGGCATCTAGTTTGAGTGCATCGGTGTGAGCAGAATCATTTGCCAAATCAATAGTAACAATGTTCACTTCAGTACCATCAGATTCGATAGCAACTTGTGGTGAAGACAATACAGAAGCGGCACGGAGAATCCAATCAAAGTCTTCAGAGGTCAACTTGAATGTAATCTCTGCTTCAGGCATCGTCAGAGGTTTCTCAGGCGGTGTGTTAATCATAGTAGGGTCGCAGAAGCGATACTTGATTTTACTACGGCCTTTGTTGCCAACGATTACAACATGCTTCTCATCAAAGTCAAATGATGTATCGTCTTTATGCAAAGAAACCACAGACAAGAAGTTGTTTAGGTCATAAACACCAAAGTCTGTAGGGATTTCTTCCGAGATTGTAACTTCAGCAAGAATATTCTTGTGTGAAGAAACAGTTTTTAGGGTCTTGCCCTGTTTGAACAGTAAGCCTTGGTTGATAGAACCAAAGTTTTTCAATACTGATAGTGTGTCACTAGATAGTTTCATAATATACTCCAAAAAAATTAATCATTCACAGAATAGATTGTATCATGTTCATAGAGAAACATGAGGCAACACATAGCGTGAGCAAGGTGATGTTTGCCAGACTCAGGGTCTAGGGTCTCACCACTTTTCCATGCCCACATATGTCTCTGTAGCGCATCAAAGTACCTACGCTTTGAATCAGGTACTTTTTTCCAATTATCCCGTTCATACTTCTGAGCGCCAAAAGTAAGAACATCAACAGTAGCTTCTAACGCTTTTGGTGGCAACAAACCAAATTCAAGTTTGTTACCATCAAATTTGCGGCCACCAGTAGTGGCGGTTTGAGAAGCTTTTACAACATCTTCTTCAAACCTTGCCATTATAGTTTTCCTGTGTACTGTGCAACAGCAGGCATATTACCACTAAAGGCATATGTACCAATGTGTTGTGTTTTCATCCAAGGGCACAAGTAGATTGTTCCACCCATCTTACGCCACATTTGGCAGAACATATAATCTTCTGACAAATATCTTTCAGAACCACCACCTGTGATAGAATCTTTGGTGTCAATTACTGTATCAAAGTAAGCATGGATGTATCGTGTACCATCAAAGTTGGCTTGACCAACATGGTCTGGTTTGTACTTGATAGATGGATATTCTGTTTCCATTTTCTCAAACACTTCACGTTTAACCATCATATAACCTGTACCAATTTCCATAACCTCAAGAGGTTCAGTAACTTGGAACTGTGAGGTGCCTTTTACCACATTGAAAACGTATTCACCAACAAGACCTTCTAGGTCACGAGGTTCCATTTCTGGATGGTTTCTTGCTGCGGCTGCAACATTAGGCCAGTTGATAGATTTCTTAGGATATGGCCCACCGATAACATCTTTATCAAGAGCTAGTAATGCAAGAACATCTTGCGGGTTGTAGTGAATGTCCGAATCAATGAACAACAAGTGTGTGTAACCTGAACGGAGAAATTCATCTACAAGGTAATTTCGTGCTCGGGTAATAAGTGATTCGTTAAACAGGAAAGAAAACTTGGTTTCAATTCCGTACTTTGCAAAAGTTGTCTGTAAGTCCAGACAGGATTTGATATAAAGACCATGAGCCATGCCGCCATACATTGGTGTGGCGATAAAGACTTTGTGCTTTTTCAATTCATCAATTTTAACTTCAATTTCCATAAGGTTTCCATAAAATAAAAAGAGGGAGTGACACCTATATGTATCACTCCCTCAAGTGGTTTCCTAAGAAATATTAGGCAAAAGCACGTTGTCCTTGTGAACGGATTGCAGCAATGCCTGCGGCAACAACACGCTTAGTTGGTGTGCCCAAACGGTAGAAAGAAACTTTCCCACCACTTTGAGTCGTGCGTGTATTCAAATAGATTGAATAACCTTCGTTACGCAACTCATTGATTGTTGCTGAAGGATTTGAAACACCAAAAACAGATTGCATCTTAGCAGCTGTCAATGTGTTGTAAGAACCAGTCTTGGAAAGATAGGCGAGGACTTTAGATTTAGCGGACATATTGTCTCCATAATAAACACGAATCTCTATTAACGATAAAATATTCAAGAGGAGATTCATTCTCTCAAATTATGATGTATTATAACACGATTAAGTAAGTGTGTCAACACTTTTTACGGCAAAGAATATTCTCTGCCGCATTTATTAGAATGGAATTTCTTCCTCAGATTTGGTTTCTTCAACCACAGGTGTAATGATGGCATCAGGATTAATACCTGCATCAATCTTGGTATACAAGTCAATGAAACTTGCCTTTGTATCATCATCAAAGCGGTTCAAGCAAAGATTGATTGCCTTGATTTTATTACCATGAATACCAAATGTATTCACGATGTGTACCAAACGGCGAGTGGAAATCACTTCATCACAACCACCATCCAAGAATGTTTTACGAATGGTATCTGCCCACATTACCAGTTTGTCGGCAAAGTCATCGTCTTCACGACCAACAGAATCCAATTCTTTCTTAATGATTTTCTTTTCAACAGTAGTTGGTGGCCATTGTTGTTCGTATGTGTTAGGGAAACGCTCAAGGAATGCTTCGTTCAAAACATTGGTGAACATGTAACGACCATCATCTGAACCTTTACCTTTAGTATTTGCAGTAGCAAACACGGTGAAACCTTCAGCAGGTGTAATCAATTCACCTTTCTTTTTCAACATG
>Ga0315903_10006916_pt1 | contig 14341 bp, 8 predicted proteins | sample LakEriMetagenome_7_FD_203524 | JGI IMG/M metagenome (GOLD analysis project Ga0315903, IMG submission 203524) | Freshwater fungal communities from buoy surface, Lake Erie, Ohio, United States - Buoy 2 MA119 | ecosystem: Environmental > Aquatic > Freshwater > Lake | place: USA: Lake Erie, Ohio...
TGTTGCCGCCCAGGTAGTTGTAGTCGAGCGCGTAGCCGGTCGGCAGGCCGCTCACGGTGCCGAACGTGCCGGCGAGCGATGCATAGCTCGCAAACACGTAGGCGGGTTCGGTGAGCGGGTTCCCGAGGCTGAAGGTCACCGTCGAGGCGGGGTCGAGCGTGAGAATGCCCGTCACCGAGGCCAGGTCGGCTGAGCTACCGCTCACATTGATGGCGAGCGCCCCGGCGAGATTCAGGTTCGAGCCGAACGCCAGCGAGCCGATCCTCGCTCCACCCGGAGAGACGGTCGAGCCCGCAGTCGCGGTGATGCCGCCAACGACGGCGCCGTTTCCCAAGAGCGTCTGCCCCGACGCGAGAGCAAATCCACCGGTCACGCTCGACACGTCGAGGATGGCGGAGGAAGCCACATTGATCGTGCCGCTTGATGCGATGTTGTTGGTCGCCGCCGAAAGGGCCAGTGTTCCGCGTGACACGGTCGTGGCACCGGTGTAGGTGCTCGAGCCGGTGAGGATTGTCTTGCCGCTCCCGCGCTGCGTCACTTGGGTCGACCCATTGATCGGGTTGGCAAAGGTGTAAGCAGCTGCGGAGTGGTCGAAGACAAGGGCACCGCCCCCGAGCGGAGAGTCAATCGTGGCACCGGGGCTGACAAAGCCCGGCGCTGCTCCGTCGCCCGGCCCGGGTCCGGTTCCAAGCTGCAGGGTCCCACCCGGCCCCATTTTCACCGACGACACCGCCAGCGTGCCGCTGTCGGCGACCGTCACCAGATTGCCGCTGCCGCTCCCGTAGGAAATCACGAGATCGGCTGTGCCTGAAAGAATCGCGAGCGCTGAGCCGCTCCCGCTGATCGTGATCGAGTTCCCGTTCACGGCGCTGCTGGTGGACGTGCCGCCCACGAAGACGTCGCTGGCCACGGCCACCACGCCGCCATCGGTGATGGCCAGGCTGTTATCGTTGCCGTCAGAGCCCACGCGAAGTTTGTTGGTGATCGTCCACTGGGTGCCGGCGCCGGAGACCGTGCCCGTGTTGCCCACCGAGCCCACGTTGAGCCCAAAGCGGACGTTGGCGTTTGAGACCTGTGCTCCAGAAGTGGCCGAGAAGGAGTTGCTGGTTCCGCTCTTGCCGATGACGAGGGCGGCCTGGCTGGAGAAGGTGCCACCGGTCACCACGAGGCTGTTGCCGTTCGCCGCAGCACCGTCACCCACGGTCACGTCGTTGGCGTTGCCGGTCACGGTCAGCGTGCCGTTCGTGACGCGAAACGCGTTGTCGCTCGATGCCAGGCCGACCGTCAGCGGGCCGGCGTTGGTCCAGCGGCCCCCGGCGGCGACGGTTGCGACATTGCCGTCGGCGCCGGCGTCGTACCCGAGGAACGTTTGGGGAGAGGTGACCAGACCTGACACGGTGATCTGGTTGGCATCGCCGCTGTAGCCCACGAGCAGGGAGGTGGTGGTCGCAAGCGTCCCGGTGGCGCCGACGGTCACGGTGTTGCTGGCAGAAGTTGCCACGCCGCCGATCCAGAGGCCGCCGATGGCCGCACTGCCGCCGGCGAGCACGTTGAACGCATTGCCCGTGCCGTCATAGCCCACGTTCAGTGTGCCGGGCACGGAGAGCCGCGATGCCAGCGAGAGCGTGTTGCCGGCATTCCCTGCCGAGACCCCGATCGTCGCGTTGGGAGAAGACACCCGCGCCCCGCCCGAGATGGCGAGCGTCGCAGAGGCCGAGTCCACGTAGAGATTGTCCGACAAGGTCAGCGTGCCACTGGTGAGCGTGTAGGTGCTGGCGTTGGCCGTGAGCTGGTTGGCAGCGGCGGCGGCGGGCAGATTGATCGTGGGGTTCGACGCCAAGGGACTCGGCAGGAACACATTGTCGGCAGATGTCGGCACGCCCGCCGTCCAGTTGCCGGCCGTCGTCCAGGAGCCGTTGACGGCTCCTGTCCACTGCGTGTCGGCAGCGAAGGCCGACGAGATGGGCAGGGCGATGGCACACGCAAGCAGAGCAATCGGCAGGCGGGAGTTGAGCACGAGCAGGATTCCTGGAGGCGGGAGAAGGGAGGTGGGCAGCAGAGCCAACAGGCTCGAGACCCACTCAGGGAGCACATCCCATGCCAAACCGGGCCTCGATTCCCGCAGGCAGGCAGCCCATGCGAAATCCTTGGGGAAAACGCAGGTGTTGATGCTGGGGCTGTGACGGAGGCAGACAGCGATCGGCGGTCATTTCACCGAATCTGCGAAACGCATTTCGCATTTTTGGTGAAACGTGTTTCGCTGTTTTGGTGAAACCCGTGTCGCATGCAGGGCGACATGCGCGGCGTTTCGAGCGCGGATCCGACGACGCTACGCGGTAGGCACGGGCTCGAGCACGTACGGCTTGCGGAACTCCCGCGGGCCGAGAAAGGCGTTCGCCGCCTCCGCGCCCGAGCCGACGAACATCTCGCGGGAAGCGTCGATCGCCATTCGCGGGCTGAGCTTGAGGGCATCCGTGGGAATCGCCAGGCCGTAGGCCGCAATGTGATCCTTGAGTAGCCCCTCGAGGGCCAGCGTCGGCTGGCCGCCGGCGAGCGTGCCGGCTGGCATCAGCCCATCGGCCCTCGCCGATCGCCAGGCCGCGTTGATCACGTGGCTCCAGTTCGTCGAGTCATGACCGACGACCACTTCGGCGTTGAGTCGCTGCGGATTACGTGTGCGGACGGCGTCGAAGAAGTTGGCGTAGTGCTCCCGGCCTCCGGTGGTGCCCTTGAACTCGCGGATTACCTTCCCGGCTGGATCGACCGCCACGCCGCCACCGCGACGGCCATGGTAGGAGCCGCCCTTGCAGTGGACGATGTAGCCGCTCTGGGTGTCCTCGAACTGCAGCGGATCCTTCGAGCCGGGGCGGCCCGGCAGGTTGCTCAGCGCGAAGATCACGGGCACGGCACCTGCCTCGAGCACAGCGAACATCAGGTTTGGTGTCTGCCCGGCGTCATTCCAGACCACGCGGCCACCGCCGCAGGTGACGGCCGCGGGGAGCGATACGCTGTCGCGGAAGACCACATTACGGACGTCGTCGAGCACGTGCACGCCCCAGTTGGCGCACTCGCCATTGCCGGTGTTCCAGTCCCAGTGCCAGTCGTAGTTCACCTTCGAGCGATACATCGGCAGATCGGCGGCCGGCCCGAGCCAGAGATCCTTGTCGAGCGTCTTTGGCAGCTCCAGCGGCGTCTCGCGCTTGCCGATGCTCTCGCGAACCCCGAAGCGTGTCACCGACACCGAGTCGATCGGGCCGAGCGCCTTCTCGTCATGGAGAAACGCCCGAATTGCCTGCTGCATCGGATCGCTTCGCTGCTGCGTCCCCACTTGCACGATTCGACCGTGCTTGCGGGCGGCGTTGATCAGCTGCCGCCCCTCCCAGAGCGTGTAGGAGAGCGGCTTCTCGACGTACACATCCTTGCCTGCCGCGCAGGCCCAGATCGCCGCGAGGCAGTGCCAGTGGTTGCAGGTCGAGATCACGACCGCATCGACGTCTTTGTCGTCGAGGAGTTTTCGCAAGTCGGCATAGGCTTTCGCCTGCGGTGCCTTCTTGCGGGCGGCATCGAGAAACTCGCCCTCGGGATCGCAGAGGGCCACCACCTCGCAGTCGTTGCGCGACAGGAGGTCGCTGAGGTGCTGCCCGCCCCGCCAGCCGAGGCCGATCAGACCGAGGCGGATCTTCTCGTTCGGGCTCGTCGCCGCCGCCGAGAGCCCCGTGGTGGCCGCGAGGCCGAGTGCGGCTGCTCCGGCGACCGAGTTCCGGAGGAAGCCCCGGCGATCACAGGCCAATCGCGCGTCGTTGAGCGTCATGCGTTCACCCCATGGCATTCGGAAAACTCATTCGTCGTGAATCCCGTCGAGAGAAAGGCTAGCCGCTTCGCCGCGAAAACGCGATGCCCCGCCCCTGCCCGGCGGCGCGATCGCGAGGGTCCGTTCGTACAAGCCCAACGCCGTGAGGCGTGGGGTGCGGCCAGGATAGGCGCGGCGTTTTCTCGACCGCGCCCGAGGCCTTACGGCCTTCGGCTTGTACGGGCGGCTGCCCGCGGCCTTACGGCCGGTCGGCTTTCTTGGCGATCGTACAAGCCCAACGCCGTGAGGCGTGGGGTGCGGCCAGGACAGGCGCGGCATTTTCTCGACCGCGCCCGAGGCCTTACGGCCTTCGGCTTGTACGCGCTGCGCACGCGAACGCGAGCATCACGTTTGACGCGGGTCAGCCGGGCTGAAACACGCGCTTGAGCGTGCGGACGTTGGCGCCGAAGTTGCCGCGGACGTTGCGGGCATCGGCTGCGTCTCGCGAGCGTTCCACCACGAGCCAGCCCTGCCAGCCCAGCGCGTCGAGCGTCTGCTTTACGGCCGGTAGGTCGATCGCCGGATCCTTCTCCAGCCAGGCGCCGTCCTGATTGCTGGCGTGAATCTGGCAGATGCGGTCGCGGCCGAGCGTGCGGAGTTCGGCGTGGAGGTCGCGGCCGTTCTGGAGGGCATTGGCAAAGTTGAAATACGAGCGAATCGCCGGGAATCCGATTTCGTCGAGCAGGGCGGCCTCGCCGGCTGCGTCGAGAGCGGTCTCGATGCCGATCGTCACACCCGCGTCGTCCGCCCGCCGGCCGGCCTCGCGGAGCCGGCCCACCACCGCGGGCTGTAGTTCCGGGTGCGCCGCCAGATCGCTCCGCACGCCGAGCGGCAGAAAGATCGTCTTCACGCCCATCATCACCGCCGTATCGATCGTGTCCTGCACCACGCGGTCGATGCCCTCGCGTTCCGCGAACGACTGCGCATAGAAGCCCGACATCGCCAGCGATGAAATCCGCAGGCCGAGCGTGTCGGCCTCGGCCAGGAACTGCTCCCGGACGGCCGCGTCGGCGAGTTTGTTATCGAACGTCGGCCTGTCGCCGAGGCCGCCCATGTCCACCTCCACGCCGTCGGCGCCGATCTCGCTTGCGAGTTTGAAGGCGCCGAGTTTCTGACGCTTGAGGATCATCCAGTCGCAGACACCGACCGGAAACCGCGGGAGCGCTCGCGGCGTTGCGGCGCGGCCGCTCAGGGGCGTGCAGAGCCCCGCGCCGGCGGCGAGGGAGGCCGAGAGGAGGTGGCGGCGCGACCAGGCGGGCATGGGCGAATCCTCGAAGGAAACCGGTGTTTGTACGCGAATCCCGGCGGTCCGGCAGGCGGGACGGATCGAGGGTAGCGTTGGGGCATGCCTCCCGGACGTGGCTGCGACGGAGGCTGGAACGGGGTTTTTACCGTTGTTTTCGCACTGGCTCCTCAAGCGCGCGCTCGCCAGAATCCCCGCCCTCGAGAACGGGCGTGCCGCCCTTCCGTCTCCGCCGCGACAGCCACGCATGAACGCCACGCCCATCGGGATCTCCGCGATCGCCGTCCACCAGCCGTCGTGGGAACTCGACAACGCCTGGTTTGGCGAGGCGATGCCCCGCAAGTTCTCGCATCACACCGGCATCGAGGCGCGGGCGATCTCGCTCGACGACGAGGTGACGATGGGAATCGCCGCGGTGCGGAAGCTGCAGCGCGAGACGGGCTGCAACCTTGCCGACTGCCGCGGCATCGTGTTTGTGTCGCCGTCGTTCATTCCGGCGTCGGTGGCCCGCCAGCACCTCGATGCCGCCGGGGCCGCTCGCGAGCGACCGGGCCGTGCCGCCCGTCAGCTGGTCCGTGAACTCGGCCTGACCCGCTGCCGGACGATCGGCATCAACTGGTTCTGCTGCGGCTACAGCCGCGGCCTTGCGCTCGTCAGCCGCCGCTGGGCCCCACGGCTCGGCCTCCGCCGCGACGAGTTCGTGCTCGTGGTCGTGGCCACGCGAATCAGCCGGATCACCGACTACTCCAACGTGCAGACGGCGGGGCTGTTTGGCGACATGGCTTCGGCCACGCTGCTCGCCGGGCCCTCGAACCGGCGGCATCCCATCCATTTCGAGATTCTCCACGCCGACGCCGAAAAGCAGCTGGCTCAGAAGTCGGCGTTCGACTTCCACGTTCGCGACCACGTGCCCGTGCCTTCACCCGACGGCGGCACGCGGCACGACGACGATCGGCTCGTTTACTCGCTCGACGGCATGGCGATCGCCGAGATCGCGCCCCGGGCGATGTCGGCGGCGGTCGCCAAGGCGCTCGGTGAATCGGGCCTCGCCGGCGGTGACGTCAACTTCGTCGTGCCTCATCAGGCCGGCACGGGCATCGTGCGGTTCACCGGCATGCAACTCGAAGCACTCGGCGTCCGCTGCGAACTCGTCAACGGGCTCACCCGCCGGACGGGCAATGTGAGCGCCTGCTCCGTACCCCACGCCCTCAATGAGACGTGGTCGCGGCTGAAGGGCGTGGTCGCCTGCCCGACGGCCGCGGTCGGCAGCCCCGGCCGCCCCGAGGTGCTGCAGGGCTGCGTGCTGCTCCGCTCGACCGCCCTCCACGACCGTCAGGCGACGGTAGCCGCCTGACGTCGGCGCCGGCACGACGCCGCGATGGCAGCCACGACGGCCACCGCCGACATGCCCGGTTCGGGCACCGCAGCGATGCCGGCGGCCGATGACGCCGCCACGTACGGGCCGGCGTCGAACAGACCGGTCGAGAGGAAGTCGGCGGCGTCGAGGATATCCACCACGCCGTCGTAGCCGAAGTCCCCCTCGTTCCACGTGGCAGACATGCCGGAGTCGAACTTGCCGCCGGCGAGGAAGTTGGCGGCGTCGAGGATGTCCACCGTGTCGTCGATGTTGGTGTCGCCGGGCGCGGCGAAGGCGAAGCTCACCGAACCGTCACCGTTGTCGAGCCAGCCGACCGCCCGTGGGGTGAACTGAGCCACCGCGGCCGCCGCGGCCGATGACGTGATGCCGCTGGTGCCGGTCCAGTCGCCGTTGGCCCCGCGGCCGGCGAGGATCTCGGCCACGAGCTGCGTGGCCGACAGTCCAGCCGTCACCGTCATCCCGCCGGTGGACACGTCAACGAGGCCACCCGCGGAGAGATCGAGGCCGCCGACCGTCGTGACGATCCCGTCCGCCACCGTCGCCCTCGCGCCCGCCGAGACCTGGAGCGTGGAGGTGGCGACTGCCGCAGGGTCGGCGAGTTCGAGCGTGCCGGCCGAGACGACGGTCGGACCCGTGTAGCTGTTGGCTCCGTCGAAGACGAGCGTGCCCGTGCCGGTCTTCGTCACCGACGAGGCGATCACGATCGTACGGTAGCCGGCCTGAAACTGCGTTTGCCGGCCCGAACTCACAGGGAGCGTGACGGGCTGCGGAGTCAGCCCAGCGAGGAACTGATCCCAGGCGGTCTGATTGAACGCCGCCATCGGCACGCCGGCACCGACCACGGCGGAGCGGAAGCCGTAGCTGTTGATCCAGGGCTGAAGGTCGGGGAACGACACCTCGTTGTCGCCGTTGTAGTCGCCCTGCGTGAAGCCCTGCGACGTGGTGCCATAGTTGCCCTGCATCACCTGGAAGTCGGCGAAGTCCACCACGCCATTCAGGTCGGCGTCGGCCTGGATCGGCAGCGTCGGCACGATCCGGCCGGCAAGCGTGGGATCGGCGACGTAGTCGAGGAAGCCCTCGACGATCTGCACGTCCTTCCAGTCAACCGTGTCGTTGCCGTTCATATCGAACGTCAGGTCGGCCACATTCGTCTTCACCTGCCCGCGGATCGTCACCTGGGGTGCGAAGAGCGTGAGGTCGGCGGCGGTCACCTGATTGTCGCGGTTGAAATCGACCGGCTTGAAGGCAGTGGCCCCGGCCACGGTGTTGACGCCCGACTCGCGATAGAGGAGTTGCGTCGCCGAAAAGGTGCCCGACGAGCCCGTGACGGCGATCGTCCGCGACTGCAGCCGGTCCACGACGAGACTCACGCCCCCGAGTGCGGCTGCCCGCTGTGTTCTGTTGACCACCTTCGAGAGCCGGCCCTCGGCGTCGTAGCGGTAGATGCCCGGGTAGCGACTCTCCGGCTTCGTGCTCGAGGCGTTGGTGTAGAAGACGAAGTAGAGGTCATTGCCCACCGTTGCCAGCGACTGCACGCGCTGCGACGGCATGGTGCCCGACACCTCGAAGAAGCTGGCGAGCGTGGCGGCGCTCACGGCGATCTGCCGGGCCGAGGTGGTCGTGCCATTGTGCGAGACGACGTCGATGCCCCCCACGTTGCCGGTGCTGCCACCGCCGGAGAGGAAAATGTGGTCGATCCCTCCCGTGGTTCGCACCGTGGGCTCGGAGGTGGTGTCGTCTTCGTTCATGAGCCGCTGGGGGCTCCCCGAGAGGGCGCCGAGCTTCCAGAGACCGCCGTAGGCTGCGCTCGAATCGTTGAAGTAGATGCTCTGGCCGTCGCCGCTCCAGGCAAACTGCCGGGCCAGGTTGTTGCTGGTCGATGCCGAGGCGGCGACGGCCTGCAGGTCGGCGAGCGTGGCTCGCGTGGTGAACACGTCGGTGCCGTCGCCGGGAATGGCGGCGACGCCCAGGTTGTAGGAGTAAAACTTCTTCGTGGCGGCGGGATCGACCGTGCTGAGCGCGGGATAGCGGGTGTTGCCGCCGTCGGCGATCACGGCGAACGAGTAGGCCGGGTTGGCACCGACCGGCTTGGGGTTCAGCAGGATGCCGCCCTGGACGGGCGAGGTGACGCCGCGATTGGGGTCGCCGTTGCGGTAGTAGAGTTGCAGCGTGCCTTCGTAGACGGTGGGCAGGGCAGCCTGCGATGCCAGCGTGCTCACGTCGGTCACCTTCACGACCGCCGGACTGCCGTAGGCCGTCACGTACATCGTGTCGGCGTTGGGATCGTAGGTGTAGGCGGCGAGTTGGCTGCTGAGAAACCAGCTGGTGGTGAGGACGGGCGCGAGGTTGTCCACCTGGCCGCGGGCGGCGGGCCCAGCGGCCAATGCGGTGGCAAACGCGGCGGCGATGGCAACCGCGAAGCGGAGGCCGCCGCCCGAAGTTACGGGCAGTCGAAGGGGGGCGGGCATCATCGCGGCCTCTTAGTTATTCGATAGCGAAGTATTCCACGCTGCCGTCAACGCACGACCTCATGTAGCCCGGCGAGCTGCGGGTGCCGTGCGGGTAGGTTCGCTGGGCGGTCGAGATGATGTACGACGTGCTCGAGAATGGGCCCCGGAAGCCGCTCAGGCCGGGCTTCAGGGAGTAGTTGTCCCACACCCAGTTTGTCTTTTGGATTTCCATGTTCGCATCGCGGGTCTGATTCGGCGGGTCGGGATCGTTGGCCTTGAACGCGAGGTTGAAGGCGTAGGTGTTCTCGTACTTCCGCATCTCGTCGGACTGGGAGGCGCAGATCCAGCCGCCGGAGCTCTTGTCTATATAGTTGTCGAGCACGGCCTGCAGGCCGAAGGTCTCGGGCAAGGCGGAGGGATCGCCAGGCGTCTTCATGCCGGGACGGATCCGGTAGCCCCAGTCGCCGAGTTGCGTGCCGGTGGGAAACGTCATCTTGTTGCCGCGGGTGGACCGGGCCCGCTTGGCGTCGCGGAACACGTGCGTGGCGATGCTCACCTGCCGCAGGTTGTTCATGCAGGTGATTCGGCGGGCGGTCTCCCGCGCCGTCTGCACCGCGGGCACGAGTAGCCCGATCAGCGTGGCGATGATCGCGATCACGACCAGCAGCTCCACGAGTGTGAAGGCGCGGCGGCTGCGACGGTCACTGCCTTCGTGGCCACGCAAAGCAGTTCGTGAGAACAGCCGCGCGGTGATGGCGAAGGGGAGCGTCATGTCGCGAAGAGCCTCTCGAGAGGCGGCGTTAGCGAGACCATCTCAATCGCATCCTCCTCCAGACCATCATCGGATCGTAACTGACACGACCACTGCTCAAAAATACATTATTTTCGATGCGGGGGGTTTGGCAACCGTTCGGCATCCCCGTCCGTTCTCGACCATCTCGCGGCGCCGGCCCGCCGCGGCCAAGACTGTCGCGATTTCCGGCGTGACGCCGCCGTACCGCTCACGCGGTTACGCTTCCTGACCCCGCGACCAGAAAGCCCAACGGCGTAAGCCGTGGGGCCGCGGCCAAAACCGGCTCTTCCTACAGCCCGGGGATCACCGGGGGCCGCACCCGTCGCTTCGTTTCCTCGAGGCTCGTCAGGAATGCCGTCAGGTCGGCGAGATCCTGCTTGTTGAGGCCGAGCGGCTTGAGCAGCGGCGACTTCACCGGAAACCGCGGGTCGTCGGCCTGGTTCTCCCTGCGGACGGGCGTCGGCATGCCGGCGTTGTAGAGCGTCAGGGCTACCTGGAGCTCGAAGAGCCCGTTGTGCATCAGCGGGAGCGTGGCCGTGGCGTCGCGGAGGCTCGGCGTGCGGAACTTGCCAGTGTCGGCCGGGTCGTTCGTGATCCGGCCGCGGCCGATGTCTTCGAACGGCCGGCCGTAGTTGGAGAGGCCGATGTCGTGGAAGCCGCCGTCGGAGAAGGCGGGGCCGTTGTGGCAGTTGATGCAGCGGGCCTCGCGGCGGAAGAGATCCATGCCGAGCAGGGCTTCATCGGTGAGCGCCGCGGGATGGTCCTTCATGAAGCTGTCGAACCGTGACGAGCCGCCCACCACCGTCCGCTCGAAGCACGCAAGCGCCTGGGCCGCGCGGTCGATCGAGACAGGCTCTGCCCCAAACGCCTTCTGCCAGAGTTCCTGGTAGCCGGGCTCGTTTTCCAGCAGGGCCACGACGTGCTCGGGGCCCGACCGCATCTCGTCAGGATTCAGCAGCACCTGTCGCGCCTGGTCTTCGAGCGAGTCGGCACGGCCGTCCCAGAAGAGGTGCGCCTGGAAGGCGGTGTTGCGAATCGTCGGGGCGTTGCGGGCGAGGTGTTTGCGGGAGTGGCCGAAACTCGTGGTGCGGCCGTCGGCCCAGCCGAGATCGGGATCGTGGCAAGAGGCACAGGCGATCTGACCGCTACCGGAGAGGCGAGGGTCGAAGAAGAGCGTCTCACCGAGCGTCTGCTTGGCGTCGGTGTGCGGGTTGTCGGCCGGATGCTCCACCTCGGGAAGCAGTCCGATCTCCTTCCAGTTCACGCCGGGGTCTACGTGCGGCGCCGGCCAGGTGGCGGGGTCGCCGGAGTAGACGCGGCGGAGTTCATCGGCGAGGGCCTTTCGCTCGTCGGCCGTCCGTTCGGGCCGCGGCGGGAGACGTTCGGGGGCCTCCGCGAGGATGGGCATCGACCACGCTGATGCCACGATGAACACGCAGGAAAAGGCACATGTGCCAAGCCGAGCCTTCATCGATGCCTCGCGGTGAAAGGTGGTCAAGCGGGGATGAACTCTAGCCTATCAAAGGTCGCCGGGGGGTCATGTGGGGTCGTCGAGCGGCCGCACCGCCAGGAAGCGTAACCGCGTAAGCGGTACGGCTCTGAGCAGGTTGGAAACCTGCTCTACGTGAGCGGTCGCGTGAGCACGTCCTGCGGCGTCCAGCCGGCCTCCCGTAGCTCGCGGATGGCGAGGCCGCCGGTCCGCTTGGCGAGCCGATGGCCCGCGGCGTCGTGGACGAGCGGGGCGTGGCACCAGGCCGGCGGCGTCCAGCCGAGGGCCTCGTAGAGCAGCAGTTGGCGGGCGGTGCTCGTGAGCAGGTCGGCGCCCCGAACTACCTCCGCGATCGCCATGGCGTGGTCGTCGGCCACCACGGCGAGTTCGTAGGCGGCGAGGTCGTCGCGGCGCCAGACCACGAAGTCGCCGAAGTCCACGCCGGCCGTCCTGGTCACGGTGCCCTGCAACTCGTCGCGAAACTCGAGCGTGCGGCCGTCGGGCACGCGAAACCGCCACGGCACGCCGCCGGGGGCGGAGGCCCGCTCGCGGTGAGTCGGCCGCAGCGCTGGCGGGAAGATCGGCTCGGGTGGCGAAAAAGAAGAAAAAGGTGCCTGCCACCAAATCTGGGTAGTTTGCGATGGATCGTGCGGGGCGTTGGCGGCCTCTTCCACATCGCGGCGAGAATGCGGGCTCGGGTAGATCGCCCCGGTTGCCTCGAGCTGCCGCCACACGTCGAGAAACCAGACGGCCCGTTCGCTCTGCACGTAGGCCGCGTGGGGGCCGCCCACGTCGGGGCCCTCGGTCCAGTCGAGGCCGAGCCAGCGGAGGTCTTCCAGCGCGGCGGCGGTGTATTCGGGCCGGCAGCGGGGGCCGTCGAGGTCTTCGATGCGGAGCACGAGCCCGGCGCCGCGGGCCCGGTCGGCGGCAAGGGCAAACGTCCGCGCGTGACCGGCATGGAGATATCCGGTCGGTGTCGGTGCGATTCGTCCCCGCCGGCCCACGCCTACAGAAGCCACCAGGCGCCGGTCTTGAGCACGTAGGCCCCGAGGGCGAGGTTCGTGGCGGCGTGCACCGTGATCGCGTCGATCGGCTGCCGGGTCTTCCAACACACCCAGGTCACCGCGAAGAACCACACCACGGCGGCCACGGCCTCGGCCGGATGGCTGCCCACGGCATAGAGGGCGCAGGTCGCGAGCACGGCGCCGGTCACCGCTCCGAATGGCACGTTCCAGAAGTTCTCGCGGATCACAAACCGCAGCAGGAAGCCGCGGAGGAAGAGTTCCTCCACGATCGGCACCACCACGATCAGGCCAAGGCCGCGGAGGATGAGATAAGCCCAGAGCGAGTTCTTGTCGGCCCCGTAAAACTCGACGGGGTCGAAGCCCACGCGGCCGGTGTCGCCGGAGATCCACTGCCCGTCGCGCTGGAGCACCGAGAGCCAGACCCACGGCACCACCAGCAGGATGCCGAGAACCGGCGGCCACCAGCTCGCCTTGCCGAGCCACGCTCGGATCGACGGCCAGACCCTCCAGACAAGCAGGAGCGTCAAAGCCACCCGGATCGCATAGAGCACGGGATAGAGGTCGTAGGTGATTCCCAGCGAGGCGGCGAGGCCCTTGCCGTCCCGGGAGGGCTCGATCAGCCCCATTCCCAGAAACACCACCATTGGGGTCAGGCAGGCCGCCCAGGGTTGTGAGGGGCCGTGATCGACCGGGGCAGGCTTGTCGGCGGCAGGGAGCGGAGAGGCAGGGTGGGCGTCGGCAGTCATGGGTTGATTCAGCGGCGAAAGTGATCCCAGTCGGGAAACTCCGGCCGAAATCGCGCCGTCTGTCCCGTTTTTCCAGGCGCGAGTATATTCCCTTCGTCGCACTTCCAAGGGCCGCCCGCCCACTTTTCACCCCCAGCCCCTGGGCGGCCTGTTCCCCTCCCGTTTTTTCCCCGAAGAACGTGTATCCATGGACCTGACCAAGCTCCGCAACATGGGCATCTCGGCCCACATCGACTCCGGCAAGACCACCCTCTCGGAGCGGATTCTGTATTACGCCGGCCGCATCCACCGCATCCAGGAAGTGAAGGGCGGCGGCGACGGGGCAACCATGGACTACATGGACCTCGAGCGCGAGCGCGGGATCACGATCACCTCGGCCGCCACGAGCGTCCAGTGGGGCGATTGTGCGATCAACCTCATCGACACCCCGGGCCACGTCGACTTCACCGTCGAGGTGGAGCGCAGCCTCCGCGTGCTCGACGGCGCGATCCTCGTGCTCTGCTCAGTGGGTGGCGTGCAGAGCCAGTCGATGACGGTTGACCGCCAGATGAAGCGGTACAAGGTGCCGCGGCTGGCGTTCATCAACAAGATGGACCGCACCGGCGCCAACTTCGACCGCGTCGTGGGCCAGCTCAAAGACAAGCTCGGCTGCCACGCGATCCCCTACCAGATCCCGATCGGCAAGGAAGACAAGCTCCAAGGTGTGATCGACCTCGTCCGCATGAAGGCGATCTACTTCGACGGCGACAACGGCGAGAACGTCCGCGAAGAGGAGATCCCGGCCGACTATCTGGAGAAGGCCAAGGCGGCCCGGCACCAGCTGCTGGAAGACCTCGCGATGTATTCCGACTCGCTGATGGAGAAGCTGCTCTCGGAGGAGGTTCCCACCGAAGACGAGATCCACGCCGTCACCAAGGCGGCGGTCCACAACCAGAGCATCACGCCGGTGTTCTGCGGCTCGGCCTATAAGAACAAGGGCGTGCAGCCGCTGCTCGACGCCGTGGTCCGCTACCTGCCCAACCCGCTCGAGCGGAAGGTGATCGCCAAGAACTGGGCGAACGCCGACGAGAAGTTCGACCTCGAGGCCGATCCCAAGAAGCCGCTCGTGGCGATGGCCTTCAAGATCGTGGACGACCCCTTCGGCCAGCTCACGTTCATGCGGCTCTACCAGGGCACGCTCACCAAGGGCGAGGCCTACATCAACCAGCGCACGAGCCAGAAGCAGCGGTTCAGCCGCATCGTGCGGATGCATGCCGACAAGCGAGAAGAGATCGACACGGCCGAAGCGGGCGACATCGTGGCCGTGATGGGCGTGGATGCGGCGAGCGGCGACACCTACTCCGCCGATGCGAAGTATTGCACGCTCA
>Ga0315903_10006918_pt1 | contig 14338 bp, 14 predicted proteins | sample LakEriMetagenome_7_FD_203524 | JGI IMG/M metagenome (GOLD analysis project Ga0315903, IMG submission 203524) | Freshwater fungal communities from buoy surface, Lake Erie, Ohio, United States - Buoy 2 MA119 | ecosystem: Environmental > Aquatic > Freshwater > Lake | place: USA: Lake Erie, Ohio...
TAAATATTGACCATTTTATTTCTATTAAGGGATGTACATTATATAATATGCAGCAATTACAGGTTGAATGTTTGAGTGAGCTACGTTATCACCTGTAGGATCAACTGTTATAGCTACGTTATTAGCAGTGTTTGAAGTCACTGTAATACCTGTTGTATTACTTATAGCTTGTATATCTTTAGGGCTTGTGTTTCCAACAGCAATTGTACCACCACCTCCTGTAACACCACTTTGTCCAATTGCGTGCGTGTGACCAGGATCATTTAATGTTACAACTGTAGTGCCTAAAGCAGTATGTGTGTGAGCTGGTAATTGTGTAGGAGTAAGCGTTACTGTGTTTGCTCCTGTTGTGCCAGTTAACGCATAGTTTGGATTGCCAGGATTGGCAGGATTAACAGCAGGAGCAAGACCAATACCTACAGGAGGTACACCAGCAATAGCACCTACAGTGACACGTCCTCTTTTATCAGGAGTGCCATTTAAACCATTGCATAGATACACCTTATTGAAACCATTTGCTAGAATACCAGCACCTGTTCCATCAAAGTTAGACAATGAACCATAGTATTCATATGCTACAAAAGGAACCATCTTTGAAGACTGTTGTGTAGGAGCACCTGATTGACTAGCTAAATAAGCTGCAATCAAAGCATCCAAGTCTGCAAGTTTAACATAGTTTGTATCTACGTCTAAAGTAAGAGCAGCTAAGTCAGCTTCCACCACACAAAGCTTTGTTATAACAGCTTGTAATACAGCATGTGTATCACTAGAGTCTGTTACACCACTTAGACAGTCTACATCATAATCAGCATTCAATATAGCAAGTTCAGCTTCTACAGCATCAACTTGTACTTGTAAATTACAAGCAGCTCTTACCAAAGCAGACAACACCTCAACTAAGTTAGGTGTTCCTACTGGTAAATATTGGCTAACAAGTGTACAATAATACGAAGGATTTATGGTGATATCTATACCTGTTCCATCTAAAAAAGATACAACTTTTTCAATCAATATATTTTCTACAGTGAGTAATGAGTCTCCTGTTGAAATATCTAACTCTTCAGAGTCATTGCCTGTGTACCTTACACAAGCATCTGCTGTGATATCTACACATCCATTAAAGCAGGCTTCAGGAGGACAAGTTGAACAAGACATTTTTATAATTTATTTATGAATTAAAACTTTAACTCTACTAGCTATTCTCTGTACAGAGTAGTGACTGGCATAGTCTGGATTACAATACTTATATGTAAGTATTCTTTTGTAATTCAATAACTCACCAATTGGACTACACGCAAGGCTATAGTTCATAGAGAATATGATATTGTTATATTGAATCTTGGCTAACTCAGTTAGCTTACAGTCAATATCTTGAAGCAACACAGGGATGCTTGCACATTCTATACAGTTAGTTAATCTTGGCTGCAACATATTTAATAAATTTTGTAGCTTGTTGAGCAGCAGCGTGACATGCTGAACATAAGCCATTAATCAATTGGCATCCACAGCCAAATTTAGCTCCACAGTTTCTACAGTTTGCCATATTAATAAAAGTTAACGATGTAATTATTGCCAGAACAACCACAGTTGCTCCTTATAAAATTGTTTAACATAGTGTTTGCCTGTATATAAAGTTTATTAGCAGTATCTACAGCACAGTTGTTTGCAGCAGCTATTGAGCCTGATATCATATAATAGATACTAGTCAATGCCACTTTTGATTGTGTCTTGATAGCAAGATCACATTCCATCATATCAAGCTTCATAAACGCATTATCAAACTTCTCTTGTATAAGCTCAGTACGCATGATATTCTTTTCTACATTATATGTAAGAGCAGGTGCCACTGTATACTTTAGATAGTAGATACCATCTGGTAGAGGAATTAAGGGTTCACCCACAAGACTTAGTCCTAAAGATGCAGAATTGAATATATTAAAGTCATTTGGAACAAATGGTAAAGATACCACTCCAAAATTGGGTACTGTTATTTCTATTGTAGGGGAGCTCACAACAGGAGGATCTGTGTCATATGTTGAAGCATCAGCAATACCCAATGTTAGGGTATTGTAAGTTGGTATTACCAATATATCTAAGACCATGTTATTTAAAATAAAAATGCCAGAGGATTTGAGAATATCCTCTCACCCTCTGGCATAGGTTAATATGATTCTACTTTTATTCTTAAGGAATCAAAGTAGTTGTTGTTGAAGTACTAGGCCATACAGTTGTAGTGGTAGATGTTGTTGTTACACAAGCATTATCATCAACTACAGGTCCTAAGGCAGCTACTAGGATTGCTTCGATTGCAGCAGTTGCACCATTAGGAATAGCAAGGATTACAGTGCTATCTTCCATGATGTAATCACCCCATTGATAAGCTGATTTGTCATACTCATTGAACTTAATGTAATAAGTGTCATAAGTAGTACCATCAGTTACCCAAGACTCAAAGTTCTCGTTGTAACCAACCATTCTGTACAAATGCTTAAGGTAACCTGCTTGGTAGCTGTAGAAATTCTTTTCTAATTGTTGAATTTCTGCAGAAGTTCCAGAAGGATAGCTAGAACGTTGTACAATTACAGGCTCAGCAACAAAGTTACATCTGTCAGCAACAATGAAGTCAGCAGTGGTTGCAGGACCAGAATACACGAATGTGCGGAAGTAAAATCTGTCATACTCCCAAGGGAATGCAGCAACGTCACATGGTTGACCATACTTAGTTAATGGTTTACCAGAGATAACTAATTTAGCATTAGCATCATTACCAACTCTTTGGAATTGATAGAAAGTGTTAAAGCTAATGTTGTCTGGGTTATCGCCAGGAGCTTGCTGTGTCAATTTAATAATAAATTGATCAATTAAAGCAGGCACATCAACGTCTGTGCAAGGATCACCACCACAGTCACAACAAGGAGCTTGTACAGTTACTGAACGAGTAAAGCCATTGAAGTATAATGTATCAACGTAAGAAGAATGACCACGTAAGGTTAAAGTTACAACGTCACCACATTTAACAGTCCAACCACCAACTTCAGTTACTTGGTTAGCTGATGTAGGGCAACCTGTCGCTTTGTACCATTCTGTTACATTTGATTTAGCATTACCTCCAGAGCTTAAAGATCCAGCAATTTTGTCTGAACGCTTAGAGCCTTGTAAATAAGTATTCACTCTACCTTGAGCTACATAGAAATAAGGTGATGCAGCAATGTTGCCTGCTGTGGCAACAGTGTAATCACTTCTAAAGAAACCAACTTGACCAGCTGTTAAATTTTGTGTAGAACCAGAGCTAGGTAGAGTATTTCCTACTGGCACCACAAAGAGCGTGGTTAATGAAAAATCAGCCATTTTGTTTTATTTTAAATTGTAAAGAAAAAAATTACTCGTTTGTTTGTATTCTGTATATGGAGCTTTGAACAGCAGATTGATTCTCTGTGTACATTGCTAGGTTCTGCACTGTAAGATCTAATAACTCATCTTCAAGATAAGCTTCTAGTTCACAGTCAGAGTTTATTGAGTTTGTTCCATCAAATCTAACGTAACCTACTTTATCTATGTATTGTGGGTAACGCATGTATGAGATGTATATTTGCGTTGGTGTAAATGTACCATCTGTAAATATAGAGATCTCATCAGAAGATAAAGAGTTGAACGTTTCTTGATATTCAAATGATGGTCTGTAGTGAGTGTTGGTTAAACAAAATTGCAAATCACCATGACTAGCTAAGTCTCTATTAATCCATATCTTTCTATCTGTACATACACCTTTGTCAGCCAATGCATAACTATCTATATAGAACATGTACTTTGGGATGAGTAGGTCAACATCTGCAGACCACTGATTTAATTCAGCGTTCTTAAGAGTTAAGTTAAGAGGTTGATGGTTATATACCATCACCAGATTTTGTAGGTCTTCATAGCGTTTTTTAAACGAATCTAGACCTTGTCCTGATACAGTACTAAAACCATCAACCTTTTGTTTTATAAGTTTTATCTGAGCCTCATTCAATGCTAGAATTTTATCTTCTAGATTGATTTGCTGATGTTCATTCGTTGATAGTTTATTTAGTTTCTGATCAATTTTGTATAATAAACTATCTACAGGGATCATATTGAAGCTATTTTTTTACCTTTTAATTTACCTTCTAAAATTAACAACTGATCTTGATTATCATCATCTGCTAAGAACTTAACTAATTCATCTTCATCCTTAGCTATTTCAAACTCACCTTCATAAACTTTACCATTAGGTTTTAGTCTGTAAACTGAGTGAGCCACTGCTTGTTTAACCAAGTCTTTAATATGGAGTAAGTTTTCCTTCATGTCTGCAAATCTGTTAAACACCTCAATTGGATTTAACCCTTGATATTTGCCATTCTTGAATTCTGTTTGTTTTAATAGGTTATCAACCTGATTGTATACAGCTTCTTCTTTAGAATCATCTGATACTGGAAGACCAAGTAGACGAGCCACTTTCTTCTTCTTGTCAGGAGTCATATCATCAAACTTGATGATTGCTTTATTAATAAGTTGTTTCTTCTTGAAGATCACCTTATTTTCAATCTCATCATCAGCAACATAGTATTGAATATCTGCTGGATATTCACCACGCTCCCAAGCTTGATAGCTAGAAGCAATTGTTGGATGTACTCTTAACCAGGCAAAAGCTAACTCTTGCATTGGTACACCTAAGTCAAAGTAGTTGTCACCATCTGATAACTTAACTGGTTGAACGTGCATAGCATCATCAACAGAGGTTGATAAGCCATAGTTCCAAAACTGAGCACGTGGATTTAAATCAACGTTCAAAGCATCTTCAAGCTTTTGTTTTAATTCTGTTACTCTTTCAATCTCCATCTCTCTTTCTAGAGGATCTGAGATCCTTCTGATGTAAGCAGCTTTAGGATCTAATCCAGTTCTGTACTGACCATCTAACTCTTTGTAAGGATATTTAAAGACTCCTGTACCAGGAATCCTAGTGTACCCTTTCTGTGCAAGTCCACCTTGCATTGTCTGCAATTGAGAGTTATTGTACTCTTTCTTAATAGTAGAGATTTTTCCTATCTTACCCATATGTAGTTGTTTTTATTTGGTTTATTTGCAGATGGGTCCCATCGAAGGGAATGCAATTAACAACGTAGTTAATCCATCCATCTGTGTGAGAAGACTCCCCCACTGGGAGGAGTGGGGGGGAATTCTTCTCTGTATAGTAATCCTAACCCTAAGATTAGAATTGTGGTATTTCTTCGATTAACACAGTACGTGATAAATCTTCGATGAACACATCACAACGATCTTTCATCCATAATTCATAACCAGGGAATTTGTTCGCAGAACTCATACCTTGAGACTTAGCAAAACCTAAGTGGTGACGAGTACCATCGATATAACCCCAAGTCATTGAAGGAGCACCCTTCATACGTACTTCACGAATGTTATTGATCATAGAACCATCAGACATTGGAGATACATCGAACACCATGAATACTGGAGTTGATTTCTTGTTTTGTCCAAATTCTAAGTTTGTTTGAGGAAGGTCTAATTCTTTTAAGTGAATTAGTTCAACACGACCTGTTTCACGTGTAACCATTGCATCGAATGCAAAGTTGTAAGTGATGTGTTGACCTTCTCCTTGTAAATAACGATTACCAGAATCAGCCATGAAAGTAAGACCTGAATTTAAAGCATCATTCTTAAGAGCTTGTTGGAATACGTCAAAGCCAGCTTCATTAGTGTACATTTTAACACGTCTGTCTTTAACATCCACACGTCTGTAGAATAAGTCACCAAATACAGCACGAATCAAGTTTGCAGTGAACTCACCACGATTGTATTGTACTAAGTTACCATTGTTACGCATTCTGTGATATACACCAGCAGAAGTACGCTTTAATTCTTGCTTAGAGCCATTAGTCTTCACAGTACCAGGACGAGCCCAGATCATGCGCTTAACTTTTAGTTCTAACATAGACTTACGCATCCAGAACTCAATAAATGGTTCCCATTTAACATCATTACGAGTTAAAGGTAATTGGTTACGTCTTTGTGGAGCATATACTAAGATATCCAATGGATTACCTTTAGTATCTCTCATCATTTTGTCATCAGCCCATTCTGTGATTTTGTGCTCATAACCATATGCAGAACCTAAAGATTCAAACATTGTGATTTGCTCACCTAAACGAGGAAGGCCTAATAAGTCTTGGTCAAATTCACCAATAGCAGCATCAACCAATTCAAGTTCGATACCTGTACTTAAGAAAGTAGAGCTTACGAAATCTACAGTTGGGTTGTCACTTACTAGAGTGAAAGTGTATAAGAAACCAACGTTCCAAGGAACTGGATCTTTTACAACATAGAAACGTGGACCATATTGACGAGTACCTACAGATACGATAGCGTTCTTAGAGAATTCATTAGTGTCAATGATTAATTGAAACTCTTGTCCATCAATACCAGGCTTGCTTAATTCCTGTGTAGAAGTTGGAACATCAATGATTTTTGGGAACTTGTAAGGTACTTGTACTTGCCACTTCCAAGCATCACTGTTGTTGTCAATATAGTAAGGAGTGCTCTTGTTAATCATATCCAAGAAATCATTACTGTAAAGAGAACTCTGAGTGTATAAGCTGATAATTTTCTTATCATAATCAGCAGGCTCAGTTGAGTGAAAGCTTTCCAAGTGGTTCGCATCAGTCAATTTACCTACTGCACGCTTGTCCATAGAAGCTACTCTAGCATAGGTAAAACCAGTTAAACCTGGGATTGTTTGAATTGCCATTTGTTATTCTTTTTAATTTTTGTTATATAAAATTGTTATTGAAACCAAGAAGTGGGTTTAGTTGATGGCTTAGATTTCACTGAACTCTTCTGGGCTTGTCTGGCAACCTCACCAAATAATTCATTTGACTTTTTGGTAATACCTGTCTTTTGAATAGTAGATAATGTAGGATCTTTCTCCATTATCTTCATGATTAACGCAAGTTTTACTTTTGTTGCATGATTCTCAGGACGCTTCAGCTCCAGAATTGTACGATCAAAATCAGTGAGAGTCTCACCTGAATTTGTTTTGTACTTGTCTGTTACTAGGAAATCTTGTAGTTCACCAGCTAGTTTTGGATTAATTGGTATGCCATCAAATTCTTTAGCTTTGATCTTCTCCTGTAAAACATTGTTTACATTCTGATAGTATTGCTGTTTGATAGCCTGTTGCTGTTGTAATTGAGCTTCTTTTTGTTGCTCCATTTGTTGAAGCTTTGCAGCTTCCTTCTTTACTAAAACTTTGTGATGCTTGGTAGCAACGTTCTCAAGGTCACCATAGTTTTTAAGTCTTTCAACTTCAGTATCTACATCTTCTTTCTCAAAGCCTTGATCTGTAAGAGCTTGTCTAATAATAGACACTTGATTATTCTCTTGGCTTAGATCCATCTCAGCAAATGACTGAATCTGATTGTATGTGCCAAAGTAGTCTTTAGGATCTACTCCTTTTACAAATATGGCATCAAATGCTTGTTGATAATCTTCTCCAAATTGACCAATGAAGTTGTTTACAATCTCAATAGCTCCTTTCTTCTTCTCTGCTTGGAACTTCTCCAAGAAAGCTTCTGGGGTTTCTATTAGTGCATCTTCTTCATCATCATCTTCTTTAGAGAAAACACCTAGTTTAAAAAGGTCTCTTGACAAAGCAGTGAATTGGTTTGCACCTTCTTCTTCACCTTCTTCATCACTATCTTCTTGATTATCAGTACTTTCTGCAGCAGCTTTCTTAGCTGGTGCTGGTGCTGGTTCATCATCATCATCTTCTTCATCATCTTCTCCATATAAGAAGTCTTGAATCCCTTTAACAGGTTCATCTTTCTTATCTTCATCTGAAGCAGGTTCTGAAGCAGCTGGTTGTTTAGAAGTAGTTTTCTTAGTTGGAGTGGGAGCAGGATCATCTTTGATATCCTGAATATCATCAGGATTAGAAGTTGCACTGTCAGGGCTCATTAAGTCATTTAATAACTCTTGGTTACCCATACCCATGTCCATAGTATCTTGAATACTAAAGTTACCCATTTGGGGCATATCTAGATTTTCAGCCATATGTAGTTGTATTTATTTGGTTTTCAAGGTGTAAAAGTATATTAAGTTAATGTAATAGCAAAGAGACGAGGCTCTATATAGGCTATTATTCAGCATAATATAGCATTAATATTTTTTACTCTAATCTAATTTATTATTGAAATTATCATTTATCAACCTAAAGCTTCTGATTGGGGCAAGGTCTGTAAGTGTAACTTGTTGAACCTCAACACCCCACTTCCTTGCTTCCACCCTAACTTTCTTACTAAGAGTGTTGTCAAGTTCTGTATCTGTACACTCTTCTAGGGTCATTGACATAATGACATTTTTGATTATGCTTTGAGACATGTCAGACAAAGCGTCTTGAGCATCATACACCTCGAGGAGGAATGTTTTAACGTCTGCTATCTTATATTTAATAAGTCCTTTTACTACAATGTTCTGTTTGTCTTTAGTATACAAAGATTGTGCATCTAAGCTAAGTGTTGTCACAACGACATGTTGATCTATCACCTCATCAAAGAAGGGGAGTTTTAAATGTATCCCTGGTTTGAGCACTGAATGAAATCTACCAAACCTGAGTAACACAGCCTCTTCATAATCTCTGATTATAATAAAAGGTATTATCTGGTACCACCAGTGTGATAAGATTTCAATCAGTTTATCAAACATAATTATTTAGTTTTCTTGTTTGCTCTACCTTTAGCATTCTCTCTAGCAACAGCCAAATCATTTGCTTGGTTTTCTCTAGCCACCTGTAACTTCTCCCTTTCTACTTGTAGTTTCTGAGCAGCTAATGCATTCTTAGATTGAATATCATTCATCTTTGCTTGATAATCCTTAGCAGCTTTTGATTGTTCAAATGCTAACTTATTGATTTCCAATACATCAGGAGCTCCTGATTCATCAATATCTGATAGAGGACCACCTTTAGCTTCAGCTGCAATAAGGGCAATTTCCTTTTTGTTGATTCTATCAAGCTCAGCTTGGTAGTTATCATTAGCTAATTTCTCTGCTGCTAGTTGTTGAGCTGATTCAATTTGAGCTTGAACTTGTTGTTGTTGTTGCTCTAGCTCTTGTTGCTTTTGTTGCAGTTGTTGATCTTGAAGTTGTTCTTGTCTATCCTTTAATTTCTTAAACACCTGCTTCATCTGTCTCATTGAATTGGTGCTGTACAGCTCAATCACATCATGTAAAGATCCACCATTTTGAAGAACAGCTTGAGACAATCCTCTAATCTCACTAAACATTTGTCTATCTTCAGGTCTGTTGGTTAAGAACACTTTTAAGTCTCTGAATCTTAAGTCTGTACCATTTACAGATACAAATGCAGATTCTCCCTCAGATGTAATATAAGATATAGTTGATTGTGGTTTCTTAGCTTCTACATATAAGGCTGCATCAATAATAGCTTGATACAATTGACCAAGAACATATTCATGTGCTACAAACAAAGGTTCTGTTTGAGCATAAGATTGTGTAATAGCTGCGTTGGTACCTGTAGCTGATTCGCTAGCTTGTACAGAACCAAGTCTTTGTCTAGACATACCTATTAGTTCCCAACACTCATTCTTTATCTGTTGTGCTAGAGTATACCTTGCTTGGATCTCCTGCGTACGTGTAAGGTCTAAACTAGTAAATTGGTTAAACCCAGATGGACTCTTTAAGTTCTCAGGACTGTCATCTACAAATACCACACCTCTATTACGTGCCTCCATCTCCCATACATCAAGAGCATCTTGAGCATCTCCATCTTTAGGAATAGGAATATGTCTAATAGACATTAACTGAACCTTACCTACTTCCTTCTCAAGAAGCTTATACAATTGGTTCATACAAACGTTGTATATCACCTGGAAAGGTTTCATCATATCAACTAAGCTCTTAGCTTCTGTATTCTTCACCTCAAACACCTGACCAATAATAGGACAGTAAGGTAACAACTTATATGGTTTAATATGATAGATGTCTGGACCAATCTTGATACCTTGGTACCATTGGTTAATCCAACCCCACTCTAAAGACTCTTCTGTAGGAATAGTCTTGCTCTTATAGTTTTCATCTACAAGCATAGACTGTTCGTTACCCATCTCATCTAAATAGATGACTTTACCAATCTTTTTCTTAGAGATCCAATATGCTCTAACAACAACATACTTGTAACCAAAGCTACTAACGTTAGATGTAAGACCTAAGAAATCTTTAAGTCCATCATTGTTCTCTTTCATCTCTGATTCTATAATCATTCTGGTTTGTAGAACAAGAGGATCGTATGTATCATACTGAACAGAGTCTTGACCTGGAATTGCATTAGGGTTACCAAGATTAGATTCACGTACATTGATAAGACCATAGTCTTGTAGTGAACTACGCAAGTGGTCAATCTCTTCTTTAGTTATATCAGGGATTGCCTCAATAATTTCTGAAAGTTCCATAACTTGCACAATACCAGCAGCATATGCTCCTTGGCTTCTGCCAGTTGTATCTGATATATACTTTCTATCTGGAGTGGTTAAGAACCAAGTGTTCTTAGGGTTAGCCACCTCAATGTTAAATCCAGTTTTTGAGTTGTCTTCATATATATGAAAGAACTCTCTAGAAGAAATCAATAAATCTCTAAAGGCATCTTCTGATTTTTCTTTTAATACAAACTCAGCCTTCTCAGCAGTTAATATATGATTTGCCCACTTTTCTGCTACAGATGTATAGCTATCAAGCTCATCTTTTACTTGATCTAATGTTTTATCTTGTATTTCCTCATCTGAAACTTCCTCACCTTCAAGTGCTGCTTTCTCTAGTATTTTTCTTTGTGCTTGAGAAACAACATAGTCTTGTAGTATTTGAGTTTTGAATTCTAGCTCCTCAGCTTTACTGTCATCATCAAAAGCTTTGACACGAAATGCGTCTGGTCTTTTGCTGATTTCTCCAACCAACTCATTGATAGGAGTGGTCATTATAGAATAGTGTTTTACATAGGCAGGAAGTTCAAGATCTGCTGTGAGCACATCTGTAAAGCTTCTAACTTCTGGTTCAACATAGAAATCTTCTCTTCTTAAAATACCTTTAACAAGGTCATAGTTCTTTACAAATGTATCTCTGCTTTTAACATATTCAGCATATGCTTTGTTTGCAAAGTAGTCCATTGTGTTCTTCACCCAACTCTCATCTTGCTTTTCCTTATCAGTTTTGAACTGATCTGGAAATATGTTTAAATAGGCATACCTAATGGTAGCGTCTTTCGTATATCTTATAATTGCCATTATGAAAACAATTTATTGCGTTTATATTTATTTTTTGATCTGCCAAACATATCTCCTCTAGCCTCAGTGAAAAGTATGTTGTTTCTTTTCTTCTTGAACATTGATGCCACTCTTTCATCTGATGTACCTCCTATCTTACCCATTATTGGGTCCATCTTCAAAGCTTGCGCTATGGCAAGTTCAGCAGCTACAATTCTATCAAAGTTACCTTGATCATTGTACTGGATGATTTCTTCAAGTAGTACAGGATCAAATATCTTGCTCACTCCCAACACTTCTCTTATCACCTCACCAGCTTCATTTGTCTCTTTGAATATGGCATTTTCCATATACTTCTTAAGACATGTATGTAGATAGTCAATAATCTTTTCTGATGAACGATGGATACCATAATCTCTTTTTACAGTGGTGTTTGGTACAATCTCCTTCAGCCATTCAGGTTGTTTCTCTAGATAATGAGCATCTCCTTTAGATTTCATATATTCAATAAAGGATATATCATCATTCTCACAGAGCGTTCTTGCGTTGTAATACTTGATAAGCAATCTAGCTTGTTCTTCCCAAGTCTCTTTCTTATCAGGTCTTGCACAATACGAAGCTACGAACATATCCTGATATTTCTCACCAGTAATTTCATGCATCCTCTTATATATGTATACAGATCCAAGTGAACTTGAATATGCAGACTTACCTTGCCTATATGGATCGACTCCTGCTACATACAGTCCATAAGGTGGATTGTCAATAGGGAATTCATATATTACAACAGGTGCATTCTTTTGGTCACTGTTCTTTAGAGGGAAGTTTGATATAGGAAGCACATCTGTAAATTCATGCTTTATTGTTCCCTCATCATTAAACAGTACAACAGGTGTACCTGTCCTTTCTTGCTGTAACAATCTACTCTTCTGCCTCTTAGCTATCTCAATGTCAAATATGTTTGTATCTTCATTGAGGAATATATCATCTACCTCCATTGGGTAGTACATCTTTTCTTTTAAATAGGCTATCCTATCTCCAGCTTTCTTAAGTCTGGTTAGGTTATCATTGGTTATCTGAAGGGCTTTCTCTTCATTACTAACAAGCATTTTAACCTGGTGTAAGTCTGAGCTTGGAGGCATATCTAGATATGCTGCTAGTGTAGAATCCTCCTTTGCCTCCATTCTATACTTGGCTGGGATGAACAAGCCATGTATACGTTTATCATCTTTGGCATTATTATATGTAAGGAAGTTAAAGTTGTCTACGTCAAACATCAAGGACTTAGCGTCCATGAATTTCTTCATATCACCGCCAGTCCCAGTAAGAATAGGGCTACATCCCCAGCCATAGGGTGTAGTGAAACCAGGAATAGCTGCCTGTAAACCTCTAAGAAAATTACCTTTACCAATCTCATCTATAATTAATTTACGTGGTTTTGTACCTGCAATGGCTTCCTCATTATTACCTTCATCAAGGTTACGTATTAGAATGGAAGAGAATGGGATACGTTCACCAGACTTAGTCTTGATGCCAAGTGTCACTTGGTTTTTCCAGTTATCCTCAATTCTCTGCCATCTCCAATACTCAGGGATGAAATTCAACCCTTTGTCAATCTTATCAGTAATCAGTTTAATATCTGGGGCATTTAAGCCTGCAATGATATTCTGACTGTTTTCATCAAAGGTTGCACCCCATGCTATATAGGATGCTTCAAGAACAGACTTGGCAAAACGTCTAATACCTAGAATGACTAAGCCTCTTTTATCTTTTTGAGCTCTGTCAATTTCGCTTGTCACAAGCCATTCATTATCTCTCAATAGGGGATTGGCATATTTCTGTGCAATCCTCCCATAACTATCAATTATATCCACTTCTGTGTGCCAGATATTTAAGTGCCAATAAAGAAAGGGGTTAATATAAACCCCATCCATCATTGCACCATTTAAACAAAGATCCTTATGAAAGTCATGAAAGGGTTTGCACTCTTCACTATTTCTATCAGGGATTCTTTTCTGGTTAATGAACCAATCCTTATAATCTATAGTTTGTATGTTCATCGTCTGTTTTTAAGGAACTCTTCAGCTGACCCAGATAACTCACCTTTTCCTCTAATCTCCACTTTAGCCTCTTCAGCATTCCTTAACTTATCTACCACCTCTACTAAGGCTAAGTAGTTTTTCATTGTCTCTTGTACAAATTTACCTTGTGCTTCAATAGAGGCTATGACCATAGGTAACATGCCTCCTTTAGCTGTAGGTTTCCATTCAATCCTGTCTTTCAGTTCATGTAGTGGGTTTGCATCTACATATTGTTTCCATGAAACAAGTTGTGACTCAGCCCATTCAAGCTCTGTATTGATGTATGTAGTTTTTTTAATAGTCGCCATCTTCTTCCTCCTCTTTTAGGATGTTATCAAGGTCCATGCCCTCTTTAATTATTTTTTCTAGTTCAGACTCATCTGCGTGAGGAACGTCCATCTCTATTTCAGACTTATATTTGCTTAGGGCAAATGCAAGTTCTTTATCTGTTATTCCCCAGATGTCGCCATATCCATCAAGAGCTGTAGCTAGATGTCTTCCAATGTTGTATGTAGGAAAACTCTTATTTAGTTCTTGTAGAATAGAAATGACTTCTGTATAGGGAGTCTTTTTACTCATATCAATTGGTTTAGATCCTCGTCAGTTAATCTTGGTTCTCTTATCTGCAAGTCTAGTTGTTCTTCAAATTCTTTAATGGTCTTGGCACCCTCTTCTGTCATATAATCCTTTGTAAAGACAATGGCCATTTTGTCAAAGTCTTTACCAGGTACACCTGATATATCAATATAGTTTACCCCCTGGTTGTACAGGTCAACAAGTGTATCAATCAACTTGTCTAAAGGTATCTTCTCAATTCTCACTTCTCTATTTTCCATAGACTTCTTTTTTTAGTGCCTCCTCTTCTTCCCTGTCAGACATTACAGCCTTCCATTTTTCAAGAGGACACTGGCAAGATAAGCATTTTGAAAAATGGAAGGCTGTAATGTCTGACAG
>Ga0315903_10006919_pt1 | contig 14337 bp, 14 predicted proteins | sample LakEriMetagenome_7_FD_203524 | JGI IMG/M metagenome (GOLD analysis project Ga0315903, IMG submission 203524) | Freshwater fungal communities from buoy surface, Lake Erie, Ohio, United States - Buoy 2 MA119 | ecosystem: Environmental > Aquatic > Freshwater > Lake | place: USA: Lake Erie, Ohio...
CTTACTGCAACAACAGTGCCTTCCTGTGGCTTCTCTTTTGCAGTGTCAGGAATTACCAGACCTGACGCTGTTGTTGTTTCGGCTTCTGATGCCTTAACTACAATTCGATCTTCGAGTGGCTTGATGGCTACTGCCATGGTTTTTTCTCCTTCAATTAGCAGTGTGGGGCTTAGAGTGCTAACTGTAGTTCTAGAGGGCAACTCGCTCAACTTGGAGGGCAGAATCAGCGTCAAAGGCCTGTGGGCCAGGTTTGCGCCCCGCGGCGACCATCAGAGAGCCCAGGGCGGCGACCATCGCCCCGTTATCGGTGCAGAGCGCCGGGCTTGGGATTCGCAGCCTGACCCCCACCTTTTCGCAGCGCTCTTCGGCCAGATATCGAAGTCTGGAATTAGCCGCGACCCCACCGGCGATCACTAGGGAATCAATTCCGGTGGCCTTGCAAGCGGCCAAAGATTTTTGAAGAAGTACATCAACAATTGATTCTTGGAAAGATGCGGCGACATCGCCCTTCGCATAATTAGGCGTACTTTCTAGATATCGAGCAACCGCTGTTTTTAAACCAGAGAATGAAAAATCATAAGGACGTGTGGCCCAATCATTGCTAGTTGTTAAGCCACGTGGAAAATCAATTGCGGTGGGTGAACCAGATTGCGCGGTGAGATCAATTGCCGGGCCACCCGGAAAACCAAGTCCCATTACGCGCGCAATTTTATCGAAAGCCTCTCCTGCGGCATCATCCATAGTTGCACCAAGTTTGGTAATTGATGATGTGATGTCATCTACTTGTAAAAGCGATGAGTGTCCGCCGCTTACCAGAAGTGCAATTGTCGGATCAGTTGGCAGATCGTGAGTTAAGTAATCAACGCTGATATGTGCTGCTAAATGATTTACTCCATATAAAGGTTTACCAAGGCCCAGTGCCAATCCGCTAGCTGAAGCGACTCCAACTAAAAGTGCGCCAACTAAACCAGGGCCAGCAGTCACAGCAACTGCGTCTACATCTTTTAGCGAAACACCAGCATCGCGCACTGCTTTATCGATGCTGGGCAACATTGCTTCCAGGTGTGCGCGGCTAGCGATTTCAGGTACAACTCCCCCAAAGCGCGCATGCTCTTCAACGCTAGAGGCGATGACATTTGCCAACAACTTTCGCCCGCGAACGATTCCGATTGCGGTTTCATCGCAAGACGTTTCAATTCCTAAAACAATTGGCTCGCTCATTGCTTGAGCTCCTTACGCATCACAAAGGCATCTAAACCAGGTCCGTAATATCCTTTGCGAGTTGAGATTTTTTCATAACCCAACTTTTCATATAACGAGATTGCAGCTGTATTTTCCGTACCAACTTCGAGCATCATCGCCGGGGCTTGCTTTGAAATCGACCACTTTTCTAATTCAGCCATAAAGTGGGTAGCAATTCCTTGGCGCAGATACCCCGGCAGAACGCCAACAGTTAAGACATCGGCTTCTACGCCAGGTGCCACAACCAAAACTCCGGCATAACCAACGATCTGATCTTCATCGTTTACCGCAACTAAGAAATAGCGCGAATTTGGCACACCTTTAAACTCTTCTTTAAATTGACCCATCGACCAAGGCGAATCTGCAAAGAGCACGCGCTCCATGGATACCAAGACCGGCAGATCAAGTTGCATCGCATCGCGGTAAGAAATCATGTGCGCTCCGCCGTCGGCACTGCATCAGGGCGACGCAGATACATGGGCTCAGAAACATTCTGCGAAGTACTTAAGGCAACCAGCTTCTTTAAATCTGGGTACTGATCAATAATGAAGTGATCGACCTCAGCGGGCTTGCTTACCGCGGGGCCAGAAATACGAAGACCATCTTTATATTTTGCCCAGTAAATTTCTTTGCGCCGCGCATCTATTGCCACGGTGTATTCACTTTCCTTGATATCGATAGCATCAAGTGAACAAACGCCAATTACCACGATCTCGCGAGCCAACGCAAAAGATTGCGCGAAGGTAATTCCCACACGAAGACCGGTAAATGGCCCAGGTCCCATACCAACAACTACTTGATCAGGTTTCGGGCAGGTCTGCAAAGCTTTCGTGACTAACTCAGTAATTGCAAAACCGTGTTCGGTTGCGCCTTCATGAAAAGCTTCAAACAAAACTTTACCGTCCTCAATAATCCCAACAATCGTGCGAGAAGTAGCGGTATCAATCGCAAGTGAAATTGTCATAACTTAAACTCTGCCCAACGAGGACCAATGGCTCGCCAAGTTACAGCGCGCTCTTCATCGCTGCGATCGATATCAATTTCTAACCGCTCATCAGATAAGCGCGCCGATTCAGCGCCGCCCCATTCAATAACAGTGACTGCACTTTCTCGCGCGGAATCTAGATCTAAATCATCAAGGTAGAGCGCTGCTTTTCCGCTTTCCAGTAAACGATATGTATCAACGTGGATAAGTGACAACGGGCCTTTATGAATACGTGAGATCACAAAAGTTGGGGAAGTTACTTCAGTAAACCCCAGGGCCGTACCGATTCCCTGAACCAGCACTGTCTTGCCAGCACCTAGTGGGCCATTTAAGAGGACCAAATCACCGGCGCGAAGTTGAACGCCAATTTTTTTGCCGAGATCAAACATCTCTTGCACTGATGCAATCTTCATAATAGTTAAGGGTACTAGCGAAAAAGAAACAGGGGCCGCGCTTTCGCGCGACCCCTGTTTTTAGGATCTTTACTTCAACTCAGAAATTACTGGTTGTAGTACTTTAGGTATGGATAGAGCGTGTCACGATCTATCTTCAGACCCTTGGCGCGGTTGACCTTTGATAACTGCGCACCGTTCCAAGGCAAGTTACCGTTCTCGGCTGCAGCAATTGCAGTATCGATCACGAGCTTGTATTGGGCCATTGTGAAGTTGGTGTGGCCGGTACCTGGTGTATTTGTTAATGCAATCGGTGCTCCGGCAGCATCAAACTTTGACCAAGTCGCAGGAGTTACGCTCCATAGAACTTGCAACTTACGGACTGGGGCTTTGTAAGTACCGCTCTTTTGAGCAGCCTTCAAGGCGGCAGCCTTTTCAGCAGCAAATTCTGCTTCATACAAATCAGAGTAGCGCTGAACGATTCCGGCTGGCTCGATTGGATCATGCTGACCGATCATCATCACTGTTGGGACTTTGATCTTGCCAGTGTGATTAAACAACGCTGCAGCCTTCGCCATTGCCGCAGCATTACCCTTGATGCGTGGTGCATCAGGATTTAGCGGACTTAGCGTTGACAACATGCCGGCTATTGAGGCGTTACCGCCGAGGCCTGCGTTAAAGACAGTGCGATCTTCTTCACTTAACTGCTTTGCGTAATCAGTTGTCTGATTATCTGCCCAGACTCCACCCATCTTCGCATCCAGGTCACGTGCTCCTGCAAGCGCGAAGGCCAAAACGCCAGATAGATTTTCTAGAACGCCCAGCGCTGGTGCATATGCCAGTGGCCATGCGGTAACAGCTGCTCCACCAGGAGTTGAGATGCTGTCAAAGGATGTGCTCTGGGTGCTGATGCCGGACAAAAGACCGATCATCAAGACCGCACTGCGTGAAGGAATTCCCCTTGCCTCAAGAGCTTTAGCTGATGCGCTAGAAGTTTTTGGCCAAGCACCTGATGCAACGCTGGCCTTAAGAGCAGTTAGGACTGCCGTAAATCTGCCAGCATCTTGCAACATCTGCATATCTCCAGCAGGACCTGCGGCGTATCCAGTTAACTGAATTGATGGATCGAACCAGGTTTTAATTAACCACAACATATCAATGAAGTACTTGGTCTGTGCGTTAAATGCATCAACTGGATTCATTACAGCTGCTGAAGCGAGTAACTCTGGATTCTTCTCAGCAAATGCCTGAGTAATTCCGCCACCCATTGAGTAACCCCAAGCCACAACCTTCTTAGTTGTTGTGAACTTGGCCTTAAAGATTCCAACGAGTTCTGCGTTGGTCTTTAGCGCTTCATCGAGGTTCCAGGCTTGAGTGCTGAAACCAGAACCCATAACGGCAACGCCTTTATCGGTTAGGTACTTAATTAACTCGGGGCTGCCACCATTTTGGCCAGGGCCATTTGGAGCTAATTGAGCTGATGAGTCAATCGCAAAAGGTGTACCCGGAATAGAGGTATTTGACCCAAATCCGTGTGACCAGATAGTTACTGTGCCGTTGAATGTGGCAGGAACAACCATCTTGTAGGCAGCGCCGTCAGATGTTGTACCAGTACAAGTTTGTACTGGCGTTGCGCCATCACAAGTTGGACCAGTTGCCGCAGCGGTTGCTGGTGATGCAACTACGAGCGTTGCAAGCAACGCAGCTGTTGAAACTAGCGCGAATGCGCGTGATTTAAACGATGTTGTTCTCATTAGTTAGGCAATCCCTTCGTAGGCATCTTTGGACGAACGTAGGTTGATTTCGCAACTGCGCCAGTACCTGAATCTGTGGTGTAAGGCGCGTATGTGAATGTGCTGTTAGGGACAAGGTCGCCGGTGCTATTGAATGTACCGAACCAGTATCCGTTGTAACCAACCGTGCTTGTCTTGGAATAGTTCAGAGGAACCAAGCCAGCGTTAGCAAATTTGGAACCATTGTTATCAATGGCTGCCATAAGTGATTTGCGAGTTAAGTTCTTACCGGCTGCTTGAAGAGCCTGAACAGCAATAAAAGCTGTATTCATGCCGATAAGCGCCCAGCTGTTGAACTTAGCGTTTTTGTTGTTGTTGTACTTAGCGTGGATATCCTTAAACAGTTCAACATATTCATCCTTTGGATCAACCACTGATGGCAAGAATGACATTGAAGTTGCGCCAATGATGTAAGGAACGGTGGCCGGGTTAATTGATCCGACATCGGCACCAACTGAACCGAGGATCCACTTAGGCGCATACTGCGCCTTTGCAGCAGCCAAGATTGTTTGCAGGGTGGCACTAGCTACACCGAATACAACCTGGACTTCGCATCCCTTGCCTCTGAACTTAGTGATCCATGAATCTGGGACGCCAGGTACACCTTGAGAAAGTGATGGGTAAGCAACAGTTTCTGTGAATACTAGGTTGCCGTAATCTTTACCGAAACCGACAAGTGCATCGTCACCAAAATCGTCATCCTGGTAAAGCAAACAGGCTTTCTTACCTGGGTAAGTTTCATTTACATACTTACCGATCAACTTTGCTTCCATAATGTATGAAGGCAAAATCATGTTTGAAGTTGGAAACTTCTTGCGATCCGCAAATCCGCTGAAGCCTGTGTTAACAAAGAGGCTAGGAATTCCGCGGCGACCAAGGTTTACCGCAGATGCAACGGCTTTATTGTTTGCTGTTCCAAGGGCGCCGATAACTGCAAGGACCTTATCTTTACCGATTAAATCTTGAGTGTTTTGAATTGCTTGCTTTGGTAGATAAGCATCATTTTTTACTACCAGGTTGATCTTGCGACCATTTACGCCACCATTTGCATTGACATAATCAAAATATGCCTTCATAGCTGCTGGTAGTTGGTTGTAACCGAAGCTAGCCGATCCTGTCATTGGCAGTGTGATGCCAAGTTTGATTGTGGATGAAGTTACGCCAATCTCTGAACGCGGCGAAATTGCTTGCGCCGGCATAACAGAGAGTGAGAGCGCAGCTACAGCCGTCACTGCGGAAGTTACGAGAACCTTCCGACGAGTCGTTCTGATCATATTTTTCCTTCCATCGAGGGGTATAACGGGGTAGATCTGTACTGCTGAGTACTCGTTATCATACGAGCGCTTTACCTTTACTTACTATGACGCGACCGATGCTTTTCGATCGGACCTTTCGGGGCTAAGAAGACCGTCAAGATCAAAAGTGCGCTGACAATAAAGTCAGGCAACACCGTGGCCAGGTTCTGAGATCCGCCCCATCGATCCGAGATCGAAGTGGCGATCAGAGGTATCGCTACCAGTGCTACGGAGCCAATCATGACGCCTCCGAGGGTACTTACGCCAGAGAGGACCGCCCCGGTTGCGATAAAAAAGGAGAGGGCGAGCGGAAACGAGCTCGGCGAGACGTTATTCATGGTCATTGCCAACAACGCGCCCGCCAGGCCGGCTATTCCCGCGCTCACAGTGAAGGCCAGGACCTTGGACCGACCAATGGTGATCCCAGAAAGCTCGGCGGCGACCTCATTGCTCTTGAGCGCTCGCCACCCGCGGCCATAGCGAGAGCGCAAAATATTTTGCACCCACCACATTGAAATTAGCGCTGCCAGAGTTGCGATCCAGAGGAACCATTTATATTGCGTAAATGTCTCACCAAATGAAAGTGGTGGCCATCCGGCATCAAAGGAAACTCCTTGTTCTCCACCCAAAATCGAAAATTGATTTGCAATCGAAGGCAAGCCAACCGCAAAGGCCAAAGTTGTTCCCGCTAAGTAAGGTCCCGACAATCGGGCAGCGGCCGTTCCAAGAATTGCACCAACAAGTGCGGTCATTAATACCGCTGCGACAAAACAGATCCAAATTGGCGCGCTGAAATAAATTTGCGTAAGTGCTGCTGTGTAAGCACCGACAGCGAGCAGCGCACCGTGGCCGAGGGAAATTTGGCCAGAGTAACCAGTTAATAAAATAATTGAAGCAATCGCGACGACGAATACGGCGACGGTTGCTCCTTGGTAAGCCCGCCATTCGTCCACGATATTGCTCAAGATATAAACAACAAGTGCAATCAACGCAAAGCCGATGAAGCGATGTTTATTTGTAATGTGACGGCTATGCACGGCGACCACCTTTAACTCCGATGATGCCATTTGGTCGCAATAGCAAAACCAAAATCAAAATTATGAAAGCCGCAAAGAAGACCAGGGAACTTCCGAGATACAACAAAATAATTGCCAAGATAACTCCAAGAGTTAACCCGCCAACAACCGCTCCAACCAAACTTTCGATTCCACCGATAACCGCAGCGACAAAACCAAAAACTAAGAGCAGGCTAAATTCAAATGCTTCGGGTGTTACAGACCCAGAACCATTTACCGTCTGCAGTATTCCGGCGGTCGCACCAGCTGCGCCAGAGATTGCCCAACCAAGGGTGCGAATCAAGTCGACACGAATTCCAGATAAACGTGAAATTTCAGGTGCAAATGAAGCGGCTCGTAAAGAGAGTCCTAAATTTGTGCGTTGAAAAACCAGAGTTAGCGCAATCATTAGGCCTAGAACAATCCCAAGAATTAAAAGGCGCAGCGGAGAAAGGGCAATACTCTCGCCTGAGAGGATAAATCCTTTATCTGACAGCGGTGGAGATAAAACTCCAATTTTCTCTCCATAAATAAAGTGAAGAACTGCTTTGATGATTCCGAGAATTCCTAGAGTTGCAATAATCGGTAAGAAAATTTCCTGGTTCTTATCCCCAGAACGCTTAAGTAGCGGACGTAAGAAGAAGTATTCAATGAAGGCTGAAAGTGCGGCACCTGCCAACATAGCAATCGGCAGGGCGATCCAAAATGAGCCGGTAATTTCTAAAATAGTAGAGCCGACAAAGGTTGATGCCAAAGCGATTCCACCGGCGGCAAAGTTAACTACGCGCGTGCTGCGCCAAACTAAAACAATGGCAATCGCCATTAATGAGTAAATCGAACCGGCGGTGATGCCGATTAGCAGTGTATTGAAAAATTCAAACATAGTTAGAACCCCAAATAAGCAGCGCGCACTGCGGGATCATCTCTAAGCGCAGCTGCGCTACCTGTCGCGGCGATCGAACCAAGATTTAAAACGATTCCGATATCAGCAATCTTTAAAGCCCCCATCGCATTCTGCTCAACCAAAACCACGGTCAGCCCCAGCGCAGTTGTTAGATCGCGAATAGATTGGAAGATTTGTTCAACTACTAGCGGAGCCAAACCAAGCGAAGGCTCATCAAGTAAAAGTAATTGCGGCTTGGACATCATTGATCGACCAATCGCCAACATCTGTCGTTCTCCGCCGGAAAGTGAATCAGCTCGTTGTGAAAGACGCTCACCTAAGCGAGGAAAGAGTTCGACTACTTCTTTCTTGGATTGTGCTGCCTCTTTACGATTGCGGCGCCAGAGCGCGCCTAAATCTAAATTCTCAGAAACAGTTAGCTCAGGAATAACTGACTTTCCTTCGCTGACATGTGAAACTCCGTTGCGCACCAGCGATTCTGGTTTTGAATGCAAAATATTGAGGTCGCCCCATGTTGCGCTTCCATCAGTTGCTTTGTTTAACCCAGAAAGGGTGCGCAAGAGCGTGGTCTTTCCAGCGCCATTTGCGCCGATTACTGCAGCCAACTGGCCCTTATCAATTGAGATAGAGACTCCGTGTAGCGCTCGGATTGCTCCATGGTCAACCGTTAAGTTCTTAATTCTTAACATTACACCACCCCGGTTCCGAGGTATGCCGCGATGACAGCTGGATCGCGCCGTACTTTCTCAGCCGCACCGCTTGCAATAACTTCACCAAAATTTAAAACATATAAACGATCGCATACGCTCATCACGACATCCATATGATGTTCCACAATTAAAATTGACATAGTCGCAGTTAAGTTGCGAATTAAATTATTCATCCACTCAATATCTTGCGGACCAAGTCCACCTGCTGGTTCATCTAACATCAAAATTTTTGGTTCGGAAACTAGCGCGCGCGCAATTGAAACCCGCTTGGTATCTGGGTAAGCCAAAGTATCTGCGCGACGATTAGCCAAAGTGCCGGCGTAGACGCGATCGAGCGCGCGCATCGCCTTATCGCGCAAAATTTCTTCATCGCGCTTATTTGTTCCGAGAGCGGCAGAAATCAATCCAGTCTTAGCTAACTTCTGTGCCCCAACCATTACATTCTCTAAAACAGTAAGCTCAGGAAATAATCCAACGCCTTGCAAGGTGCGCGAAATACCAAGATCGACCAACTCATCGGTGCGCGGCCAAGAACGCTCTTCACCTTCAAATTCAAATTTTCCTGAATCTGGTTTAACCAATCCACACATCGCATTAAACAAAGTTGTCTTGCCCGCGCCATTTGGTCCGATGACTCCGACTACTTCATTAGGGCGAAGTTCCAGGTGAACATCGTGCAGAGCTTTCAGTCCGCCAAAGGAGACGCTGACACCCTTTGCGTGCAACAGTGCGGCGCTCATAGTTCGTAGATTCTAGGCACTCGCGGACCAATTCGTGTAACTATCTCGTAATTAATTGACCCAGAAGCACTTCCCCAGTCATCTGCCGTGTATTCCTCACCCGTTCCTGCTCCAAAAATACTCACCCAATCCCCAGATTTCGCCGTTGAGGCTGCGCCGAGGTCTACTACGAATTGATCCATAGAAACGCGGCCAATAATCGGTGCACGTTTGCCGTTAAATGAAACTCCAACGTTCTTGGCAATGCGCGGTATGCCATCGGCATAACCCATCGCGACCAACCCTAACTTTGTATCACTCTTCGTAACTTCAGTTGCCCCATAACCAACCGGTGAGCCGGCAGGCACATCTTTTACTAAATGTAATTTAGCGCGAAGGGTCATCGCGGGTCTCAGAGAAAGTTTTTCTGAAGTACCTAAAGTTTTTACATCAGGACTGAGTCCATACATCGCTATTCCGGTTCGCACCATGTCAAAAGCGGATGCCGGGTCAACTAGCGTTGCTGCAGAATTTGATAGATGACGAATTATATTTGTAAATCCGAATGATTCTAAAGTAGCAACCATTTTTTTAAATCGAGTTAACTGCTCGAGGTTCTGTGGTTCACCTGGTTCATCGGCACGGGCAAAGTGAGAAAAGATTCCGATTATTTCAACACCTTTTACGTGATGGGCATCAATCTCATTCCACTCGGATAGAAAACCGCCACGCGTCATTCCGGTATCTACTTCCAAATGAATCCGTGGACGTTTACTGCCAGTGACCGCTCCAACTTCTTCCAGTGCCTTAATCGATGAAACTGCAATATCAATATCGTGATCAACCGCGCTCTTAAAGTCAGAACCTGGTGGCACAAGCCAAGCCAATATCGGTGCAGTTATTCCTGCCTTGCGAAGTGTGATTGCTTCTTCAAGTAATGCAACACCCAACCAAGATGCGCCACCTTCCAGCGCCGCTTTCGCAACTGGAATAAGTCCGTGACCATAGGCATCTGCTTTAACAACAGCTAATAAATCGACGCCGGCTTTGTCTTTGAGAAAAGCAACGTTTGCTTTTATTGCGGATAAATCAATTACCGCTTCTGCGCGATTTGTCATCGCTCAACCACAACCATGGCAGATGCGATTCCGGCATCGTGCGAGAGTGAGAGATGGACCTTTGCGCCATCTACTAATTCCGCTATTTCTCCACGGAATAAGAAATCTGGCTTTCCATTCTCGTGATTAATTACTTCTGCATCGTGCCAAGGCAGGCCGTGTTCGGCGCTTAACGCTTTAGCTAGGGCTTCTTTTGCAGCAAAGCGCGCAGCTAGTGAATTAATTGGTTTGGTTGCTTCAGCTGGAGTAAATAACTTTTCGCGAAGAGATGGGGTGCGTTCTAGCGATTCGGCAAAGCGAGCGATATCAACTACATCGATACCAATGCCATCAATCATGTTCTTTAGTGTAATTGGCGCTAAGAGAGTTGGCTATTAGATGGCCAATAGCGATCGATCGCTATCACCAAGACCAACAAGGCGCCTCCAATGAAGAGGCCTCCTAGCAAATCCGAGAACCAATGAGTATCACGAACTAGAGAAACAATGCAGACGGTCAAACTAATGGTTGCAACACCAGCACTGGCTAACCTTCCGCGATAGCGGTCCACGTGCGCATATCTATAAATTAAATATGCGAGAACGCCCCAAGTAAGTAAGGCGTTAGATGCGTGTCCACTTGGGTATGACATTCCACCGAAATGTAACAAGTCGATTCCAACTTTTGGTTTGGTGCGGCCTAGCCAAAATTTAAAGAAACCAACAACTAGATTTAGGCAAATAATTGACAGGATCGCCAAATTGAGTGGGCGCCATGTTTTAAAGCGGCGCGCAATATAGAAAGCGGCGATTAACAGAGCCGTTGCCGTAACACTGCGTAGACCAAGATCATCTAATCGGCGAATGATAAATCCAGTAACTCCTTCAAATTTTGGTCGATCTAAATCGTGAATCCATTTATCAATTTCAATCAGTGGCCCATTGATAATTACTTGGTGAGTAACTAAAAGAAATCCTGTGAAGAGAGCTGCTGACCAGCGGAATGCGCGCATCATTTGCGCGCGACGAGGCTCGAGAAGTACTGACATTGTTATTCGACTGTAACTGATTTAGCCAAGTTACGTGGCTGATCAACATCGTTACCGCGTGCAATAGCCATTTCATAAGCAAATACTTGCAAAGGAACAGTGGCTAATATTGGTTGGAAAAGCGCTGAGCAAGCAGGGATGCGAATGATGTGTTCTGCGCCGACAACTTCTGCGCCTTCGTGGGCGATAACGATCACACGAGCACCGCGCGCTTTTACTTCTTGGATATTACTCAACATCTTCTCATCGAGTGCGTGATCATTTCCTGAAGGAAGAATTGCGATGACCGGTGTTCCTTTAGCCTCATCGATAAGTGCGATGGAGCCATGCTTTAACTCACCGCCGGCAAAACCTTCCGCGTGGATGTAGGCCAACTCTTTTAACTTTAGCGCGCCTTCAAGTACGACGGGATAGCCAATATTGCGACCGATAAAGAGAACCGTCTCTGACTTGGCAAAGGTACGGGTTAGCGCGCGAAGCGGCTCGACTGTTTCTAGAATTTGTTCAATCTTGCCCGGAAGTTCAAGCATTTCGTTATAGAGATCGTGCACCTGCGCATCGCTTAACTCGCCGCGAACTTGGGCTAAGTGAAGACCAATCAAATCAACAGCCACGATCTGGGTCAGCAGCGCTTTAGTGGATGCAACAGCAATTTCTGGGCCAGCGTGCGTGTAAAGCACTGCATCAGATTCGCGCGGAATTGTGGAGCTATTGGTATTGCAGATGGCTAGGACTCGCGCACCAGCTGCTTTGGCATGGCGGATCGCCATCAAAGTATCCATAGTCTCACCGGATTGCGAGATAGCAATTACAAGTGTGTTGGAATCAATAATTGGATCGCGGTATCGGTATTCACTAGCAATTTCTACTTCAACTGAAATCTTCGCCCACTTTTCAATAACATACTTTGCGATCATTCCTGCGTGATAAGCCGTGCCGCAAGCGATCACCACAATTTTCTTAAGTGCTTTTATTTCAGCATCTGACATATGTAATTCATCTAACTCAATTTTGCCGTTATCAGTTAAGCGGCCAATTAAAGTGTCGGCAACCGCCTTTGGCTGTTCAAAGATTTCTTTGAGCATAAAGTGCGAGTAACCACCCTTTTGCGCAGAAGCGGAATCCCAAGTAATTGCGTACTCCTTAGGGGCGATCGCTTTTCCATCTAAGCCAATGATCGATATTCCGGCTGGAGTCATCGTGATGATTTCATCTTGCCCGAGTTCAACCGCGCGCTTGGTGTAATCTATAAATGCAGCAACATCTGATGCCATAAAGTTTTCACCATCGCCTAGGCCCACAACCAAAGGTGAATTGCGGCGGACTCCGACGATTGTCTCGGGAGCATCTGCGTGCACGGCCACCAAGGTAAATGAACCACGCAGACGACTTACCGCCTCGCGCATTGCTTGCGTTAGATCGCCGTTATGGGATTTACGAAGTTCAGAAAGTAGGTGCGCTACAGATTCGGTATCTGTATCAGATGAAAAAGAGTGTCCGCGCTTTTGAAGTTCTGCTTTTAACTCAGAATAGTTCTCGATAATTCCATTATGGATAACGGCAAGTTTGCCTTCGTTATCGGTGTGTGGATGTGCATTGCGATCGGTGGGCCCACCGTGTGTTGCCCAGCGTGTATGACCGATTCCAGAATGTACAACCGGCATATTTGCAGGGAGCGCACCTTCAAGATTGGCTAACTTACCGGCGCGCTTTTCAATAAAGAGCGCACCTGATGTTCCGAGTGCGATACCGGCTGAGTCATAACCGCGGTACTCCAGGCGACGCAAACCTTCAATTAAAGGTGTAATTGCAGACTGTGGCCCTGTGTAACCCACAATTCCGCACACTTGTTTTTTACCCCAGCTCTGCTTGAACGACCTTCGCAAGGTCGTTTGCTATTTCGCTCGCTAGGTTATCACTCTGCGCCTCAACCATCACGCGGACAAGCGGTTCGGTGCCAGATGCTCTTAATAAAATGCGTCCATGCTCGGCGAGTTTTGCTTCAGCGGCTAGAACCGCCGCCTTTATTGCAGCAGATTGATCTAACTTATCTTTTGCCACATTTTTAACATTTACTAGTACTTGCGGAAAGCGAACCATTGCAGATGCTAGCTCTTGCAGAGTTTTTCCAGATTTAACAACTTCTTGCGCCAAAGCAAGTGCGGTAAGTGTTCCATCACCAGTGGTTGCGAAATCGCGCATAATTAAATGGCCTGATTGTTCACCACCAAGTGAGAAACCTTTTTCAATCATCTTCTCGAGTACATAACGATCACCGACCGCTGTAGTTTCAACGGTTATGCCAGCATCTTTCATGGCGTGAAGAAATCCCAGATTACTCATCACTGTTGCAACAATTGTGTTTGCCTTAAGCGAACCAGATGCTTTAAATCCGCGCGCCAAGATTGTCATGATGACATCGCCATCTATTTCAGCGCCGTGGGCATCAATTGCTAAGACGCGATCAGCATCGCCATCGTGAGCTACGCCAAAGTCTGCGCCTTCGCGCAATACAGCGGTGCGTAGTTGTTCCAAGTGCGTAGAACCGCAACCATCGTTGATATTCCAACCATTTGGGGCATCAAATATTGAAATTACTTCTGCCCCGGCGCGACGATAGGCCTCAGGTGAAACGGTCGATGCTGCGCCATTTGCGCAATCAACGACAATCTTTAAACCTTTAAGTGGAGTTTTAACCGAAGATAACAGGTGCTTTAAATATCTTTCGCGAGCGCTATCGTCAACAATTGCTCGACCAACGCCGTTGCCGGTTGGACGCTCCCAGGGCTCACCGACGCGCGCTTCAATGGCTGCTTCAATGGCATCGTCTAACTTGCCGCCACCGCGTGAGAATAATTTGATTCCGTTATCTGGGGCTGGATTGTGCGATGCCGAAATCATTACACCTAAGTCAGCGCCTGATTCAGCTACTAAATGTGCGATTGCAGGAGTTGGCAGAACACCAACACGATAAACATCAACACCGGCGCTCGTTAAACCAGCAACAACGGCTGCTTCTAGGAATTCTCCTGATGCACGCGAATCTTGGCCGACAACGGCTTTAGGGCGGTGTGATTTATCATGATTTGTTTCAACG
>Ga0315903_10006920_pt1 | contig 14334 bp, 22 predicted proteins | sample LakEriMetagenome_7_FD_203524 | JGI IMG/M metagenome (GOLD analysis project Ga0315903, IMG submission 203524) | Freshwater fungal communities from buoy surface, Lake Erie, Ohio, United States - Buoy 2 MA119 | ecosystem: Environmental > Aquatic > Freshwater > Lake | place: USA: Lake Erie, Ohio...
AGGTAGAAGCATTCGAGGAATTGTGGGGCTGTTCGCCGACTCTCATAGTTGTTGATAACCTTATGGATATCTCCAATGACGGGGGAGAAGAGTTTGCTAACATGCGTTCCACAATCAAAGAGTTGAAGTATCTTGCAAGAGATACCAACGCTGCGGTATTGATACTGCATCATACCAAAGAGTCGTATACGGGGAACCCATGCCAACCTCGCTCTGCTTTGCAGGGCATGGTGGCACAGTTGCCTGCACTTATCTGTACAGTGGGAACTAACGCACCAGGCTACCTCGCGGTAGCACCCGTTAAGAACCGCTATGGTAAGGCAGATCCAACTGGGGATACGGCTTTTTGGTTGCAGTTCAATCCCGAATTTATGGATGTCTCAGACATACCTGAACGGGTACAATGAAGCACATCAATGATTTGAAACCTGACTACTCAAGGGCTATGGATATCAGAGGTGAACCCACCACTGTATGCGTATGTGGGTGTTTCGTTTGGAATCTTAAAGTAACATTTGAAGCAGATGGTACGATAGGAATGTACTTTCTAGATATGGAGTGCGCTGACTGTGGAACACAGGCAACCGCCCCAACCGAGGAGTAAAGATGAAACTAAGAACATACGTATTCTTGATGATTTTTGTGGTCTTTGTGGGTACACTGCCCCATACTGTGGGTGCTCTTACTTTGCAAAAAAAGATTATTCAGATTGAAGAAGAGATTGTTTATCGCTGTGCAAATCCAGCGATGAGAGAAATGAAGTTGATCGCAAAAGAAGTTGCTAAGATCAAGGTCATGGCACAGTTCAAGAGCGTCAAAGAGTGGAAGGCTTTAGATGAACTATGGTACATCGAGTCACGCTGGGATTACACGGCAGACAATCCTCGCTCCACTGCCTATGGCATACCTCAACTGCTCAAGATGGATCCAAAGACTCCATTGGTGAAGCAGATTGACCTTGGATTGAAATATATTAAGCACCGCTATGGCACACCTACCAAGGCATTGAAGTTCCACAAGAGACATGGTTGGTACTAATGAGTAATCCAGCAAAGGCCAAGGGATCTAAGGCCGAAAGAGATATCGTTGATTATCTAATTGAGAACGGATTCCCATACGCTGAAAGGCGTTTAGCAGGGGCGCAAGAAGATAAGGGCGACATTGCTGGTGTCAATGGTGTATGCATCGAAGTTAAAGACCATGCAAAGATGGCTCTCTCTGGCTGGCTAGAAGAGTTACGAGTTGAGATGATTCATGCTAAGGCATGGACTGGTGTCGTATGGCATAAGCGCAAAGGTAAATCATCTCCTGCCGATTGGTATGCTACAATGCCTGGGTCAGTGTATTTAGATTTGCTAAAGAAGGCAATGAAATGATCCAAGATAAGCCAGATATAACAACAATTCTCGAGTACTACGGTGCTCGGGTTCCTACCCGTGGTGGATGGGCTAAGTTAAAGTGTCCATTCCACGATGATTCACATGCATCTGCAGCAGTCAACTTAAAAGAAAACATCTTTAAGTGTCATGGTTGCCAGTATAAAGGCGATGCGTATGCTATCATTATGCAAAAAGAAGGAGTTGGTTTTCGTGAAGCAGTCACACTTGCAAAGGGAATCTTTGACCAGAGCGGCAAAGTTCTACCACAGCGCACTACACGAAGCGGAGGACTACCTCGCAGAACGGGGGATCTCTCTGGAGCAAGCCCAGCGAATGCGCTTGGGCGTCGTGCTAGAGCCGCTCACGGGTCATGAAGCCTACATCAATCGCTTGGCGATTCCGTATCTTACACGTTCGGGGGTGGTTGACCTTAGATTCCGTGCGATGGACCACGCAGAACCAAAATACATGGGGATTAGTGGGGCGACAACGCATCTCTACAACGTGGGTGCATTCTTCAAAGCGTCCTCATATATTTCTATCTGCGAGGGTGAGATTGACACGATCACGCTTGATACTGTTTGCGGGATACCTGCGGTGGGGGTTCCTGGAGTCAACAACTGGAAGAAGCACTACACCAGACTCCTCTCTGACTTTGAGAAGGTATTTTTATTTGCTGATGGGGATAACGCTGGTGCTGAGTTTGGTAAGTCTCTTGCTAAGGAGTTACCTAACTTGACCATTGTCAACATGCCCGAGGGCGAGGATGTAAACAGCATATATCGGACAAATGGTGTAGAATATTTCCAACAAAAGATTGCGAGTGCCTAATGTTAATGCCAGATAAGAACGGCGTGTTTAGATGTGAAGATAAGTGCTCGTTTGCGACGGCAGATATCTTTGAGTTTATGGATCATTGTGGCATCGAATTTGGTTGGCAAGTACGCCTAAATAAGCGTTTTTCCTTTGATTTATATACGTTTTTAAGCCTCCTCAACGAGACCGTCAACAAGGGTGATCTCGATGATGCATGGAGTATCGTGCAAGATGCAACCCTCATGATGGTCAATGCAAGTGAGGGAGACCTAGAAGAATTTGTCGAAGAGACAGTTGTAGCCTCTGAGATGAATGACATGATGAGTGACCTAGAAAGACTACTTAAGAAAGACGGAGATGAAAAAGACTAAACGACTTAGTGTAAGAGACATGGTTGCCCATGATTACAAGTGGGAACCACCACAGAAGGTGACTGAGTATGCCTTTGATATACCTGAACCCAATCAGTTTGAGTTAGATATCTGGGAAATCAGTGACACGCTGACTAACCTACTCATCAAGAAGCATGCCGATTACGGCCCAAAGAATATCTCACAAAGTCCTGGAGGCCCACTCAATGGCCTCCGTGTTCGTATGTGGGACAAGGTAGCACGTATCAACAATCTCATTGACACTGGCAAAGATGCAAAGAATGAATCACTTGAGGATTCCTTTGCTGACTTAGCCAACTATTCAATCATCGCACTAATGGTACTGAAAGGTAAATGGCCAGCAGAATGAAAAAGTCAATCAAAAAAACAATCAAGCGTATCTTCGGACCTTACAAAGGTAGCGAACAAAACGGTGGACGACCAATCTATGTGATTAAGAAAAGGACTAAAGATGGTAAAGTGGTTACAACTTCTAGCAATAAGGCTCGAGTTGATTACGAAAAGGCCACAGGAAAAACACTACCCAGAGGAACAGAAGTAGATCACAAGAACAACGGTGGTAGAGCAGGCGATGATAGAATTTCTAACCTTCGTACTATCTCTAAGAGTAAGAACGTTGGGCTAGAGAACAAGCGTCGCGCTAAGAAAACAACTAAGAAGAAAGCGACAAAAAAGACATGAAAAATATCGTTTGCATCTCCGATCTTCAAGTTCCATATCACGATGTAGAAGCCACGAAGGCAGTGGCTAAGTTTATCCAATGGTATCAACCTGAAACTGTAGTATCCTGCGGTGATGAGATGGATATGCAGACGATCTCGAAGTGGAGTAAGGGAACTGAACTAGAGTTTGAACGCTCTATTGGACGTGACCGTGACCTCACTCGCCAAGTGCTCTATGACTTAACCGTTGAGCACATGGTACGTAGCAACCATACTGATAGATTGTTTAACACAGTTGCTATGAGAGCACCAGGATTGCTTGGACTTCCTGAGTTGCAACTAGAGAACTTTCTAGGACTCAATGAACTTGAGATCAAGTATCATACTGATCCGTATGAACTAGCCCCAGGCTGGCTACTCATGCATGGTGATGAGGGTAACGTACAGCCTACGGCTGGAGCCACTGCATTGGGCTTAGCAAAGCGCTCAGGTATGAGCGTCGTCTGTGGTCACACGCATCGCATGGGTCTGACACATCAGACTCAAACCTATCGTGGTGGTAAGCCTAAAACTATCTGGGGTATGGAACTCGGAAACCTCATGGATTATCGTAATGCAAAATACATCAAGGCAGGGCTATTCACATGGCAACAAGGCTTTGGAATCCTGCATGTAGATGGGAAGAATGTAACCCCACAACTTGTTCCTATTATCAACAACTCATTCACAGTGGACGGTAAAACATTCAAATGGTAATAGAAAGATACGATGGACTCGTGGGTGCTATTGCCTACGAGTACTCTCGTAAGTATCACATTGTAGATGCTGACGATGTACGGCAAGAACTATGGTTATGGTTTCTTGAGCATCCTAACAAGGTGAATGCATGGGAAGCGTTAGATGGTAAGCAGTCAATTAAGTTGATCGCTAAGTCACTACGCAACGCTGCAAAGGATTACTGCCAGAAGCAGAAGGCACAGATCGGTGGCTATCGTGTAGAGGATAACTACTACTACGACAGAGAACTGGTCGAGGCTTTACTTCCATCAGTCATTAGAGGTGACGTAGTAGCACCAGCCATCGTTGATTTAGGCTTTATCTCAGGTAAAAAGGTGGCCTCTGAGGGAGGCAATTGGTTTGCCATGATGGCTGATATTGAGTGGGGACTTGATAAACTTACCACTGAACAGAAGAGCATAGTCTTTTTAAGATTCGGTGATGGCTGTGATAACAAGACCTTCGCTAAGGAACTGGGCATCACAGAAGATGCAGCACGTATGAGAGTGAACAGAGCAGTAAACAATTTGATTAACTTCCTCGGTGGCAGTAAGCCACGCAAGGAACACGACTATACAGAAGAGGAAGCCAATGCCAAGATCAATGCAGATAACAGAAGTGATGGAGATCTACAAGAAACTGGAGGACAAGACGAAGGACCAGACATGGACGAGTAAGCACTCAGAGGAAGATGTTAAATTCTTCAATGACGTCAGGGACATGTCGGAAAATCTCGTCAGTCAAATTTATATTTTCATCGAGTACTTCCACCAGTATGTAGACGCTGTTCAGGAGTCTGCTGTGTTCTCACCTACAAAGGTTGGGGAAGTTCCAGAGGACGGCAAGGTCTATCCAACACAAACTTCTTCCGACCCTTCCGCTGAGGAAGTGGTCGTCCCATGATTTGCGACAAGTGTCGTGCTGGTGGCATGGCAAACAAGTTCGGTGAAACCTATCTTGCTATCGGTCTGCATGACCAGTGTACAGGGTGCGTATGCCAGCATAAGACTGGCGAAGGTTGGCACAAAAAAAGGGCATGAAAAAGCCCCCCACCCAGTTACGGGTGAGGGGCGTGTTTGGATTTCCAAACAGTTAAGCAACTCGAACAGGTGCTACCCAGCCACAAGATTCGCACTTAGCGAAGCCCTCTGGAGTAGCGCTCTCCTTGCTTATTTTTCTAGCGCAGTAGTAACACTTCATCAGTGTTTCACTGGCTTATAGATAGGCTCGATTACTGAGTAAACAAGACCAGTAGTAAAGTCTTGCGCTTGATCGTAAGTGTCGAACATTCCATACGACCACGTTCCGTTGCCGTATTCGTCACTTACCCGAACCATGAAGCCAGCGATCTGCATGACTTCATCTTGAAAAAAGACTTGCATGGTAGTTCCTTTCTATAGGGCTAGTAGCAGGATAAATCCCACTAGGATAATTGTACCAATAAAGGTAGCCGCAATCAACTGGAGTTGCTCTCCAACTGATCCCGTAAAGTGATCCCAGTCATGGTTAGACATAGATAACCTTTCTAATCGTTATAGAATTCGTCATAGCATACATCAGGCTCACGACAATCGCAGTCTCGGAACCGTTCACCACAGTCCTCGCATGAATCATCTTTACCTAATGCTATGTCGTCATCTACTCTTGGTTCAGACATAGGTCTTACCTTGTTTGGATTTCCAAACAGAGTCAGTCAATCTTTACCCCTTCCGTAAAACCCTCGGTCATTCCTGGAACTGTGTTAAGCACATGTATAGGAATGATGTTGAGTTGTTTCTGTATATCTCGCCGTTGGCTAGGGTCTAGACCGCCCCATATACCGAACAAGCCAGTATATTTTAGGGCATAGTCTCGACACTCCCGTAACGCAGGACACGACATGCACAATTTCTTGGCATACACAGCCTCGGGAGTCTTGTACTTATTGTTACCACCATGCTCAGGGAACCAGACCTCTGGATCTACTTCCGAGCATAGGGCATGTTCAGTGAACAGTGGAAAATGATGTTCGGTCACTTGCTCACCGCGATTCCGCTTATGGAATCCATCTTATCCCATGCACACTGTTGGCAATAAAACCCTGCGCTCATGTCGTGCGCTAAGACCATGATGGGCATGGCACACTTAGAGCACAGGGCTTCCTTGTATTTATTCATTGTTACCTTCCATTGGTAATTGGCCAGCCATGCGTTGATACTCAGTGGCTCTGAGCATTAACTGTGCATGGCGTTCCTTGTTGCCTTCCCGTAACGCTTGTTCAGCGTCATGTAGGAATAGTTCAGCGCGTACCCCTAGATAGAATGGGGTAGGCGGTACTGGCTTGCGCTTCTTGCTCATAGTAGCCACGCGCCTTCCTTGCCGTTGACTGCCCATGTCTTGCCGTTGCCCTGATAGCATAGGCAATCGGTAAGGTAAGTGTTGCAGTCATAGCATGATCCACACGCCATGCAGTAGTGATCATCCCAGTCCTCGACCATAGCCGCATCTACATAGGTCTCGCACACAGTACACTCGCGCCATAGGACATCCTTATCATCGGATTTACCACCGAAGCCGAGACCAAAGTCTAAAGGGTTGACGGACTTCCATGATCCGCGTGAGTAGGTATCAAGATAGCAGGAGTCGTTAGACCACCACACTCCCGACTCATCCTTACTACCCTTCTCAGCATGGTAGAGATAGCACTGATACTCAGCGCGTGGATCTACAGTGAGAATACATACCTTGGAACCGTTGGTGAAGTCCTCAATGAGGTTGGACACTTGTGAGTTATCTAGGGCAGTAACCCCACCGATTGCAGGCAGTAGATCCTCAGCGAAGATACGCGTATCACTACGATCATCACCTTGAGGCTCAACGATAGGCAGTACGCCATTGTGTGCAAGGTAGGTGAGGTTATTGCCTACGCCTACTTGGAATGGATGGCAGTTATCGACAGTTGTCGTACCATGAGTGGCGAATCGTGCGTGCCACATGGCATAGCCTTCTGGATACTTGCCACGCATCTCGAGGAAGCGCTGGATGGATGTATCAGCGTTCATCGTGCGTTCTACATGGATGCGGTTCTCGCTAGGAATTACGATAGCGAAGCCGAAGCCATGAGGATTGTTGAGAGCAGAGTTTTCTAACTTCTCACGTGATGGGATCACGTTTGGTGGAATTACACATAACATACACATTTTATACACTCATTTCTGTTTGGAAATCCAAACGATTAGTTTTCATCAACTGAATCAGTCACGAAAGATTTTTCCATGGCTGTGAATAGATTTGGATAGGTTGAGGCATTCTCTACGACATACCCAGTGAACATCATCCATGAGAGAGCCTTATTGCTGGCGCTCACATGTAGTCCTCGCGTGTACTCGACTGCACACTGGACGAGTTCCAGTGCCATGAGTACACGTTGAGGCTTGAGTGAACCTCTGAACACTCGAACCTCTAAGGTTGCCGAGTTCTCGGAGTTGATCGCTGAGTAGCGACCATTATGCTGAGCGCCATGCTTGATCTTGCTAACAAGGCGACCCTTATCCTCGAAGGTGGCGTAGTGGGATGTACGCCCAGCAAGTCGGCTGATCTGGCGCTCATTGTCGTAGATCAGTTTCATGAATCGCAACTCATGAGCCTGAACCTTGGTGATGTCCCGTCTACTGTTTGGAATTCCAAACGCACTACGCGATACGTGGACATGCAGACCGCATGTACTTGTATCCCATGAACGGAAGCCCAACCTACGCAGTTGGTTTAGCGCAGACCAATCGAAGTTCCGTTGGTACTCATCTAGTGAGTGAGGATGAGTGACGATCTCGAAGCCTTGACTGAGAGAGCCGTCCTCTTTGAGATAGATACGCTCACCGAGAGCGTTAACGATCACCTCTGCACCATCTCTGATGGAGTTGCCGTCAGACTCGACTTCTAACTCGAAGCCCATGTGATAGGTCGCAATACCAAAGAAGTACGGGCGTGGCTTGTACGAATACGAGTTGATGAGGTGAGACCCATCTTGGTCGCAGTCATGGCCGTCACCATCCCAGTATTGCTCGCCACAGTCGTCACATGTATAGACGTTATTGTCCCAGCACATCTCGCAGTAACGAGTGCCGTTAAAATAAGCCGAATCGTCTAGGACTTCTAGACTCTCACATGAGGCGCAGTGAAAGAAGTTATCAGAGCCACCATTGTCGGCATAGATTTCTTCTTGGCACTTCTTGCAACACTCTTGGCCAAAGATTTTCTCGAAGGTCTCGAAGTTGAGATCACGAGAATAACTGGAAGGTACGCGCCAGTTATGGCGTGGATGCTGAGCACTGCAACGTTCGCACCACTGGGAGCAGTTATTATCATCATGGACGTGTACTTCTGCCCCGTTACCATCATGAGTAACGACCAGATCAGAATTATCCCTCACGCCTTCGCATGAGTAGCAGGTGATCGTGTCGGCATCTGGACGAGGACGGTTATCTCTAACCATGTATAGCGCCTCCTCGGTGAGCATGTCGCTATACCGATAGAGTTCCGTAAGGTGCGCCACTAGGCAGTTCACGCACATCTCATTGGAGTCCTTGATGATCGAGATTACATATAGTTCCTGATAGGTGCGACAAGCGCCACATCTAGCAGTCGTGACGTAGCCCCATGTATTGCAGGTGGCTACATCCTCTGAGGTTAGAGTCATTACATTATCCTTTCGTTTCTGTTTGGAAATCCAAACGGTTCATGAGAGTTCCTGATATTCATGGTGCAGGTTGATCAGTTCTTCGGTATCGTTGATCTCATCATACTCGGCCTTGACCTTGTTGAATAGCGATACATAGACCCGTTCATGCCATTCTAGAGCGCGTGGATCTTGCAAGATGAGTTCTGAGGCGTTTTCCAATCCCACAAGAATCATCATGAGTTCTGTCTTGTTCTCGATTATCATGGCTACATACCTGACTTGTTCAGATCTTGCTCGGCTTGTAGATAAGCCTCGCGCCAGTAGTTGCGTGACTCGGTGAGTCGGTGATTAGCAACGGCGGTGGTGATTACTACGATTAGAGATGAGGTGAGCGCTATGGTGAGCGCGACCAGATCCCATGCTGATAGAACTATCATTAACTTACCCTTCTGTTCTTGTTTGGAAATCCAAACAGTGCGAGGACATACTTTGCCCTTGCATATCCTATTTTACGCTAGTGGCTAACCTGAGTCAAATGAGCATGACCACTGGAACTTGCCCCCACCGACCCAAACCATTCCGTAGACCGCAATGGCTGGCCACCCACCCCCGACACAAACCAACACAAATTGCCGTGAGGACTGGCCGACACAAACTTTCGCGCCCGTCCGATCCTGCCCCCGTCCGCGCCGTTTGGAAATCCAAACGCCAGAAAATCGGAGCATAGAAAAACCCCCACCCTCGAAAGAGTGGGGGTCTAACTTCTAACGCTTAGGCAGATTTTTTGCCCTTCGCTGGGTGACGCTCGACAGTCTCGTTTAGCGCTTGAGTGTGGAGCGAAGTAGTCACGAGATGGTTCACGAGTTTAATCAACTCGGACGCAGAATCGAAATCCGTCACAGTGACGTCCACGAGATCGCGCAGACCTTCGAGCGCTTGAGCGATTAGGCCGTCCGCGTTGAGAGATACCTCGACCTTGCCAGCCTTGCGACTTGCTGGCGCGTTGCGCTTAGGCTTCGCGTCTCTGGCGTCCTCTGCCTTCTTGATGAACTCATCCCATGACTTGACCAGACCAGCCAGAGCGAGAGCGCCGTCCGCCTTGAGCGCACGTTGAGCCAATTCTGCGCCCTTGCAGATTTCAACAACGGAGACCTTATCGGCGCCAGCGATATCAAAAGCGCGGACGATCACTGGCACGAACTTTGCGCTGTTCTTGGTGATTCCGCGAACTTCGCCAGCCTTCTTTGCTTCCTCGATTGTTGCCTCAAAGTCACGAACCGAGACCTTTACCGCCGAGCGATACCAAGCGCGGACGCCTTGATCGCCAGACGCAACGAGTGACGCATATGATTTTACGAGTGACGCGATTGCCTTGCCCTTTGGTGCTTCTACCTTTGCAGACATGATTTGGAACCTTTCAGTAAATCGAACCGCCTTGTGCGATTTGATAAGAGAATCGTCTCATGGATCCCGAAATAAGTCAAACAGGCGCAAGCCCCAAAAGTGTTTGGAAATCCAAACAGAAGCACGCTCAAAACACGCTCAGCCAGCCAGCCCAGACCCTCGACCAGATAGTCACCCGACACAAACTCCGAGCCAAAAAAAATCGCGCTCGCTCCTTCGTCGCTCGCGGTCTGCCGATGGTACAGATAGTTAATCCAAGTTCCCGTTTATAAATACCCAGTTCCCATGCGTTGCCCAGCCGTCAGGCACAGGCAAAGACATTGGAATAAATACTCATCAAAGGCTTGGAAAAACTTCGAGTCGCTTGGGGCGACCCCAGTGCTTATTACTCCCGCTGGTCGTATAATACACTATCGCATTACAATATTTTTCCAGTATTTACGGGGGAAATGTCCGTTTTAGTATAATAAGTTAGTGAAGTACATCACATTTGCTATATTACAGCGTTCGCTTTTCCGTTTTGAACGGGTTTATATATATAGACGAACGACTCCTACAGAGTGAGTCTATCTTAGATGTGAGTGGGTGGCTGAGACAGCCGAAACGATAGTGTAGGCTGGCTTGATGCCAGCCACGAACCCAGGGGTTAGCGAGGCTCGCACAGGCGAGCCGAGCGATAAAGGGGATTTTATACAAAGGGTTTAATGGAGGGGTTATAATGGCTGCTAAGGGCGGTAAAGAGCACCACAATGTAGTCGCTCTCAGAGAGGCAAAGGCAAAGGTTTTAGACTTTGTACGCCAAGGCTTAGATATTCCAGATGCATTAGCAAGGGCTGAACGTAAGCCAGATGTTATGAAGGACTGGCGCAAAGACGCCGCCTTTATGAGGGAACTTGAGAAGGCCCGAGCAGAGGGCGAAAAGACTTTAAGTATAGTTTCAGGGGATGCCAAGTTCAAAATTGGCTTTGAGGAGTTCAGCCGTGAGTTTCTTGACTCGCCGATCTTCCAGCATCACAGATCATGGATTGACGTGCTTGAGGGAAGAGAACCTTCCTACATTCACCCGTCGATGGTCTATGACCCTGCCTCTAAGAAGCGTCTGCTTATCAACGTCCCCCCAGAGCATGCCAAGTCTACGGTCATCACGGTCAACTACTGTGTGTACCGAATCGCCATGGACCCCAACATTAAGATCACCATCGTTTCCAAGACTCAGGAACGCGCTAAGGAGTATCTTTACTCCATCAAGCAACGGCTAAGCCACGAACGCTGGTCTAAGTTACAGGCAGTCTATGGGTCTGCAGGGGGTTGGAAAGAGGATGCGGATACTTGGAAGGCTGATCGCATTTACCTTTCTCGTGATTCTACCGAAAAGGACCCGACGGTGCAGGCGCTCGGAATTGGTGGCCAGATTACTGGCGCCCGTTCCAACCTCATCATCCTGGACGACGTTGTTACGACTTCAAACGCGCATGAGTGGGAGAAGCAACTCCTCTGGCTCCAGCGAGATGTAGTCACCCGTCTGGGTGATAACGGTAAGTTGCTCATCGTAGGCACACGTATTGCTGCCAATGACCTCTACCGAGAGATTAGAAACCCTGAGCACTGGACAGGTGGCAAGTCACCGTTCACGTATCTTTCAATGCCAGCAGTACTTGAGTTCGCAGATAACCCAAAAGACTGGGTTACTCTCTGGCCTAAGGCACATATCCCATGGGAAGGCTCAGATGAAGATATTTTACCAGATGAAGATGGCCTCTATCCTAAATGGGACGGGGGCGCATTATTCCGTAGACGTAGTGAAGTCTCGCCAAGTGCGTGGGCGTTGGTATACCAGCAACAGGACGTACAGGAAGACTCAATATTTGCCCCTGTCTGTGTACAAGGTTCGATCAACAGGATGCGAAAGCGTGGCCCTCTAAAGGCTGGTAGCGCTGGACATCCTTCTGAGAAGGGCTCTTGGTACACCATCATGGGTCTAGACCCTGCCATGACTGGTAATACAGCAGCAGTGGTTATCACAGTAGATCGCTATAGTCGCAAAAGGTACGTCCTTGATGTCGAAAATATGTTCGATCCTACACCACAGAAGATTCAGAAGTTAATTCAAGACTGGGTTGAGAAGTATCATCCCCAAGAATTAAGAATTGAAACCAACGCTCATCAGAAAGCATACGCTTTAGATGATGATCTGCGTCAGTACCTAGCCTCAGCAGGAGTTCGCTTCTCGAGTCAGTTCACTGGCAAGAACAAATGGGATACACAATTCGGCGTAGCAGCCATGTCGGGTCTCTTTGGGACTATGCGTGGCACAACATTTAATAACGACAACCTCTTGGAACTTCCAGCAGTGGAAGGTTCGGAAGGCATCAAGGCTCTGATCCAGCAATTAATAACTTGGGAGCCTAATACTAAAGGCAAGACCGACTGTGTGATGGCGCTTTGGTTCTGTGAACTACGCGCCAAAGAAGTGATCTCAATCGGAAGAACCAATCAGAGCCATATACCCAACAAGTGGGCAACTCGTAAACAACAACAAGAACGCTACGTACTCAATGTCAACGACTATGAGTTTGGTGAGGAACAGGAATAACGATGGCATTAGATATTGATAGAATCGCTAAGCGCGTTGATAATCTCAAGCGCTTGCATTCTGAGCGCGATTTTCGCATGTCACAAATTCAGGCTGTTCGCAAAGGCCAGATTGCTAGCATCTTCCCAGATATGTTCCCTGAGGGACTACCTCACTCAATGGTTGCTAACTTTATCGACGTTGCAGCCCGTGACCTTGCAGAAGTTCTAGCCCCACTACCATCATTTAACTGCGGCGCAGTCAAGGTTACAGATGCCAAGGCACGTAAGTTTGCTGATAAGCGAGCAATGATTGCCAACAACTATGTTGCACATTCACGCCTCCAGTCACAGATGTACTGGGGAGCAGACTGGTACTTCTCATACGGATTCTTGCCAATTCACATTGAGCCAGACTTTGAAGGAGATATTCCTTTCATCCGTGTCGAAGATCCAATGGGATCTTACCCAGAGTTTGACCGTTTTGGACGCTGCGTAGCATACGCTAAGCGTTACAAGAAGACATCTAATGAACTTGCACATGAGTTCCCAGAGTTTGCAACCACTATCCTTGGTCGCTTTGGTGAAAACACAGGCAACGATATTGAACTTATCAAGTACATGGATAAAGACCAGACGGTTCTTTACATGCCACATAACAATAATTTAGTTCTTAGCAAGGTGAAGAATCCTCTTGGCAAGATGATGGTGCGTATTGCACGTCGTCCTGGCATTGATGATGAACCACGCGGACAGTTCGATGATGTCATCTATGTACAGATGGCACGTGCTCGTTTTGCTAACCTGGCAATGGAAGCGGCTGAAAAGTCAATCCAAGCGCCACTTGTTGTACCTAACGATGTATTGGACCTTCCTATGGGTCCTGATGCAGTTATCCGTACAACTCAACCACAAGGTGTCGGGCGTGTCCGTTTGGACATTCCTGCTGCTGCTTTTCAGGAGCAATCAGCACTCCAATCAGAATTACGACTTGGTGCTCGATATCCTGAGGGTAGAACTGGAAACATTGACGCAAGTATTATTACTGGTCAAGGTGTCCAGGCGTTACTTGGTGCTTTCGACTCTCAGATCAAGGCTGGTCAAACCATCCTTGCTGAGGTGTTCGAGGATGTCATTAAGTTAGCGTTTGAGATGGACGAAGTTCTTTTCGACAAGGAAAAGAGCGTTAGAGGAACAGCACAGGGTACGCCGTACGAGTTAAAGTACATGCCAAGCAAGGATATCAATGGCGACACTTCTATTGAAGTTCGCTATGGCTTGATGGCTGGATTAGACCCTTCACGTGCATTGATCTTCTCACTACAAGCACTAGGTGCAGACCTTGTATCCAAAGACTTTATCCGTCGAGAACTACCATGGAATGTTAATACAACCATGGAAGAAACACGCATTACTGTAGAGAAAATGCAGGAGAATCTCACTCAGGCTATTACAGCAACTGCACAAGCAATTCCTGCAATGGCAGCGCAAGGAGCAGATCCTTCACCGCTTATTAAGAATATTGCCGATGTGATTGATCGCATCACTAGGGGAGAAAACATACAGGATGCTGCGTTGGCAGTGTTCACGCCGCCTCAACAGCCTGAACAACCAGCACAGCCAGAGATGGCTCCACCAGGCACACAAGGCCCAGTTGAGCAGGCTCCCCAATCCCC
>Ga0315903_10006929_pt1 | contig 14321 bp, 7 predicted proteins | sample LakEriMetagenome_7_FD_203524 | JGI IMG/M metagenome (GOLD analysis project Ga0315903, IMG submission 203524) | Freshwater fungal communities from buoy surface, Lake Erie, Ohio, United States - Buoy 2 MA119 | ecosystem: Environmental > Aquatic > Freshwater > Lake | place: USA: Lake Erie, Ohio...
GAATGGAGGTGTTAGTCACCTAGCAATTGCGTTTGTACCTAAGCCCGATAAGTGGGCGGTTACTCTAGGTTTAGTACCGGTGAGTAATTTGAGTTATACATTTATTCAAAACTTTAATGACACTACCTTAGGCTCATTTCGTGAAGTGTTTGCCGGCAAGGGGTCTACATACAATGCATACATTGGTGGTGCGTATAAAATCAAGGGTTTTTCTATTGGAACCAATTTGGGCTATACGTTTGGAAAATTAGATTATCAGAAGACAATCACTTTCCCCGATACCGTAGAAGCGTACATAACACGCAATATTACCAATATGAACGTGAGAGGGTTTTCATACACATTAGGGGTTCAATACCAAAATAGAATTTATCACAATACAGATCAACTAGACCCACGTACAGATATTTATGTAACTGCCGGAGCAACAGTAGCCGGTGGGATTCCGCTTGTCAGTAGCACCGACAACTATTGGGACAGATTAAATTTTAATTCTTCAGTCGGGTTCACTACAGTAGATACTGTGTTAGCCACTTTTAATACAAAAGGAACAATAAAAATGCCTATGAATTTTTCGGGTGGCATTATGTTTGGAAATGAGAAGTTTTGGATGATTGGCACGGACTTTAAGTACAACACTTGGAGTAATTTTTCTTCACCACTTAATAATGACCAGCTTAGCAATAGTTGGAAATGGTCAATAGGATTTCAAGTAATTCCGCGATATGATGATCGCAAGTTTTTCAACAAAATGCAGTATAGAGCTGGGTTTTATTATGGCGCGAGCGAGTTTAGTTTTCGAGGGCAAAAGTTAAATGAACTTGCAGGAACGGTTGGCTTAGGAGTGCCATTCAAAAATGTAGCTCGGTTAAATATTTCCGGTCAGTTTGGTACAAGAGGTGTTGCAGATAAGTCAGCAATTCGAGAAACATTCTATCGTCTAAGCTTTGGTTTAGTGCTCAACGATATTTGGTTTATTAAGCGCAAGTATGATTAGTCTCGAGTCATTATATTGTACAGAATGATTTTTCGGTTACCACATTCAATTTCAGATTTTTTGATGCTCATGATTGCTGTCTTTTTAGTATCGTGCGGCAATGATTTGGAAGAAGCAAAATTAGTAGCGGCTCGAGCTAACGTAAACATTGAAACCGGCAAAGAAGTGGTGATTAACTATTCGGATAACGGTGTAACACGTATAAAGGCTACTGCACCGACTGCTACTCGGTTTAATAAAGAAAAACCCTACATGGAGTTTGGAGATGGCATTCACCTACAGTTTTTCGATTCAGAGGGGAATGTAGAAAGTACGTTGACTGCCAAGTATGCCACAGCCGTAGAAAGCAGTCAAGAAATGACTGTTCGAGATAGTATTGTGGTGGTAAACCAAAAGGGGGAAAGATTGACCACGGATGAATTGATATGGGATGAAGAGAAGAAGATTATTTACTCCAACACATTTGTAAAAATAGCCACTGAAGACGAGGTGATTTATGGCAAAGGAATGATTGCCAATCAAAATTTTTCAGACTATACGATTAAAAATATTACCGGAAAGATAAAAGTCAACGCTAGCGAAGTGCCGCAATAGTCGTATAGGTTTTACACTTTATCGAGCTAAATCTAGACGACTTAAAATCAATCATATTGATTCTAAGTTAGCTTACTTACTCTTTTCGCTTACAATCTTATCCATCGCTTGCCAGATTACTTCGTTCGGAAGTGGTGCGGTGATGGTAATGGCTTCTAATTTAACGGGATGTGTAAACGCTAATTGACGAGCATGAAGATGAATTCGTCCATCCGGATTAGTGCGTTTTGCTCCATATTTTACATCGCCTTTTATCGAGCAACCTATCTTTGATAGTTGCGCACGAATTTGATGATGACGTCCAGTGTGTGGCAAAATTTCCAATAAGAAATAACGATCGCTATTGGCTATCCATTTGTAATCTAATTCGCTTTTCAACGCATATTTCACTTCGTGGTTATGCGCCTTGGAAAGTTTCTTCTTTTCATCTTTGAGCAGCCAATGTGTGAGGCGACCTTCTTTTTCTTCGGGGCTGTTTTCTACTACCGCCCAATAAGTTTTCTGAATTTCACGCTTCTGAAACATTTCATTGATGCGCACCAAGGCTTTGCTGGTTTTGGCAAAAAGTACCACTCCGCTCACCGGACGGTCTATGCGGTGGCACACCCCAATAAACACATCGCCCGGTTTTTGGTATTTATCTTTGATATATTCTTTTATCAAATCCTCCAACGCAGCATCGCCCGATTTGTCGGGCTGTACCAGCACGCCCGAAGGCTTGTTAACAGCAATGAGGTGATTGTCTTCGTAGATTACTTCTAGTTCTTTAAATGTCATGTTATTCTCGGATAGCGATACCCAGATCTTTTAGTTGGTTTCCGTCTACCGGAGTTGGAGCATCCATCATCAAATCGCGACCGCCCGATGTTTTTGGGAAAGCAATAACATCACGAATAGTTTCGCCACCGGTCATGAGCATCACCATACGGTCTAGGCCAAACGCACAACCACCGTGAGGCGGAGCGCCATAGCGGAAAGCATTCAACATAAAGCCAAATTTCTTATCGCGATCTTCCGGGGTCAAGCCGAGGTTGTTGAACACTTTTTCTTGAATGTCGCGCTGATGAATGCGAATAGAACCCGAAAGGATTTCATTGCCGTTCATCACCATGTCATACGTTTGTGCGCGCACTTTCAATGGATCGTTTTCGAAGTAAATCATATCTTCGGGATGTGGCGAACAGAAAGGATGGTGAGCAAAAGTAATGTCTCCACTTTCTTCGTCTTGTTCAAACAATGGGAAGTCAACCACCCAAAGCACACTCCACTTACTGTTGTCAATCCAATTGTTGCGTTTGGCAAGTTCTAAACGTAAGTCACCAAGACTCTTGCGTACTTTGCTGTGTTTGTCGGCTGCGATCAAAATTAAATCGCCTTTTTCTGCTCCGAAGGCTGCTCCAATTTGACGAAGTTGCTCCTCGGTATAGAATTTATCGGCAGAAGATTTCACCGTACCGTCTTCGTTGAAGCGAATATTTACCAATCCACCTAAACCACGATGGCTCACTTTGACGAACTCGGTTAACTCATCAAGTTGTTTGCGCGTGTAGTTGGCTGAACCTTTAGCATTTAATCCGGCCACTAAACCTCCATTGGCTAGTGCATTATTAAAAACCACAAAATCAGAAGTTGGCAAATGGTTATTTAGCTCAACAATCGGGCAATCGAAACGCAAATCGGGTTTATCGCTGCCATATAGACGAATTGCATCGTCATACTTAATACGCGGCAACTCTCCTAAATCATAGTTTAAGATTTTTTTGAATACGTGTTGCACCATTCCACCGAAAGTTTCAAAGATATCTTCTTGGTGAATGAAGCTCATTTCGCAGTCTATCTGCGTAAACTCCGGCTGGCGATCGCCTCTAAAGTCTTCATCTCTAAAACATTTCACTACTTGATAGTAGCGATCCATGCCGGCCACCATCAATAATTGCTTGAGGATTTGAGGCGACTGAGGCAAAGCGTAAAAACTGCCATGTTGAAGACGCGATGGCACGAGAAAATCACGTGCACCTTCCGGTGTAGATTTGATTAAGTTTGGTGTTTCTACTTCAATAAAATCTTTACCATCTAGGTAGCTGCGCACTGCGCGAATGATGTGTGCACGGGTGATGAGAATGTCGCGCAGTTTTGGTCTGCGAATGTCCAAGTAGCGATATTTTAAGCGCAATTCTTCATTGCCGTCAGTTTCACTTTCAATGAGAAACGGTGGTGTTTCGCTTTCACTTAGTACGGTAAGTGCTGTGACGATGATTTCAATTTCTCCGGTGGGTATTTGATTGTTTTTACTGCTTCGTTCGGTGACGTTTCCGGTTACTTGAATAACATACTCTCTTCCTAGTTGATTGGCCGCAGCACAAAGTTCAGCATTGGTTTCCATGTTAAAGGCCAATTGTGTTAGGCCATAGCGATCGCGCAAGTCTACAAATGTCATACCGCCTAGCACTCTTGATTTTTGCACCCAGCCACTAAGGGTCACCTCTTCTCCTACATTTTTAATGGTTAATTCTCCGCAAGTTTTACTTCTATACATATGTGATTTGTTAATTTTTTAGGCGGCTAAAATAGTTGTTTTGGGCATAATCTTTTTGATTAGGTCAAATACAACCAATTCTGTATTTTTAGCGTCTTTTTCACACGTTATTCACATTGCCAGAAATTCAAGATGTATCTGAAAAGATTTTTTTACACCATTAGTCTACTTTTTTGTTTACTCACAGCAGCTCAAGAAGCGCGAGCGTCACATGCTATGGGTGCTGATTTGCAATATCAATGTTTAGGTAATAATACTTATCGCATTGTTCTCCGTTTTTATCGCGATTGTGCAGGTATAGATGCTCCAACAAGTGTAACTGTGCAGTTATTTTCACCATGTGCCAGCACAACTTCAAATCTAACATTGACTAAAAATGTGACGGTAAATTGTCCTCCCGGGTCTCAAAATGCTTGTGAGGTATCACAACTTTGTCCAAGCCAGTTGAGTCAAAGTGCATGTAATTGGACAGGGCCGGGTGTTGCCCCATATCCAGGGGTGGAAGTTCATGAATATGTCGGTAATTTTACTTTTCCTTCTGCTTGTCCCAATTGGCGAATTCGTTTTACAGAGTGTTGCCGAAACAATGTGATTACTAACGTACAAAATCCTGCTGGCAACAATTTGTCTATAGAAGCCACTGTGAACAACACGATTAATCCGGCAACGGGTCAGCCTTATTGCAACAACTCAGTATCATTTACTTCCGTACCTGTGCCCTTTGTTTGTGCACAGTCGGATGTAACCTATAACAACGGGGCTGTTGACGTGGATGGCGACTCGATAGTTTATAGTTTGATTACTCCACTTGGCAATAACTACGCCCCCATGACTTTTAACGCTGGGTGGAATGTAAATAACCCTGTAAGGACGAATCCTGCTAATTCATTTGGATTCAACACATCTACCGGGCAGATGGATTTTACTCCTGCTCAACAAGAAATTGATGTTTTGGCGGTTAAAATCGAGGAATATAGAAATGGGGTTTTGATAGGATCTACTATGCGTGATATCCAGGTTTCCATTTTGAATTGCGCAATCACAATTCCTGCACAAGAACCCATTACGAACGTACAAAATGGCAATCAAGTAGATTCGCTTTCTGTGCAAGTTTGCCCCGGCACACCTCTTCAGTTTGATATTTTATGTACTGATGCAGCCAACCACAATTTAATTGTAACAAGTAATATTAATGCTACTCCCTCGGCAATTCCCGGAGCAACTATGACCCAAATTGGTACCGGAGATACGGTAACTGCACGAATAACCTGGACGCCTTTACCCGCAGATACAGGCTGTCATGATTTTATACTTTACACCGAAAATGATGACTGTCCCATTAAAGGAAGCTATACACGAGTTTATACAATCTGTGTGTTTACAAAGGTTCAGTTACTATCTGCCAGTCCGGTGTTTTGCGGAACACCTGTACAGCTAACCGCTACGGGTGGGACTAATTTTGCATGGACACCCAATACCGGACCTAATGCAGTTTCAAATCCTAATTCTTTAAATCCGACAGTTTCACCAACTGTGCCCACTACGTATTTTTTTGCATCGGACTGTGGTGTAGATTCAGTACTCGTTGGTGCAGCTCCACCTTTTCAATATGACGCAGGACCTGGAGGCTCAATTTGTCAAAATGGACAATTACAATTGAATGCTACCACAGATAATTTGTATGCTCCGTATCAAATTGAATGGATACCATCGAATGGTCTTATTGACCCTGTTTCCGGTTTGCCGACCAACTCGATTTTAAATCCGGTAGCAAGTCCGCTTACCACCACTAATTACAAGTTTAAAGTAACAGGGGCAAATGGTTGCACGAACACGGATTCGGTATTGGTCACTGTCGCAGGTACAGGTCCGGTGATTGATGTAAAAGCGCAACCGGCCGCTGTTTGTCCAAATGAGGAAGTGAAATTGAAAATTGTGACAAGTCCACAGTTTTGTGGTGTAAGCACCACCCCATGTAGTGGTAACGTAATGATGGCTCAAGTCGGCACCGGCACTGGTCAAACACCAACCGGTTCTCCTACCACCTATCCAACAGTCTATGGACATTATAGCAATAGTGCTCGTCACCAGTTTTTGTTTTTAGCTAGCGAGCTTTTAGCACAGTTTCCATCGGGTGGAGAGATAAGAAGTTTAGCTTTTAATGTATCGCAGATTAATACCGCAAATGATAGCATTCAAAATTTTGAAATTAAATTAGGGTGTACACAAGCTAGTGCATTAAGCAGTTGGCAAGCCAACTTGACTACCGTGTTTACCCCTAAGAAAATCTATATGGGACCGACTACAAACACCGGTTGGAAAACCCATGTTTTTGATGTGCCTTATAACTGGGATGGGACTTCAAATCTAGTTGTGGACGTTTGTTTTAACAATCCAACAGGAGGTGCGCTTAATGCAAAAATGCAGATGACACCAACTACCTTCAATTCAGTTTATTTCTCAAAAGCAAATTCATCGCAGTGTGGCATAACAGGAACTCCGGCTACAAGTGTTAACAGACCAAACACTAGGTTCAATATGTGTGTGTCAGATGTTTCCGGATTGCCAATCGTTTGGACGCCAACTTCCGGCACTAATGCTCCTATTCCTGCCGTAAACGTTGATACTACTCGTGCTTACCCTCAAGTACCCTTGATTTATTCGGTGGATGTAACAGCGCCCAATGGATGTATTAGCACTGACTTTGTTTATGTGAATGTAGATACTTCTTTGCGATTCAATGCCTTTCCAGTAGATACGTTTTTCTGCAACCCCACTGCTGTAAATCTAACTACACAAACCATCGGTAGTCCACTGCCCGGCAATCAATTTACCTATCAGTTTGTGAACTTAACTACCAATGCCGTTATCAGCAACAGCACAACAAATAATGTAACAGTTAATCCAACTACAACGACTAGTTATTTAGTTAGATTATTGGGAGGGGCTTGTGTCTTAACCGACACCATACGTGTGCAGATTGGTTCATCCATCCCTGTTAATTTGGCAGTTGACTCTATTCCTTGTTTTGGGCAAACAGTTGGTCAAATAACTGCATCACCATCTGGTGGCACGCCACCAATTACCTACGCTTGGAACAACGGAGCAAGCTCAAGTGTCATTCAAAACTTAGGAATCGGCACCTATACCGTTTCAGTGAGTGATGCGATTGGATGTACAGGCACTGCAACAGCTACGCTCATACAGCCTGCTCAACTGCAAGTGACCGCTGCCACACAAAATGTAAATTGTTTTGGCGCCAACAATGGAACGATTACATTAACAACCACAGGTGGTACACCGAATTATACGTATCAATGGTCGCCCGCTCAACCTGCACAAGCAAGTATTACGGGTATTGCCGGAGGTGCATATTCAGCCACAGTAACTGATAGCAAAAATTGCTCCGTTACTATTTCTTCAACCATCAGTGAACCTACTGACTTAGTAATAGTTGCTACCTCCACCGATGCAGTTTCTTTTGGGGGTAATGAAGGTACGGCTAGTGTAACGGCAAGTGGAGCTACTCCGGGTTATACTTACACTTGGAGTAATGGAGGAAATACTTCTTCTATTCAAAATTTAACTGCAGGGACGTACATTGTGACGGTTTGTGACGCTAACAATTGTTGTAAGCAAGACACAGTAATTGTCAATGACCCGCCTCCGATTATTTTGAGTTATGTCACTACAAACAATTTGTGTTTCGGTGATTGTAATGGCACTATCAAAGTATCGGCAACGGGAGGCATTGAACCTTACACATTTACTTGGAATACAGCAACAGTCAGCGATAGTATTTTTGGTTTATGTGCCGGCACTTACACGGTAACCGTGAGCGACAGTGCAGGAATCACTGTACAAGGAAGTGTAAATATCACAGCACCAAGTCAAGTAACTATTACATTAACTCCAACAGAGATTACTTGCTTCGGAGCAAATAATGGAGCTGTATTGGCGGTAGCTTCTGGAGGAACTGCGGGTTATACTTACAATTGGACCCCGGGTGGCGCAACTAATCCACAAACAAATCTCGGCCCCGGCACATATATTGTAGTAGCAACAGATGCTAACAATTGTACTGCACAAGCCGCTTGGACGGCCATAGAGCCTTCACAAGTGACAGCAACAATCACATCAACAACAGATGTTTCTTGCTTTGGTGGAAATAATGGTTCAGCCACGGTTCTAGCAGATGGCGGAACACCCGGCTACACCTATAACTGGGCAAGTATGGGAAGCGGCTCAACTACAGCCACAGGATTTACAAATGGAGGTTTTGATGTAACGGTTAGCGATGCTAATTTATGCACGGCAATAGCCACATTTACAATCAATCAACCTACTCAGTTAGTAGCTTCTTTAATTTCTACCACTAATGCTACTTGCAATGGAGCAGCTAATGGTGCTGTAGACATCAGCGTAAGCGGAGGCAGTTCGCCTTATGGTTTTACATGGAGCAACGGAGCACAAACCGAAGACTTAAATGCTGTGGTGGCTAATAGCTACCAAGTAACGGTTAGTGATGCACAGAATTGTACCGCCACTGTTTCGGCAGTTGTCAAGGAACCAACAGCTATTTTATTGACGTTTAGTTCTACAAATCCGCTATGTGCGGGACAAAGCAATGGAACAGCTACTGTATCTGCCACAGGTGGCACAGCAGGTTATGTTTATGACTGGACGTTTAATGCTTCAGGCAATGATAATTCGAGTCAAACCGGTTTGCCGGCTAGCGTTTATACAGTAAACGTTACAGATCAAAATTCTTGCACCGCGCAAGGGGATGTCACGCTTACAGATCCGAGTACTTTAACTACAGCTTTCATCAATAAATCAGAAATTACTTGTGCGAATGCCATCGATGGTTCAGTAGAAGTTCAAGTAAGTGGAGGCACACCACCGGTATCCTTCACTTGGAGCAATAGTGCAACAACTTCGCTGGTCAATAATCTCGCTCCAGGTGCATATCAAGTTACTACTTCAGACAACAACGGTTGTAGTACTGTGATGAACATTTCATTTGCAGCCCCTCCAACCATTGAAATATTGTTACTCGCTATTGATCCGGTGTCTTGCCCAACTTACACGGATGGCACCATACAAATTTCTGCTATTGGTGGCACACCGGGACAAACCTCGGCCTATCAATACAGCATTGATGGAACAAATTTCCAAACAGCTGAGTTTTTCCAAAATTTAAGCGCTGGTAATTACACGGTAATTATTCGCGATTCACAAGGTTGTTTGAAAGATACTACCATACAAGTGCTTGAACCTACGGTTTTAGATTTGCTCGTATTACCGACCGATAGCACCATTGATCTTGGTAGTTCAATCGCCTTAGTTTCGTCTGTTAGCAACTATGGTGCTTCCGACATTAACTACTATTCATGGTCACTAATCTCCGGCTTGAACTGTAGCGATTGCGCCACCACGGTAGCTACTCCATACTATACTACAGACTTTACATTAACCGTAAATTATCTCCAAAACTGCGCAGTATCTGAAACAGTACGGGTAAATGTGGGTGATGGGGAAGATTTTTATGTACCCAACGCTTTCTCACCCAACGGAGATGGCAATAATGACGTCTTAGAAGTGTATGGTCGTGGTTTGGCAAAAGTTGACTTAACCATTTTCAATCGTTGGGGAGAAAAGGTTTTTGACAGCAACAACCAGTGGCAAGGATGGGATGGCAACTATAAAGGGATAGAATCTACGGCAGGAGTTTATACCTACTATGTAGAAGCCACTTACCTAAATGGAAAAACAAAAGGGAAAAAAGGAACTATTACTATAATCAGATAAAAAACAACCCTATTAAATGTAACCTTTTTGCCTTATTTACCGAATAAGACAGCAAGGAACCAAAAAAATAAAAGACGAAAGTTTTTTAAACACAAAAAATTTATACTTTAGACAACCTTTTCTAAAACCGAGACATGAAGAAGTTATTACCTATCCTATTAATCGCCTTTGGCGTGTTTAAAGCTGAGGCACAAGATCCTCACTTTTCTCAATTTTACATGACACCGATGTACCTCAATCCGGGCTTGACCGGTGCGTTTGACGGCAACTACCGTGGAACAGCATTGTTTAGAGGACAGTGGGGTTCTGTGTTGCGCGATGAAAGCACACCGATGTATCGCACCTACACAGCTTCTGCTGACTTTAGAACCAATAAAGGTTTTATGAAAGGAGATGCCTTTGGATTTGGTGCCCAATTCATGGGCGACCAAGCCGGAGAATCTAAATTCGGATTTAATAGCGGTGGCATCTCTATGGCCTACCACAAATCATTAAACTCTAAAGCCACTAACTTTTTGACTTTAGGATTTTCATCCAACATTTTCCAACAGAGCATAGATTTTTCTCGCCTACAATTCGGTAGCCAGTGGGATGGTCAAGGATACAATGCCTTGTTGCCTACCAACGAATTTTTGGTAAACAATCGCTTCTTGTATTGGGATGTAAACGCAGGTTTGCTTTGGTACATGAAAATCGCTAAAAGAACAAACGTTTACTTGGGTGGATCGGTGTTTCACATCAACCGTCCGGCTATCTCTTTCTTAGGCGACAAAGACGTGCGCATGAACATGAAATTTGTTGGTCATGGTGGTGTTCGTTTCCCTATCAAAGGACGCTTCGATTTGCAACCTAAGTTTATCGTGATGTTTCAAGGAAAATCTATCGAAACTATTTGGGCAGCTGATTTCAGAATTTTGTTTGAAGAAAGATATCCTGAGGGCAATCACTTCCGCTTTGGAGCGATGTTCCGTATGGTGGGTGGCGATGCTAATGCACCTTGGAGAGATCAACGCTTAAATTCTGAAGCAGTTATCTTGAATGCCGGTGTGGTTTGGAATGGTTTAGAGCTCGGTGTAGCTTATGACATAAACGTGAGTGATTTGATTTCGGGTTCACGCTCACAAGGTGGATTTGAAGTAGGTCTAGCTTACGTAGGCAAATGGAAAAAGAGAGGTCCTCAAACTATCTACTGCCCACGCTTCTAATACAGCAACCGCATATAGAAAATATAAAAACGCCTTCAGTGATGAGGGCGTTTTTTTTTAAATGTTACCAAGTTTTATTGTTGAGTGATGTGCATTGGGAAGCAATAAATGAAAGCGGTCTCTGCCCTCGCCATGTATTATTACCCCCAAAAATTATCTTTGCTTAAGCCACTTCAGGCATATGCATAATGAATACCCAAATTCAAGATAGCTTACAAACCTACACAGCCTTTCATAAACTGCCTAATGCGGTAAATGTTTTCAGCATGTTGATGCAGGAGAGTGGTTTTTCAAGTTAGAATACCGATATGCATTTAACGGAAAAGAGATTGATGATAAGCTGAAAAATTAGATTACAAAAAACTACTTCCGCTTTAATTCTGCTGCCGGAATAGAATACGCCCATTTCTTTTTGCCACCAAGTTTAAAGGCTTCAATCAAGCACGTCCGATTCTCACCATAGCCTTGAAGGGTGATACGACCAAAATTCTTTTTGTAAAGAATGGTGGATTTTATGCTGTAGGTATTTTGAAAAGCCTTCAAGTATTTGGTGTTTAGGATAGGGCTGGTGAGGGGAGAACAAGTAAAATCATAAAACGGATAGCCTTTCCACTCTCGTTTGCTGAGTTCGGTGAAATGTTTGTCGCCCGTCAAAAAAATAACTCCGGGTATATTATTCTCGGCCACAAAATCAAGCAGTTGGTTGCGCTCCACCGGATACTTCGCGTAAGAGTCATCATACCACGAATCGCTAATCACTTGCGAACCGGTGCAAATAAATTTGAACGTGGCAGTGCTGTTCTTTAATCCATCAATTAACCAAGCTAACTGCTCTTTACCCAAGTAAGCGCCTGTGGTATCACCTTCGGGGTCTAAGAACCAACGATTGTCCGTCATAAAAAACTCAGCATCATATTGACGAAACGAAAAGTAATTGCCGCCAACAGAATCTTGATAATTGTTTGGCCAAAAACCTTTATACACTTTCAGGGCATCTTCTTTTAGTGGAAAGTTTTTATCAGCATCGTTCCAACCATAATCGTGATCATCCCAAATGGCGTAGTTGGGTTGATGATTTAGAAAATCGCGAAGCGTATAAAAGTTCTCTCTAAGTTTGAGTTGACGATCAAACATATTGTCGTAACTCTTATAATCTTTCCCCATGTAGTAAACATTGTCGCCTAACCACACCATGAAGTCGCTGTCTTTTCTTTTCATCGAAGAAAAAATGTGCACCCATGGACCGGGGAAAGCAATACGCGCAAAGCCCGGGCTCATGTAAGCACAAGAACCCACTAAAAAATTTACATCACAAACCTCTTCTGCGTCAAGTGTGCGGAAAATACATTTGGTGTAGGGTTGCAATGGGTCAACGGCATATACCACTTTATAGGTGTGTCCGGGTTGTAGGTTAGTGAAATCTACAGTGAGCGCAAATCGACCTTTTTTGTCATTTATTTTTTCAAAACGCGTGGCACGGTAGAAGGTGTTGTCATTCATATCTTGCAGCGAAACCAAGTTTTGACCATCGCCTTTATATGCAAACCAAACACGAGCCGTAGTGGCGGAAACGGCACCCAAAACAGGGCCGGTAATTAAACGAGGTTTTTCGGGGTTTTGAGCGGAGATGGCTAGCGTAACAAAGCAAAAAAATGAAACTAAAAGATGTTTGTTTTTCAACATAAAAACCGTGATTAATACAACATGAAGGTAAAAATAATTTGAACTGGCAATTCATGCTGCTCCGAACAACTATATTAGCCTAATGAACACGAAATCAATAGTTTTTGGCGTCTTACTAACGATAATAATTTTTAAAAGTCAAGCGCAGGTCAACATGATGAACGATAGTACAGAAGCGAGAGCTAAAGAGATATTAGGGCAAATGACGTTGAAGCAAAAAGTGTATGAAATGCACGGACATGGTTTAGCTCGGTTTGGCTTGTCGATTTTATTTTCGAAGAAAGTGAAGCCGGTACATGCCGGAGGCAACAAGAAGTTTGATTTGCCTTCCACCATTTTTTTAGATGGACCCCGCGGAGTGAGTTTTTATAAAGGCACAACAGCCTTCCCAACTACTATGGCACGCGGTGCAAGTTGGGATGTGGATTTAGAGCGTAGGATAGGCGAAGCTATGGCAAAAGAAGTGCGTGCATTGGGGGCGAATTATTCAGGCGCAGTTTGTATGAATTTATTGCGCCATCCGGCTTGGGGGCGTTCGCAAGAAACGTATGGCGAAGACCCACATCATCTGGGCGAAATGGCTTCGGCCTTGGTTGCTGGTATACAGTCGCACAATGTGCAAGCTTGTGTTAAACACTTTGCGGTCAACAGTATGGAAAATAATCGTTTTGGCGGCAGCATGAATATGGATGAACCCACACTGCGCGATGTGTATTTACCGCATTTCAAAAAAGTGATAGAACGAGGAGCCGCATCGGTGATGAGCGCCTACAACAAAGTAAATGGGGAATATTGCGGGCATAGTAAATACCTCCTTATGGACATTCTGCGCAAGGAATGGGGCTTTAAGGGTTACATTACATCTGACTGGCAAAACGGATTGTATGATACTAAAAAGGGAGTTGAAGCAGGTATGAACATTGAGATGCCTGCGGCAAATTGTTATCGCTTGTCTAACATAAAGAAACTGCTTAAAAATGGCGACTTAACCGAGCAACAGATTGATACGTTGGTTTACCCAATCATTTACACCAAGCTGTTGTTCGCTTCAAAAAAAGATAAGCAAACCTACCCAAAATCAATCGTTGGCTGCGAAGCTCATGTAGCTCTTGCGCGAGAAGCCGCAGAGAAAAGTGCAGTGTTGCTCAAGAACGAAAGCAATATTTTGCCCTTAGAGAAAACATCGATTAAAACTATTGCTGTAATCGGTTCATTGGCTAGTGTGGCACAAACCGGTGACCATGGCAGCAGCAGAGTGTTTGCTACATCTGTAAGCACACCGTTCGAAGCTTTGCAACATTATTTTGAAGGATCAACTACCAAAGTGCTGACGGCATCAAACAGCGATTTAGCTAAAGTAAAAGAAGTCAGCGCACAAGCAGATGTGGTGTTGGTAGTGGCCGGCACTACCTACCTATATGAAGGCGAATTTATTGGCAACGGGCAAATTCGCGACAAGAAAAATCCAAACAAGAAAAACTTTATCACCAAAACG
>Ga0315903_10006934_pt1 | contig 14311 bp, 14 predicted proteins | sample LakEriMetagenome_7_FD_203524 | JGI IMG/M metagenome (GOLD analysis project Ga0315903, IMG submission 203524) | Freshwater fungal communities from buoy surface, Lake Erie, Ohio, United States - Buoy 2 MA119 | ecosystem: Environmental > Aquatic > Freshwater > Lake | place: USA: Lake Erie, Ohio...
GTTTAGCTACCCCAATACAAATTTAAGTTTTTTATGTACAATGGTTTTTCATTCATCATGGCATTAACGAGTTTATCAAAAATAGTGACATCTGCTCGTTGATTATATCTGAATACAAACTCGTCAAGATATGGCTGTATCTGTTTTACGCTATGGTGTATTCCTCTCAACCAAGCTTTCAGCATCATCACTTGACGATGAAATAGCCTAAAGTTACTATCTGGTTTGCTTTCTTCTTGCCACAAGTTTTTATACGTTGATTGAAGCGGACGATAGCCTCTCCATTTGTTTGTCCTTATCTTAGCTTCTTTGCTTATACATTGTGTAAAAAAGGGCCGCAGCTCTTTAGTGCTACCATTTGCAATATGCTTGGCGAAGCAGCGGAAAATGCCTTTTTTCTTCATTTCTACACCTGGAATTCCTAGAAAAAAGTGGACAAAATTTTTGCTCCCTTAAGCCGCTTGTTTAAGTTGGTTATTTAAAGGTTGGTAATATTCTAAAATTGTAAGGTTATTTAAGCGTTTGTGTCTTCTAACTGTATTATAAAATGTTTCAATGTATTCAAAAATATATAATGCTGCTTCTTCTTTGGTGCTGTATTTTTCATGATAAACTAGCTCAACTTATTACTTGTAAAACATTTTGTGACAGATAAATTTGCACATTTGCCAAAATAAATCTCTGTGACCTAGGTGTCCTTAGTGGTTAAATTTAATAAAGTATGAAAATAATCAATCCCGCGACCGAGCAAGTGCTTGCAGATGTGAAAGAAGATACATCTGCATCGTTAAAGAAAAAACTATACCTCTTGAAACAAGGGCAAAAAAAATGGAGTGCCGTACCGCTGAAAAAACGCGTGGCTATACTTCATAAGTTTGCCGACTTGCTCAAGGAAAATGTAGAAGAATGTGCTCGAGTGTTGACGAGCGAAGTGGGCAAGCCGCTGCAACAAAGCCGCAATGAAGTGAACGGTGCGCGAGGCAGAATTGCTTGGTTGACGGCCAATGCTGAGCGATATTTAAGTGATGAAATAATGAGTGACGAAGCCAATATGCAAGAGCGCATAGCTTACGAAGCGCTGGGGGTGGTGTGCAATATTTCTGCATGGAACTATCCCTACTTGGTAGGCACGAACGTGTTTGTGCCGGCTTTGTTGGCGGGTAATGCGGTGCTGTATAAACCATCGGAATTTGCCACATTGACGGGGCTGGAGATAGATCGTATTTTGAAGAAAGCAGGTGTGCCCAATGATGTGTTTCAAGTGGCGGTAGGTGCGCGCGAAGTGGGTGCCGCTTTGTTGCACATGGATTTGGATGGCTACTTTTTCACGGGGTCTTATGCCACCGGCAAATTTATTTATGAGCAAGTAGCGCCAAAGATGGTGCCGTGCGGATTGGAGTTGGGCGGCAAAGATCCGCTCTATGTAGCGGCAGATGCCAAAGACATCAAGAACATAGCAGCAGGCACAGCCGATGGCGCGTTTTATAACAATGGACAGAGCTGTTGCAGCGTAGAACGGATTTATGTCCACGAAAAAGTGTATGATAAATATGTAGCGGAGTTTGTAAAAGAAGTGAAGAGTTATAAAGTGGGTTCGCCCACAGACGATGGTGTATACATCGGTGCACTAACGCGCGAAGCACAATTGCGTGTGGTAGAGGCGCAAGTGAAAGACGCTGTTAAAAAAGGAGCGAAGGTGCTCACGGGCGGAAAGAAGATAAGCGGCAAAGGTCACTTCTTCGAGCCGACTGTGTTGGTAGACTTAAACCACAAAATGAAAGTGATGCGCGAAGAAAGTTTTGGTCCGGTGATTGGCATTATGAAAGTGAAGAGCGATGAAGAAGCATTACAACTGATGAACGACACCGAGTATGGCCTGACTGCTGCGGTCTATTCTTCCTCACAAAAAAGAGCGGAGAAGATTTTAGCACAGCTCAATTCCGGCACCGGCTATTGGAACTGCTGCGACCGCGTTAGCGCGGCCTTGCCATGGAGCGGCCGCAAACACTCCGGCTTTGGGTCTACGCTTTCGCACATGGGTCTTCGGGCGTTTACTCAGCCCAAGGGGTACCATTTGAGGAAGGGGTAGTAGTTCAGAAGTTTTTATTTGTATGCCAATGTTTAAACTCGACCGAAATTCATTCAAAATTCAAACCTTCAAACAGTCTGCTAATACTAGGCAGTATTGGCTGAGTAAAACTCCAGAGAAGCGGTTTAAAGCCGCTTGGTATTTAATATGTTCTGCTTATAACCTCGACATTAATAATCCACCCAAGTTAGATCGGACTTTGTTTTCAATGTGGAAGCAGAGCTGAAAAAGAAACGAATGTTTAGCAACAATTGTGTGCATTCACCCAGCCCAAGGGGTATCATTTGAGGACGGGGTAGAACTTCAAATCAAAAACCCCAACACCAACCTAAGTTCGCATCGGGGTTTTAAAATGCTTGCTGAGATAGATTTACTGCTTTCCGCCCACCATCAACACTTCGTTGGCGAGTATCTCGGTCACATAGCGTTTCACGCCATCTTTGTCTGTGTAGCTGCGGTTGGTGAGTTTGCCTTCGATGGCCACCTCGCTGCCTTTTTGCAAATACTTCTCTACGATGCCGGCCAGCTTGCCCCAGGCCACCACGTTGTGCCAATAGGTTTCGGTCACTTTTTCGCCTTTCTCGTTCTTGTAGCTTTCGTTCGTGGCTACGCTGAACTTCGCCAGCTTTTTGTTGTCACTAATTGATTTCACTTCGGGAGCTGCTCCCAAGTTGCCCATCAGGCGTACACTGTTTTTTAATGTGTTCATACGATTTGGTTTTATACCCTCCGGTAGTTTCGGTTAGGCCGGAGAGCGGTGAATAAATTTGACGATGCAAATATGGGGAGGTCGCAAAACGCTAGTCGGGTAGTAATCGTTTATTTCCGATTGTAGTCGTTTGTAAACGGCTTTTTGTTTATATTGCCTTTAAAATCAATAGTAATGTCTGAGCCCAAAACTTGCCTTTCTTGCGGAACTGCCATAAAAGGACGAGCCGACAAAAAATTTTGTGACGACCAATGCCGCAACACCTATAACAACGAGCAGAACAGCGACAGCAATAACTTGGTACGCAACATCAATAACATTCTGCGCAAGAACAGACGGATATTAGAAGAACTCAATACCGCAGAAGGCGGCATCACCAAACTGCCCAAAAGCAAACTGCAAGAACGTGGCTATAACTTCACCTACTTCACCAACACACTCACCACCAAAGCCGGCAAAACCTATTACTTCTGCTACGAACACGGCTTTCAACCCATCGAGAACGATTGGGTGATGTTGGTAGTGCGCAAAGAGGAGAAGTAGTAATAATCGTACTGATTTCAGTCATAATGATTTGTCATTTATTTATTCATTTTCGTATCCACAAAATCAACCCTAATGAAAGATGGAGTTTACTACAGCGACTATTTACAACTCGATAAAATTTTAGGTGCTCAAGACTTAGAAAGTGATAAAGAAGGCAACAAACATGCCCACGATGAAATGTTGTTTATCATCATCCATCAGTCCTACGAATTGTGGTTCAAGCAAATTCTATTTGAAGTAAGTTCGGTAATGAAAATCATGAGCCAACCTAACATTAAGGACAGCTCGCCAGATTTGTTTACCGTCAATCATCGCCTGAATAGAGTGATTACCATTTTGCAAGTGTTGGTGGATAAGGTCAATATTTTAGAAACCATGACTCCACTCGATTTTCTCGACTTTAGAAACATGTTGCGCCCGGCTTCTGGTTTTCAGAGCATTCAGTTTAAGCAACTAGAAGCACACTTAGGGTTGAAGATGGAGAACCGCCACGGCAGAGAGTATTACACGAGCCAACTAAAGCCCGAAGACAAAAAGCAGATTGAAGATTTGGAGCATCACAAAACTCTTTTGGAGCTAGTGAATAGTTGGTTGGAACGTATGCCGTTTTTTGATGATGCGTCTCATTGGCCAAATTGGACAAGTCTCTCGGGTAAACATCCATTTTGGGATAAGTACATAGAGCGCTATGGGGAGAGTTTATCTCCGGCAGAGCAGTTTAACCTTACTCGTTTAGAGGAATTGTTTTTCACCGAAGAGAAGAAAGCAGAATGGGGCTTGAGCGCTAAGGCGCGCAGAGCGGCATTGTTTATCATGCTCTATCGTGATTATCCGTTGTTACAAGCACCTTATCAATTGATGAATCAATTATTAGAAATTGATAATGGCTTATCGGCTTGGCGTTATCGCCATATCAACATGGTACACCGCATGATTGGTACCCGTATGGGCACAGGCGGCAGCACCGGGAAAGATTATTTGAAAGGAGCGCTAGACAAACATTACATTTTTGTAGAGTTTGCTGAGTTGACTTCTTTCTTGATTGAGCGAAACAAGTTGCCGGCCTTACCTGCTGTACTAAGCACACGATTAGGTTTTGATATTTAATTTCAAAAAAGTACCATGAGCGATACTCTGCAAAAAAGTAGTAAAAGTTTTTGGATAGTCTTTGCAGTCATCATTGGATTTGCTGCGTTTTCTACAATTGGAAATTTGTTGGAGTATCGTACTGTAGATAGAATTGGTAGTGAAGGTATCCGTATGCAAGCAGCCGTCACAACAATAGTTGACAAAGGCAGTAAGCAAGAAATTGTAGCTACGTATGTAGTAGACGGCAAGTCTTATACGGTATCGAAAAAAGTGAAAAACAAAGTGGCGTTGAATGACAGTGTGAGTGTATATTACCTAGCCGATAAACCGGCCGTCAGTGCTATAGCTGTGGAGTAAGTTAACTCACATCAACATCTTTCACCATCAATTGTAAACTCACATTACCATTCCATTCATTTTCCTCCACATAGTAAGCAATCTTAAAGGCATCGCTTTTCACTACGTTCATTTTTTCCGCAAGGTTAAATCCAATGCCATTGAGCGGCACATCGTTGTGTTTTACTGAAAATTTGATGTGATCTTCTTTCACAATTTTACTCCAACCGGTGTCGCGCACATCTTTGGTCATCAGCACGGGCTTCATGTTGTTGGGGCCAAACGGAGCCATTTGTTTGAGGATGTTATAAAACTTTGGCGTGATGTCGCTGAAATTAATTTCAGCATCAATTTCTAGTTCGCGTACGAGCATATCATCTGTCACATTCGCGCGAACTACTGCTTCAAATTTTTGCGAAAATGCTTCGAAGTTTTCGCTATGCATGGTTAAGCCCGCGGCAAATTTATGTCCACCAAATTGTATTAAATGTTCGCTGCAGGCATCAATCGCATCATACAAATCAAAACCTTTGATGGAACGGGCACTACCGGTCAGTTTCCCATCTGCTTCGGTCATGATAATTGTTGGGCGATAGTACGTCTCTGTCAACCGAGAAGCGACAATGCCCACCACGCCCTTGTTCCAATCCGGATGGAAAAGCACGGTCGATTTTCGTTGTTGCAAGGCTTCATCGTTGGCGATTATATCTAGTGCATGAGCTGTGATGCTTCTGTCCAAATCTTTGCGATCATTATTCATGCGGTTGAGTTGGTACGCTTGCTCTTCGGCTTCCAGATTTATTTCATCGCTGATGAGTAACTTAACGGCATGCTTTGCATCGTCCATGCGTCCGGCAGCATTGATGCGCGGTCCGATGGTAAACACCACATCATCTATGCTCATCGTTTTTTGTACTCTGGCTATTTCTTTGAGTTGACGAAGTCCGCGCACGGGGTTTGTGTTCAGTTTATGTAAACCATGAAACGCCAAAATTCTGTTTTCTCCATCTATCGGCACAATGTCACTGCCAATGCTTACACATACAAGGTCGAGGTACTGCGTATAGCTTTCTGAAGGCAGGTTATTTTTTTGCGCATAGGCTTGAATAAGTTTAAATCCAATGCCACATCCGCTTAGTTCTTTGTAAGGATAGTTGCAATCTTTGCGTTTAGGGTCGAGCACAGCTACTGCGTTTGGAATATAATCGCCTACAGTGTGATGATCGCAAATAATAAAATCAATATTTTTTTCGTTGGCGTATGCTATTTTATCAATTGACTTAACTCCGCAATCGAGTGCGATGATTAAACTAAAACCATTGGCCACAGCAAAGTCAATACCGGTAGTAGAAATACCATATCCTTCGGTGTAGCGATTAGGAATGTAATAGTCTAAATTGGGGTAAAAGTTGTACAAAAAACTATAAACCACAGCCACTGAGGTGGTACCATCCACATCATAATCGCCATACACTAAAATTTTTTCACAATTAGCAATCGCCAATTCAATTCGGGCAATAGCTTTGTCCATATCACGCATCAAAAATGGGTCGTGCAGATCATCGAGTGTTGGGCGGAAAAACTTTTGCGCTTCTGTGTAAGTTTCAATGCCGCGCAACACCAATAAGCGACACAAAGCCGGATGAATTTTTAACTCCGTGTAAAGTGCCATCACTTTCTCGGGGTCAGCTTCTCTCAATTTCCAACGATAATTCATTGGGTAAATATAGTAACGATTGTCGGTCTGCGGTTAGCGTGCGATAACCATTTTTTTGCTAGACGATTGTCCAAGTTGAGTTTGTAAGTGAACAATGTAAATACCGTTAGGCAAGGCATCCGCTTGTATAGAGGCAGCATGATAACCACTAGAGTAACTTTCTGATTGCGTTAAGCAAACAGCGCCTAAAAGATTAGATACGATTACTGAAACTTCACCTGCCTCAACCAAATTAAATTGCAGATTAAATAGGCCTTGATTCGGATTCGGGAAAAGCATAAACGATAGTTGTGGTATAATTTCATTTAAACCTGTCGGTGAAATTGTTTTTTGAACTATGCAGCCACTTTTACTCTTGATGTAGACCGTGTAGGTGATGTTTTGATTAATCGTGAACGTAGGAAAACTTTGATACGTAATTCCATCTAAGGAGTAACTTAAAGTGTCAAACCCCGCAGAAGCATTGACGATAATATTCCCAACAGTAGAATCAGTCGCAACTATGTATTGAATAGATTGAACGATTATGCTATCCGGGTCGTGTAAAGAACTTGTCACAACTCGCTTACAACCTGTGTTATCAGTGATAGTAACGGTGTAGTAACCCGCAGGTTTACTTAATATTTCCGGCACAGTTTGCCCTGTTGACCAAAAGTAGTTATAGCTTAGAATATCACCTGTTGGTACGGCAGCCAATGCTCCGTTGTTAGCGCCTTTGCAGGAAATATTAGCCCTGACTATATAAGCGGAAAAACTACATGAATCGCAATTAAATTGACGAAGATTTTGAATAGCACGATTTAAGTTTAATCGCCCATTGGTGACGGTGATATTATTTAATCCAGGTATCCATTCAGCTCCTTGTAATAAGTACTTTTTGATTGTCAGTGCAATACTGTCGGGTTGTTGTTTGTAGGCTTTCATCAATGGTGCACAAGCTGCGCCAAACATACTCGCTACAGCTCCCGCCACGTGTGGCGTAGACATAGATGTTCCTGATAGTGTTCCGTATGTATTAGAAGAAATAGTAGAAAGTACACTTGTGCCGGGTGCCCCCAAGTCAATGCTTTTGTTGCCATAACCTGCGTTAGTGGTTTTTATATCTAAGCGAGTAGTATTAGTAACCGTAATCAGCCAATTGCTGGGGCAAGCTGTAGGCATGTCAGATTTTTCCTCGATGTAAAAATTTTTGTTGGCTGTGGCACCTGCACTCAAAATACCTAATGTACCCATGGAGTCATACATCGCACACCAAATTGGGTAGTCAATCGGCTTGCCTTCATCTTTACCAAAAGAAGAATTAGTAGCCACTACATAAGCGCCTTTGGTGCCATTGCTCGTATCGTACATGATTCGCATCGTCATGGCATAATCGTATGCTTGTATCACAATACTTTCGTTGCTGGAAGAGCCTGAAATAGGTAAAATTTTCACGCCCCAGTTAGTGCCTGCTACACCTAAACTGTTGTTGCCTTTTGCACCAACTATACCGCTCACGTGTGTGCCGTGGCTATTAAAGCCTCCGTTGGTGTTTACATCATTGTTTTGGTCATAAAAATTCCATCCTTGCACATCGTTAATAAAACCATTATTGTCGTTGTCAATGCTATCACCGGCTATCTCTGCATAGTTGACATAGAAGTTTAAATCTTCATGGGCTAAGTCAAACTTCCCATCTATCACCGCCACCACAATCGTATCACCAAGCGCAGTGATATTGTTTGTGCTAATATCCCAAGCTTGTGTTGCTTCTATGTCCGCTCCGGCTAGGCCGTTGCTTTGCCCCGTGTTCAGCATGTTCCATTGTTCATTAAATCGAGTATCGTTAGGCAGCAAGCTACGCTCTTCAATGATATGATTAAACTGAGCAAGTTTTACTAGTGGATGACGTTGTATTTTGGTTAGAAAATTTTCAGCATCAGCTGTGGCATTTCTTTCCATCAACCAAATATTCATTCTTGGTGAAAGACATTGTTTGACTTGTAACGTACCTTCTGTTGAAGTAAATTCAGCAATGCGCACACTAGGTTTGAGCAACACTATAAACTCATTTAACACACGGTTGTCTGTTTCTTCCCATTGCGCAAAAGATAGCATCGGGAAAACGGAGATAAACAAGAAGAAGTAGGTTTTTAATTTTTGCATGATTATTCAAATCTAATATAAAGACAAGAAATCATGATATTTAGTTGTAGCGCGTATTTATCCAATCTTCTGCCATTCGCATCACTTCTGCGCTGTCCCAATTCTCTTCAATGTTCGGCAATGCCATGATACTATCCAAAAGTTGGCTTTGCGCCTCGCCTCTCGTTTTGGCTTCGTAGTAGGAGAAATCACTGAACGTCACCATACTGTACAACGTCATAAAACGATCAGGAAAAGTTGCGGCAATCTTTTTCTCAATTTTTAATCGTAACTGAAAATCTTCTCTTCCGCTCAAGTCGCGCATTTCGATGTAGTTATACAAAGCTAAGTCGAGAATGGCATCACCGTTTGGTTTGCGTTGCACCTGAAATTTCTCCAAGGTGCTTTCCCAATCTTCGTTGTTTTCATCGAGGAGTTCATCCAATTCGCGAACATCTTCAAAGCCACAGTTCATGCCTTGGCCGTAGAAAGGTACAATGGCATGAGCAGCATCGCCAATCAAGCAAGTGCTTTGATGTTTCCACGGATAACAACGAATAGTCACTAATGAGGATGTTGGATTTTCAAAAAAATCATTTTCTAAATCCGGCATAATCGGCACCGCATCCGGAAAATGGGTTTCGAAAAATGCACTCACTTCTGCCTTTGTATTTAGGTGTTCAAAAGAGTTTTCGCCTTTGAACGAAGCAAAAAGTGTAACCGTGAAACTCCCATCTAAATTGGGCAAAGCTATAATCATAAAACTTTTTCGCGGCCATATATGCAAGGCATTTTTTTCGAGCGCATGTGTGCCATCGGCTGTAGGCGGGAAGTGCAACTCTTTGTAGCCATAAGGCTCGTGGTGTTGGTTGATGTTGAAATTTGGCGTGCGTTGCATTTCATAGCGCACTTCACTGTAGGCGCCATCAGCTCCAAAAATCACATCGCTTTTAATAATCTTCTTTTCCCTTGTTTTATTATTTTCAAAAACAGCCGTGCTTTCGTTAAACTGAATGCTATCACATTTTTTATCAAAAAAGAAATTGACGTGCGGAAATTCATCGGCCTGCTCCACCATCAATCGGTTGAGGTCGCCTCGGCTTACGGAGTAAATAGCTTGATCATCTTTTCCATAAGGAATAAAATGTTGTGTGCCATCTAGGTCGTGGATCATTCGGCCTTTCATGGGTATAGAAATCGCTTCAACTGCTTTGCCTAGTCCTATTTTGTGCAACGCCTTCCATCCGCGGTGGCTCAACGCCAAGTTGATGGATTTGCCGCCTACGTAGCCGGCCACACGCATGTCTGATCTGCGTTCAAACACGTTTACCTGATGACCGCGTTTGCTCATGTAGCAGGCTAACATAGAGCCTACCAATCCGGCTCCAACAATGGTGATATTTTTACTCATATTATGGTTATTCTGAACGCTAAACTAGAAACAAAGTTTATTTCGGCTACTGAAATTAATCATACCGACTAATTATTAAATTTGTAGCCTAAATTTTATTGACCATGACACTCGAAGAAAGAATTAATGCCGATTTGAAAACAGCCATGTTGGCTAAAGACGAAGTAGGTTTGCGCGGTATTCGCGCCATAAAAAGTGCTATCCTTTTAGCAAAAACAGAAAAGGGTTCGGACGGCACTATTTCACCGGAGCGCGAAGTGCAGATGTTGCAAAAATTGGTGAAGCAGCGTAGAGATTCTATCACAGAATTTGAAAAGGCTAATCGTCAGGATTTGATTGCTAAAGAACAAGAAGAAGTTAACGTGATTGAAAAGTATTTGCCGGCCATGATGAGCGAGGAGGAAGTGCGCGAAGTGGTGAAAGCAGCTATTGCTACTACCGGAGCCACTACGCAAAAAGAAATGGGCAAAGTGATGGGTATCGTTTCTAAACAACTTGCCGGCAAAGCCGATAACAAATTGGTAGCTGATATTATTAAAAGTTTGCTTACCGCTTAATCACAACAAATGATTTTCGACATTTTATTTGTTGTTTTAGTGGGGCTTGGTTTTTATCAAGGCTACACAAAGGGTATTATCTATTCTATACTTTCGTTTTTGGCTTACTTTTTTGGCCTAATCATCGCCATTAAGTTTACCTACCTGGGAGTAAAGTTTTTGGATGATTTCATTCACTTCGAACCGCAAACCATGCGTATTTTGGGCTTTGTGTTTGTGTTTATTTTGGTGTTGCTTATGGCTAGGCTCATAGCTTGGATTTTAGAGCAGATTTTGAAAGCCATTTCATTGAATTTTGCCAATCAAATCAGCGGAGCATTGTTGCATGCCGCCATTGGTTTTTATGTAATGTGCATTTTTACTTGGTATATAGATAAGATGAACGTGTTGCCGGCTTCACAAAAGGAACATTCGCACACTTATCCTTATGTGCATGAATTTGCACCTACTGTTATGTCTTACACAGAAAAAGCAATTCCATTTTTGACAGACGGTTATCGCCAGTTTGAAGATTTGGTGAAAAAGGCTTCGCCCGATAGTTAGTTATGGTTCTGCTCATTGATAACTATGACTCATTTACTTATAATTTGAATGACTACATTTTGCAATGTGGCGAAACGTGTCGAATAGTTCGAAATGATGAGTTGACTTTAAAAGAAATAGAAACACTTGATTTTTCATCAGCTATCATTTCACCCGGTCCAAAAACTCCTGAAGATGCGGGCATTACCTTGACATTTATCAAGAAGTATGTAGAGAAAATTCCAATACTTGGAGTTTGTTTGGGTCATCAAGCTATTGGTGAATTTTTTGGCGCTTCGCTCGTTAAAGCCATCCGACCGATGCACGGTAAAACTTCAGAAGTTATAACTAAGGAGCATCCGATTTTTGAAGGATTGCCAAGCTCATTTAAAGTAATGCGCTATCATTCTTTGGTGCTGCAAAATATTCCTACTAATGAGCTGCAAGTGATTGCTGAAACTGCAGAAGGAGAAGTGATGGCCATCGCTCACCTAAAGCTGCCCATCGTTGGCGTTCAGTTTCATCCGGAGTCTATTTTGACCGAACATGGACATCAACTAATGAAAAACTGGCTAACTTTTGCTCATAAATTTACTTTTTGAGTACATAACGCTACAATGATTTTCCGCTGTGCATATTAGTTGACGCCAGTAAAATTTGATTCCTATACCAAAAAATTACTTTTGGTGCAGATGAGTTATCCGATTATTGAAATTGACCGTTTTAAGTATTGCGAAATAGGCGAGGGAGAACCCATTGTTTTGTTGCACGGATTATTTGGTGCCTTGAGCAATTTCAATGATTTGATAGTTCACTTTTCGCCAAAGTACAATGTATTCATTCCTTTACTTCCTCTTTTCGATTTGGAGTTAGACGACACCACGGTGAGCGGAATGGTAGATTATGTTGAAGCATTTATCGAATTCAAACAGCTTAATCATGTGCATCTGATTGGTAACTCCTTGGGTGGTCACATTGCTCAGCTTTATGTGTTGCGCCATCCTGAAAAAGTAAAGTCCATGACACTAACGGGCAGTTCGGGATTGTTTGAAAGTTCGCTAGGCGACACCTACCCGCGCAAAAGTGACTACGAGTACGTTAAGAAAAAAGCAGAAGGCACATTTTACAATCCGGCCATGGCTTCGAAAGAATTGGTGGATGAAGTCTTCGAAATTGTTAATAATCGCCATAAAGCCATTAGAATGGTCGTGATGGCAAAAAGTGCGTTACGCCACAATCTAAGGGATGAAATTACTGCCATTCAACAGCCTGTATGTTTGATTTGGGGTAAAAATGATACCATAACGCCTCCTTTTGTAGGCGAAGAGTTCGAAAAATTATTGCCTAATGCCGAATTGAATTTACTGGATGAGTGCGGTCATGCACCAATGATGGAGCAGCCAAAAGTGTTCAATTCAATTTTGGAACAGTTCTTGACCAAATTATGACAAAAGTATGACGTTTTTTTTAACCTTTTACGCTTTTATTCGTCTCAATAAATATGATAGCTCCTAATTTAATTTCTGCTTCTATTCCCACACTTCAAATAAGCGACAGTGGCGAGCGGGCCATGTTCTTGATGCATGAAGTAAATCTTAATCAGTTACCGATTTTGGATGGGGAAAAATATTGCGGAGTGATTACGATGGATGAAATCATCAACCTTGAAAAATTAGATAGACCTATAAGTGAGTTGGTTGTCAATATACGTCAGCCGAAAGTGATGAACACGGCTCATATTTTTGAGGTGATGAAAGCTGCGGTGGAATACAATGTACGTGTGGTGCCGGTGGTCGACCAAAATCAAAATTATTTGGGATTGATTACTGCTGAAAGTTGCCTGCGTGCTTTTGCTACACTTAATTCCGTAAACCACACCGGAGCCACTATAGAGTTGGAAATAGCACAAAAAGATTATCAGTTGTCAGACATTGCGAAAATTGTAGAAGAAAACAATGCAGATATCCTTTGCCACTACACCAAGACCAATACTGAAGCCGGAGTGGTAGAAGTCACCCTAAAGTTAGATACCACCGAGTTGGCTCCAATTGTTTCGGCATTTGAGCGATATAACTACGAAGTGAAAGAAGTCTATAACGAAACAGAATACTCTGAAGACATGAAAGAACGGTACGATTCTTTTATGCGTTACCTTAATGTTTAATTTTTTTGCTTCGCCAATTTCTGTGATTAAGAATAGTAATATGTACTATTTTCGACCGCTTAAATTTGCCATGCTTCAAAGGGTCATAATATTTCTTGTTTTTTGGGTGAGCGCACATAACTTAAATGCACAAACTATCACTGAAGTGTATGGCAAAGTGATTGACGCGCAAAGTAAAGAACCACTCGATTACGTGACTATTCGGCTCAAAGGAACGGGAAGGACCGTGACCACCAATCCGTTTGGAGAATACAAAATTAGATTTATCGAAAAGTCTGACACGATTACTTTTTCATATCTGGGCTACAAAACTCGCGAAATTAGGGTGAGACGAAACACCACCCAAGAGTTGAATATCGAAATGGGTTCTTATGACTTAGAGTTGAAAGAGATAACGGTAAAAGCGGGAAGAAAGAAAAAACGAGAGATTGATACCACAGCTAATTATGTTTACTACCAAGTCGTAAAAAATAAAAAATTTAATCGCGAAAGTGCACTCAATACTTATCACTACGATAACTATGAGAAATTCAGTATTTCATTGCTCAACCCACCGGATAAATTTTTAAATCGCAAAATTTTCAAGCCATTTCGTTTCGCTTTCGAAAATAGAGATACAACGAATGAAGGCAATGTGTTCATTCCCGGGGTAATGCGCGAAACTGTCAGTGAAGTGTTTTATCGTAACAAGCCAAAATCAATCAAGCGATACATAAAAGCAGATGTGATGACGGGTGTAGATAATATGAGCGTAATGGAAATGGCCGCCTATAATTTTGACGACCAAAACGTATATGACAATGTATTATTATTAGCTAACACACCTTTTACCTCACCATTTTCTAACACAGCTATCGTTACCTATTTCTATTATTTGACGGATACAGCACTTATTGATAATAGAGTTTCCTACAAACTTCATTTTGTAGGAAAAGTAAAAGAGGATATCGCACTAAAAGGCTATGCTTGGATAGATTCCGCAACATGGGGAATTAAGTCCATTTATTTTAAACCCAATGAAAAAGCAAACATCAATTTTGTAAATGA
>Ga0315903_10006941_pt1 | contig 14295 bp, 6 predicted proteins | sample LakEriMetagenome_7_FD_203524 | JGI IMG/M metagenome (GOLD analysis project Ga0315903, IMG submission 203524) | Freshwater fungal communities from buoy surface, Lake Erie, Ohio, United States - Buoy 2 MA119 | ecosystem: Environmental > Aquatic > Freshwater > Lake | place: USA: Lake Erie, Ohio...
CGGCCCGCCGGCCCCAGCAGGAGGTCGGCCTGATTGTTCGTCCAGTCGATCGTGCCGCGGCCTGCCGACCAGCCGGCGCCCATCACGCCGTTCACCTCCAGGGTGGCCGACGGCCCGAGCTGCAGCACCAGGTCTCCCTGGCCGCTGAGATTGGGATTCGTGAGCGTCGTGCCCACGCTCACCCGCACGACTCCGTCCCCGGAGAGGGTCGTCGTGCCGGTCGTGCTGAAGCCGATCAATGACGTGCCGGAGAGGGCGAGCATCGCACCATCGGCGACGATGTAGCCCCGGCCTGGCCTCGCAAACGAGGTGTTGGTCACGTCGAGCGTTCCACCGGCCACCGTGATCGTGCCCGGGGCGGTGTTCGACGAGGTCACGAGGAGCGTGCCTGCCCCCTGTTTGATGTACGCGCCCACGAGCGGCGCCGTGATGGCAAGCGAGTTGGAGACCATCACGGTCGCGTCGGTGCCGCCGAATGTGAGTGACCCGCCACTGCCCGCGGCGATCGTGCCCGTGAGCCCGGCGTAGGAGAGGACATTCAGCGTGATGGGTGCATCCAGTGTGATGGTCGCGGGCCCCGTGAGTGTGGAGCCGATCGTCGCCACCGAGCCTGCGGTGTTGGGCACGCCCATCGACCAGTTCGCGGCGGTCGCCCACGATCCGCCCGACGCAGGCGTCCACGCCGACGACAAGGAGGGCGGCGCTACGATCCCCCGCACCGTGAGCAGCATGCCCTGGGTCGTGGCCCCCGGCAGATTCTCGTCGGACAGGTTCAGCGCGTAGGTCCCCGAGAAGACCCCCGTCGTCGCGGTCGCCATCAGCAGGTTGAAGGCACGCGACGATCCCGATGTGAGGCTCGTGAACGGCACGAGCGTGGTCGAGAACACGCCAGGTGCGCTCGCGGTGAAGCCGTCGAGGTCGAGTTTTGCGGCCCAGGCGGTGCCGAGCGAGCCGGCGCGATTGAAGATGGAGACACCACGGCTGGCCGTCCCGGTTCCCTGCGCAAGCGTTCCAAAGTCGATGTCGAGGGTCGTGACGGTGGCACCCGATGAGAACGACCCGATGGCGTGGTCCAGCACGCTCATCGTCGCGGTCTGGCCGAACGTCGGCGTGACCGTCTGCGGGCTCGTTGCCGTCGCCGAGACGCTGCCCGTGATGAGGCCGGCCGCTGCCGTGTTGACGGAGAGCACGTGGGTGCTGGCAGTTCCGAGGGCCATGTCGGACCCGGTGCCGGAGCCCGTGAAGAGCCCGGCTCCCGCGAACGTGTAGTCGAGCCGGGCGGCGCCGGTCGAGGACGTGACCGGGATCGAGTTCGAGACCGAGAGCGTCCCCGACACCACAGCGCCTCGGATGACCGTGGCGGGCAGCGTGCCCAGCGACCCAGACAGTTTCGGCGGCGCCGTCACGTTGGAGGAGATCTTCGCCCCCGTCACGAACAGCATCGCATCTCTCGCCGGCACGCTGTCGCCCACGTACATGCCCCAGCGAAACTCGGTGAGGCCCGTGGGCCGGCTGAACGAGCCGTAGCCTCGGTACACGTCGTTCATGTATACGGCGTAGTTCGTGCCGTTGTCGTAGACGGTGATGTCGAACGGCTGGCCGACCATGTTGGTCGCCAGCACCTCGTCGGTGCCGGTGCGATGGTTCAACGTCACGTCGCCATTGCCGTTGGTGTTGATCATCACGGACCAGTCGTTGTCCGAGTTCTTGGCCTGAAAGACGGCGCCGCCGAGCGGCTTGATGATGGTGTACGTGCCCTGCCACTTGAACCAGCCGTCACCGGCGGCCCAGTCGATGTCCGGATTGAACGACTCGATCCGGGCGGCGTTGGGGCGGGTGCTCTGGACGTTGGTCTCGTCCTTGAAGAGCCGGAAGACCTGCGTGGTTCCATCCTCCTGATACCAGCGGGACCATTTCGAGAACGAGCCGCGGGTCACGCTCGTGTTTCCCAGCGTGTGCAGCCGGAGGTTGCTGATGATGGCATTGCCCTTGTTGGGGCCGACTTCCACGAGACTATTGTTGACGTTGATGAGCGACCCGGTGACGCCTGCGGTGGACGTGGTGCCGATCGGGATGGCGTTGCTGTCGAGGAGCTGCTGCCAGGTCGCGTCGGTGCCGGTCTGGGTGTAGAGCGTGGTGACGTCGACGGCTGGCGACGGCCGGACACTCAAGACGGCAACGGCCACCACGACCACCCGGGCCAGGGTGGCGAGCCCGCTCGATGTGTGGGAGACGGACATCGCCATGGGAGTGGGCCTGGGCCAGCGGTCGGGCGGATGCCTGCGCACCACGCCCTCACGCAACGGTACGCCGCTCGTTGGAGGCTAGTTCGCTCGCCGTCACCTCCGCCATGACTCAAACGGGTGAGAAACGGCTGCCATCGCCCGCGGCCTTACGGCCGGTCGGCTTGTACACGAACCCCTGCGTGCGGGACGCCCGCGGCCTTACGGCCGGTTGGCTCCAACTCGCCACGCACTCGATCGCGCGGATCATTCCGCGGCCGCCGCGGGCCCCCAGCTGGCCACGTCGCGGCCGTTGACGAGCAGCAGTTCACCGGCTGACAGCGTCGGCGCAAACGCCACCCGTCTCGGCCGGTCATTCGGGGCACCCATCTCAAGCTCCAGCGGCAGCGCGCCCAACACGGTGAACCGCGTGCCATCGAGTCGGGCCGTCACCTCACGGCCGGCAAACTCTCGGCGAAACGCGGCGAACGCGGCGTCGTCGAGTGACTCACGGAGTTCGAGGTCGAGGGGCAGAAGCGCTCCCCGCTCGGGCGATTGTGCGGCGAAGGTGGCCGTCAGCCGCTGCACCGGCTCAGGACCGCCATCGGCGACGAGCCGGAGCGTCGCTGGCCGCAGGTCGGCCGCGGCGACGGGGAGCACGCGAATCGCGAGCGCCGTCCCGTCGCCACCCCGCAGAAACACGATCGACTCCGGCGACAGTTCGGCGTCGGCACCGAGCCGCGACTCCACCGACCAGACGTCGCATCCCGTGGGAATGAGAAGGTGGGCCTCGAGGCAGGAGAGCGACTCCGGATCGACGCCAAACGCGGGGCGGCGGGGATCGAGATACCAGGCTGCCGTGACCCGCGGCCCCTGCTGGGAGCTGATCACATAGGGGCGAAGGTGGTGCGGCTTGCGGTGGCCCGCCGCGCCGGCCGGCACGTGATCGAGACCGTAGGGATCGTGCCGTCCGTCGAAGACGAGCGTGACGTTGGGCGTTTCAGCGAACGGCTCAGCCGCAGCGGCACCGCGATCTCCAAACGCCGGCAGGTTCACGACGAGCGTCTTGTCCTCGGCGCCGCGGCCGTCGCCGGCCACGCCGATCGTGGCCCAGCGGCCGACGTAGTTCGTGATCCGCTGCCACGCATGCGTGCCCGTCCGCTCCACCACGAACCGCGGCACCTCCTCCAGGATGGTTCGCACCGATACGGCCGGCGGCTCCGACCGACACGCGGCACGAAACACCTGCAGTGAGCCCCGCGGTGCTTCCGGGAGCCAGCCCGCCCCCTCGGCCCGCGGCGGGGCGGTGAGCCAGCCGGCGTCGGCAAAGTGCTCGTCGGCGTAGCCGCGGCCGTAGAGGTAGTCGTAGTCGCGGGCATGCGGCCCGGAGAGCCGCTGCGCCGGGCCAAACCAGTGTGCGGCAGCGGTTCGCCAGGCGTAGCCGAGCGCCTCGTCGGCCTCGACGCGGGTGTCGATTCCGGGCGCGTGGTCGGCGATCAGCGCCAGTGAGTCGAGTGACACACCAAGGTAGGTGGGGCACAGAAACTCCGTCAGCCCATGGGTCCGCGTGAAGTCGAACCACTCCCGCCAGGCGGCCTCCCCCTCCGGCCGTGCATCGGGTTCGGCAAGGTCGCCAAGGGCCAGTAGATTCCAGATCCGCATCAGTCGAATGTTGGTGTGGCCCGGCTGCACGGCATGGCGGCGAATCAACGGCAGTGCGTCGCGGGCCATCGCCTCGACCAGTTCGCGGCTCCGGGGCGTGAGCCGCCGCCCCACCGGCCGCGGCACGAGCCGCCCGTCATCCTCGAGCCTGAGCACCGCAAGCAGCTGCCCGGCAAACTCCACGGCGTTGGCGTCGCGCACGCCTTCGTCACCAAGCCGCCAGCGGAAGTTGCCGCACTCGGAATCGGCCGGCTCGACCACCTGCATCGACCGCGCCAGTGCGAGCGCCTCCTCCACCGCCTCGGCATTCCAGCCCCGCCCCGCCGCTTCGACGGCAAATCGGAGCACTCCCCGGATGCCAATCTTTGGATCCCGCGACCGCACGATCGCCGCCTGGGCCTCGAGGTCTGCAGCTCCTGGAATCGCTCCCGCCTCGCGCCGCACGCGGAGGTTGCGAAACCTCGCCGGGCCGCCGTGGTTTTGCAGGGCGATGAATCCTGAAAGCGGCTTGCTGCGGATCGCCTGCACCTCGAACTGATCGACGTCGTGGATCACCCGATCGTTGAGGGTGACGCGGATCCGGGGGCCGATCATCGCCAGTTCGAGGGTATTCCAGTCACCGCTGGGCCCGAGGGCGTGTTCCCGGGGAGCGACGTAGCGGTAGAGCGCCCCGCAGGCATGCGTGGAGGGAGCCGCCTCCGCCTCGTCGAGCAGCTGAAGCTCGTAGCCGCGGATCGACGGCCGGGTCGCCTGCGAACGACGCTCGTCAAACGCGACGGTCCGCAGCCCGATCCCGGAGTTGCAGGAGCGGCGGCCCGCGGGCTTCTGCAGCTGAAACTCCAGTCGCAGCGTGAAATCGGCAAACGGCTCCCGCGCGTACCGCAGAAACCCGAAGCCGCGGCCGTCGCAGACGAGTTCGCCGTCGCGGGCCGACCACACAGGTCGGCCGTCCGGGTGCGATTCGGAATCGGCATGCGACTCGGCCACCCAGCCGTCGAGGTCGTGGCCATTGAACAGGTCCGTGAACTCCCGGTCGGCGGCGGGAGCGCCGCGGCCCGCTGCCGGCTCCAACCGCTTGCCGCCGCCGCGCTTCTTTTTCTTGACGGGCAGCCCGTCGAGCGGGGGCGTGTCGGCGAAGTCGGGGATCCGGAAGCCGATCGCCGCGGCCTGCTCGTCGTATTCGGCTTCAAGCCGCCGCCGCAGCTCTCGCTGGGCCGGGTCGGCGGCGAGGTTCGTGGTCTCGTAGGGGTCGCGGCGAAGGTCGAAGACTTCCGTCCAGTCGTCGTGGCCCGGGTATTTGATCAGCTTGGCGTCGGCGGTCCGCACGGCGGTCGTGGTCGGCGTGCCCTGGTTCTCCTCGAAGAAGTAGCAGTAGAAAAAGCTGTTTCGCCAGGGCGTGTTTGGCCTGTTCTCAAGCAGCGGCTTCCAGCTGCGGCCTTGGATCGCGGCCGGCACGGGCTGCCCGGCAAGGTCGAGGAGGGTGGCGGCCGGATCGATGTTGAGCACGATCCGGTCGTCGGTGCGACCCTGGGGCACGAGCCGCGGATAGCGCACGAGCATCGGCACCCGCATCGACTCCTCGTAGGCCGACCGCTTGTCGCCGAGCGTGTGCTCGCCGAGGTAGTAGCCGTTGTCCGACGAGAAGATCACGACCGTGTCGTCGGCGAGTTTCAGCTCGTCGAGCAGGTCGAGGAGTCGTCCCACGTTGTCGTCCACCGCATTGATGCCCCGAAACATGCCGAGGTTCGTCGGCACGGTCACCGACTCGGTCGAGGATGCTCCGCGCTTGCTGGCCGCCGCGGCGGCCGGCTTGTAAGGGGGCACGGCGTCGAGGTTGGGAACGCGTCGCGCCTCGGCTCCCTCATATGCCAGCGCCTGCCGGGGCGGAGGCGTGAAGGGGCCGTGGCAGGTCTTGAAGCCGAGCATCATCAGGAAGGGCCGGTCCTTGTTGGCCTTGATGAACGTGGCGGCGTAGTCGGTGGTCACGTCGTCCACAAACCCCGTGCTCGGCGTCGTCACGCCATCGACCTCGATGGGGCAGTCGAAATAGCTGCCCTGGCCGACGAAGCTCGCGGACGTGTCGAACCCGGGCCGCGTTCCCGACTGCCTGCCGTGGTGCCATTTGCCGAAGTAGCCCGAGACGTAGCCAGCAGGGCGGAGGAGGGCGGCGACGGAAATGTTGCCTACCGGGTGCGGCGTGTGATTGTTGGTGACGCCGTTGACGTGGCCGTATTGCCCCGTGACGAGCGACGCACGGCTCGGGGCGCAGAGCGCGTTGACCACGAAGGCGTTGCGAAATCGCACACCCCCGGCGGCGAGGCGATCGAGGTTCGGGGTGGCGAGCCAGGGAAAGCGGCCCCTGTCGCCCTGCTCACGCTGGACGACGCCGAGGGCGTCCCAGCGTTGGTCGTCGGTGAGGAGCACAATGAAGTTCGGCGGCCGGGAGTTTGGGGGCGGGGCAGCCACGCCGGCCGCCGGCCACGCGCTCAGGCACCACGCGATCAGGCAGAAGACCGCCACCAGCCAGGCTCGCGTGCCGCACGAGGAATCGATCGGGTCTCGCCTCATCGCGGCCGGCCTCCGGGGCAGTCGTTCAGGGTGCGGCAAACATCTGCTGCAAGACCTCGAACCGCGAGTCGGGCGTCTCACCGGGCGCCGTGAACTGAAACAGCGACTCCTGAAAGAAATAAACGACGCCGTTGTAGCCGAAGTCGCGCACCATGTCGGTCTGGGCACGCACCATCTCGATCGGCACGGGCTTCGGCTTCTGACCTGCCAACACACCGATCGCCAGCCGCGCCCTGCCTTTGAGCCTGGCGAGCGCAGGACTGCGAAGTTCCCCTTCGAACCGCTTCAGGTCGTCGCGATACACCTGCACGACCACCTCGTCCACGAGACCACCCTCCACCCACGAAGGCCAGTCCTGCACGTAATTCTTGTAGGACCAGGGGTAAGGATTGGGCGACACGGAGAGTTCGATCCCGGGTCGGGCCGCCTTGATCGCCTTGGAGATGCGCGACACGAACTGCGTCAGCTTCGCCGCCCGCCAGGCGAGCCACTCGGTGTCGGTCGGGGCGGGCCGGGCGGTCTTGCCTGCTTCCCGCTCGTAGAGCGAGAGCGTGAAGGCGTCGTATCCGAAGGTGCTCTTCAGCGAAAAGTGGTCGTCGAACTGGATCGCCGGGACGTCGTAGCGGGTGACGAACTCCACGACGAGATCTTCGTAGAACTGCTGGACGTCCGGATGGACGAAGTTGAGGTACGAGGTCGCCGTGCCATCCTGGTCGAAGGCACGCCGGCCGGCGTCGTCGCACGACAGCCATTCCGGGTGCCGCGTCGCGAGGGGCGCGTCGGCCGGCACCTTCAGGCCCCATTCGAACCACGGAACGATGTCGAGCCCATGCTCGTCACCGAGAGCGACCCAATCGGCCATCGGGTCGCGATCGTCGTGGGCAAGGCCGTAGCGTGCCGACATCCTCCGGCCGCCGTACGTCACCATCACATCGCTCGGATAGAACGTCTCGCCTTGGCTCCACACCACTGGATAGAGCGCGTTCATCCTCAGCTGCGACACCCGCGCCGCCAGGGATGCCATGGCGGCACGCGAGTTCATCACCTGCGAATCGACGTCGCTCACCCACACCCCACGGAGCTCCGTCGTGGGCGTCACCCGCCGCTCGCGAGCCCGCCGAACTGCGGCTTGGCCATCGTCAGCCCGGGCCGTGGCGGTGCCGCCGACGGGCCCCTCGCTCGTAAAGACGGCGAGAGCGAGCAGGCCCACGACGACACGAACGAAGCCCACGAAGCATCTCCGTGCCCCCCCGTGGGATGACCTGCGAGCGACGGAATCGAACGACGCTGTCACGCGGAGATCCTCCAGGCTGCAGAGACTAGGCCGACACCCGTGCCGTCTCGTCGGTTCGCAGGTGGCGAAACCAGAACCAGTACACGCCGGCCGAGAGTACGGCGAACGCCACCAGCAAGCCCGCGAACGCGTCCCACTTCCGCAGCACAAACACCATGCCCAGCAGGAACAGCACGAGCTGCCAGGGCACCGCGAACGCGATGGCCGCGAGGTCGCGGCGGGTTTCGCCGCGGATGGCCTCCCGCTCCTCGCGCGGCAGCTGCCCCATGATCGTCCCCCAGAACCCGAACGGCCGTGTCACCTTGACGAAGTTCAGCAGCGTTTCACGGGAGGTCGGCGCCGTCAGCAGCGACCCGAGCACGCAGCCCACGAGCGAGATCACGCTCGGCACCACGAAGCTCATCGCCTCGGACAGTTCGACCTTGAACACGCGGATCAAGACCGCCGAAAGCATGCCGCAGAGCGTCCCCAGGGCGAAACCGTAGCCGTTGTACCGCCACCAGTACCAGCGGAGCAGCAGCGGGATGAACAGCCCCGTGCCGAAGGCCATGGTGATCCAGCCCCAGATGTCGTTGATGTTGACGCTGTCGAGGCTGAAGGCCAGGCCGAGCAGCACGATCGCCACGGTCGCGACCCGCGAATGCCAGACCAGCGTCTTGTTGCTCGCCTGCGGGTTGATGAACGTCTGGTAGATGTCCTTCACCCAGTAGGCCGCGCCGGCGTTGATGACCGCCGTGAAGGTCGACATCGCGGCGGCCATGAAGCAGGCGATCACGATGCCCTTCATCCCCACCGGCATGTATTCCGCGATCACGGTGGGCAGCACGAGTTCGGGATCGATCACCTTCCCGGTCGTCATCCCATAGTGGATGCCGAGCATCGCGAGACCCATCACCAGCGGCCAGCGGAACGAGAGCAGCAGGATCCAGAACAGCGACAGGAGCCCCGCCTCGCGGTCGCTCTTGGCGGCGAAGTATCGCTGGCTCGTGTAGCCGCCGGCTCCGGCGAAGCCCTCCACGCAGGTCTTCACGAGGTAGAAGAAGATCGTGATGCCAAACGCGTTGTACCGCGAGTATTCCCCCGGCATCTCGATCCTCGCCGGCGGCATGACGGCCGACCACTCGGCGAGCGTCGTCCTCACCGCCTCGAAGCCACCCTTTCCATCAGGCACGGAGACCATGAACTCCGGCGGCAGCACGACCTGCGTCATCGCGAGCACGATCACGTAGAGCACCGCCACGAGGATCAGGCCGCCCTGCACGACGTCGGTCCAGACCACGCCGTAGAACCCGCTGGCCGCCGTGTAGGTCATGGTCAGCAGGATCAGCGCCATCGAGGCCACGCGGTCGTCGATGCCCATCAGACTGCCGAAGAACTTGCCGCCGCCGACCGCGAAGTAGCTGATGATCCAGATGGAGACGACCAGGTTGGCCAGGGCGCTGATCAGCCGCGCCGTGCGGCCTTCGTGGCCGTCGCCGAACCGCAGCCGCATCCACTCGGCGAGGGTCATCACCTGCGCCCGGCGGGTCCACTTGCCCATGAAGATCATGAAGAAGGCCATGATCAGCACGACGCCACCGCGGATCTCGATGAAGAATCCCTTCACGCCCATCGAGTAGATGAGCGCGGTGATCACCATCGTGCCGGCGATGTCGGTGTTGCTCGACATTCCCGAGGCGCCCAGCGCCCACCACGGCAGGCTGCGGTTGCCCAGGAAGTAGGCGTCGATGTTGTCTCGCGCCTTCCGCTCCAGCCAGAGGCCGAGAATCATGATCCCGACCAGGTAGGCGGCAATGAAGCCGTAGTCGAGCGGGGCGAGCACGTTCGTGCCGGTAAACCAGTTCATGATCGTGGCTCCGATGAAGGTCGCTGCTCCAGTGTCTCGAGAAGATTCCGGCACAGCAGGAGCGCCCGCGGCACGTGAAAGGCGCACTTGTAGGCGCCCCCCTTGAACGACTGGCTCACGCGGCCCTCACGATCGAGATAGCCGTACCATTCGCCATAGGTGCGGTCGGGGAAGTGGGCGAAGGTGTAGTTTCTGGTGGCCTCGAACAGCGACCAGTCGGCCTCGCTGCCCGTCACGCTGTAGTTGAGCAGGTGGGCATAGAGGGCCTCGCAGTGCGGCCACCAGAGCTTCATGTTCCACTCGAGCTGCACCGGCGAGTGGCCGAGGGCGTCGAGGAAATAGAACAGCCCGCCGTGCTCTTTGTCCCAGCCCTCGGCGTGCGACCAGCGGACGATGTTGACGGCCAGTTCGGAGAGCGCGGGATTGTCCTGCCGCTGCGCCCAGTGCTGCAGAAACCAGCCCGCCTCGATGGCATGGCCCGGGTTCAGCTGGCGGCCCTCGGGCACGTCGGTGCAGAGCGACCCATCCGGCCGAACAAACTCATAGACCCGCTTCTCTTCGGGCTTCACGTGCCGCAGGAAGGCCTGCTGGCACTCCTCCAGCTCCCGCTCGTAGGGAGCGGCCTTCCCGTCGGTGAGCTCCTCGATGAGATTCATGAGGATCATCGGCACGGCGAGCGACTGCAGCGGCGTCTCACCGGCATAGGACGGCCTGCCGACCTTCTTCCAGTCGAACGCCCACTCCCAGACCAGCACGAACATCCGCCGCGCTTCCTCCAGGTAGCTTTCGTCGCCGCTGGCGCGCCCGTATTCCGCCATCGCCATGATGTAGAAGCACTCGCTGAAGATCTTCCGCTGCACATAGATCGGCGTGCCGTCGGCCGTCATCCGGAATGGGATCCGGTCGTCGGGTGTGAGGGCCTTGAAGCGGAGGAACTCGGCCCCGCTGCTGGCCATCGCCAGCCATTCGGGCTTCTGCTCCACGGTGCGGTAGAGCTTGCTGAACAGCCACGTCTCGCGGCCCTGCAGCCAGCCGTACTTGGTGACGTCGAAGACCGTGCCGGTGCGGTCGAGGCAGTTCCAGAAGCCGCCGTGCTCTCGATCCCAGGAGTGCCTCTCCCAGAAGGGGATCACGCTGCCGAACAACTCGTTCTCGAACTCGCTGCGGAGGCCGCGGAGGGTTTCGGTGGACACCGAAAACCGATCCGCAGTGATTCGTGCACCGCCGGTGTGCTGCGTCATGTCAGAGATCCTCACCGCGCCACCACTCCTGGTAGCGCTGGTAGAGCTGGCGGGCGGCCAGGTAGGTGGAGTTGGGGCTCATGAAGTGGGAAAACTCGAAGGTGATGAGTTTATCCACCCCGGCGGCCGACGCCTGCTCCGCCTTGTAGAGCAGCTTGCGGATGTCGGTCGGCGGGAACTTGATCGGCATGTCGCGGTCGAAACTCTCCAGGTTGCTCCAGCATTGCAGGCCGTGCCGGACGGCCAGTTCGCGATTCACCCTGAGATACTCGGGCAGTTCCAGGAACGACATCTGCCCGTCCTGAAACGCGACGATGTCAACCTTCCCCTCCAGGTCGCGGAACACAGCCCCCCATTCCTTGACGTGCTCGTCGAGCGAGATCGCCCCCGCCCCGAACTGCTTCACGCCCTTCACGTAGGGCGACATCAGGATGGGCACGTCCTTGAGCGACCGCAGGTGCCGGGAGAGCTCGTCGTAGACCCGCATCATGCCGGCGTTGAACGTGTTGATCTCGTGGCTGATGTACCAGCCGGCGAACGCCGACCGATGCCCGTAGCGCTCGATCACCTCGCTGCAGAAGTCGCGATTGAGGTCGCTCTCCGCCTGGTAGTTGCCGTTGATCCAGTGGTCGCCCGAATCGTAGGTGCCGAAGAAGAACCTCATGCCGCAGCGTTCCGCCTCGCTGAGGAACAGATCGACGAGGTCCTGGTAGGCCGGCAGGCACGGGCGATGCTTCCCGATCACCCGGGAATCGAACGTCAGCCGCTCGCGATAGCCGGCACGGATCAGGATCACGGTGTCGATCCCGATCGCCCGCATGGCGTCGAAATCGGCCGCCCACTCCCGCTTGCCCCAGTTCTGCGGCGGAATGTCGTGGGTGATCTCGTCGATGAACGTTCCCGTGATCCTCAGCATGGTGCGATCTTCCAGGTTTGGATTTCGAAGGGCCTGAAGGTCAGCGATAGCCGCCGCTCGATCCCGAGGCCGACGGAGCAGAGCGTCGTCGTCTCGTCGAGCTTCACGCGGGTGGCCCGAAAACTTCCAGCAGGCAGCCCAGGAAGCAACACGGCCGTCGTGACGTCGTCGCCGGTCGGATTCAGGAGCCGCAGGACGAGCCCCTCGCCCGCTGCCGGCTTCAGGCTCATCAGTTCGAGCGGTGTTGCGCCGATGTCGAGCAGGGATGCCGTGACCGCGTCAGGCCCGCTCGCCGACTTCACCGGCACGACGGGGCACTCCTGGATCCAGCAGGGATGCAGGGCTTCCTTCAAGAGCCGCATCGCCTCGACGACGTTTGCTGCACGGCCAATGGCGAGGACGTGGTCGAGCCGCGTCTGCATCTGGGCGTCGGGGGTCGGACGCTGCGGCCCGGCCTGGCACGACCGGATCCGGCCACCCCGCACCGAGAGCGAGCCGACCGCGCGGTGGAGCGTGAAGGCCGCGGCCGGCACCGCCGACGAAGCCGACGCCACCAGCTCGAACTCGTGCAGGCCCACGCCGCCGGCGAAGGGACTACCGGTAGTGGCATTCCAGACGATGCCGTCGTTGGCGTGATGCACCGGATAGGGTTTTTCGCCCGGGTAGGCGGGCGTGGCGAGCGGGCCGTCCCAGAGCTCGTGAGCGGCGGCCGTCGCCGGCAGCGACCACCACTGCGCCTGACCGTCCACGACGACATGATCACACGCGCCCAGTCCGCCGCCGGTGAGCGTGTGCGGATCGACCACCACCCGCAGGCGGCTGTCGGCACACCCGTTGGTATAGGAGACCTTCAGTTCCCAGACGAATGACCGCTCAGACGCCGCCGGCGGGCCCCAGCGCCGCTGGGCCCGCACCGAGATCGGCATCGTGACCTGCGGGCCGAGGCATTCCTGCAGCGGCCTGCTCGCGAGTTCATCCCGCGAGATCGACGCCGGGCCGCAGATCTCATAGGCAAGATGAAAGACATTTGCCATCTGGGCATCTGCTGCTGCCGAGACGAGGCGGGCACGCTGCACGGGAAGCTCCGCGCATGGCCCGTGCGAGTAGCCGTCGCCGAGGTCGGCGTCGAGCTCGAATCGGATCGCGTCGACGAGAGCCTCCGGCACGGGCGAGGGCTTCGCAATCACGGCGAGTTGGAGTGCTTCGCCCGTCTCGCTGAACGTGAGGAACTCAAAGCCGAGCGGGGGCAGGTGAAACTCCGTCTGCACCTCGTAGGCACGCCCCCAGGTGGTTTCCAGGTAGCGGTTGCGGATCGCCTTGCAGGAGCTCGATAGGACTCGCACCGGGATGTCCGCGCCAGCCGCATCGAGTCCGTGCAGCCCGCGCGCCGCCGATGGCTCGGAGAACTCGCCTCCTTCGTCGGGCAGAAGGATACGGAAGCCGGCGGAGACCGCGACGGGCCACGGATGGGGATTGAAGGCGAACACGCGGGCGGAGCGGGGGGAGGGGAGTGCCGGCAGCCGCCGCTGGGCGACGTGCTCGATCTGACGGGTGAGCAGTTCCTGGCCGAGCGCGAGGACCTCGTGGAATCGCTGGACGTCGTCGAGATGCACGTCGTCCACGCTGCACCCGCAGATGTCGTCGTGGGCGTGGTTCTTCAGCAGCGCATCCCACGCGGCCTGGAGCAGCGCCGGCTCAGCGCTCGGCAGGCCGTTGATCCTGGCCCAGGCGGTCACGGGCTCGACGACGCGGGTGAGCAGCGACTGGGCCCGATGGTTCAGGATCTTGAGATCGACCCGCGAGGAGAGCACGTTGCGGAGCAGCGGATGGTCTGCCTGCCCGAGGAGGTCGCCGACATACACCGGAAGCTCGTCGGGCGACGTCGTGGCCCGGAGTTCGGCGAGATAGTCTTCGAAGCCGCCGAACCGCAGTTGCACGTCGGCCTGCGTGGCATTGAGGTGCTCGACCAGCGGCTTCAGATCGCCGCGGGCGGGCAGATGGTCTCCACCCGCAGGCAGCACCACGACCGGCTGCTTGTGAAAGGGGAGAATCCTCGCGAGCGTGTGGCTCAACCGCTCCCGCGCCCGCTCCTCGCTGGCGGGCAGACCGTCGTACCTCCCGTGAAAGCTCTCCTGCCCCAGCGCGCCCAGCGGAAAGTAGCCCTCGCGGAGATAGGTGGCGAGCACCTCGGATCCGTCCGGCGCCCGCCACACGAAAATGCCGCCGTCGCGATCGCGAAGCTCGACGGGCATGCCCCGCATGAAGAGAAACGAGTCGATGCCGAAGCCGGAGAGAATCTGCGGCAGTTGGGCGAAGTGCCCGAACGAGTCGGGTACATAGCCCACCCGCGAGGCTCCGCCGTGCTCGACGGCCGTGCTCAGGCCGCGCTGCAAGTTGCGGATCAACGACTCGGGCCGCGCCAGGAAGCAGTCTGGCATGGTGTACCACGGGCCGAGCGTGATCCGCCCCGCCTCGACGAGGGCTCGGATCCGCCCGCGGTCCTGCGGACGGATCGCGAGGTGGTCTTCGAGGATCACGGTCTGCCC
>Ga0315903_10006944_pt1 | contig 14292 bp, 13 predicted proteins | sample LakEriMetagenome_7_FD_203524 | JGI IMG/M metagenome (GOLD analysis project Ga0315903, IMG submission 203524) | Freshwater fungal communities from buoy surface, Lake Erie, Ohio, United States - Buoy 2 MA119 | ecosystem: Environmental > Aquatic > Freshwater > Lake | place: USA: Lake Erie, Ohio...
CGGCATCTTGAAAGTCGGCGCGCAAGCTGGCGCGGTAGTCTGTGCAGGGCCCGCCCACCAAGGGCACGCTGGTGGTGTGGCTGACACCGGCCAGTGGGGGTTCGAGTTGCACATGGGCCACTTTGGCCGCGGCATCGGGCACAAAGCCCAGCACGATGGATTTGAAGTTGATCAGCAGCGCATCGGGCGCGGCGTTGTAAGGCCGCAGCGGCTCGCCGTCAAAGCTGGCAGGGTCGCGTGGGGCCAGCACAAAGGCGCTGCGGTCGAGCACGATGTCGCCTTGGATGCGCGCCACGCCCTGCGCTTGCAAACGGCGCAACAACAACCACAAGCGCTCGACCACCAAGCGCGGATCGCCTTGACCGCGCAGGTACACGTTGCCTTGCAACACACCGTCTTTGATCGGGCCGTCCACGTACACCGGGGTGTTCCAAGTGAACGCGGGGCCGAGCAAGTCCAGCGCGGCGGTGGTGGTGACCAGTTTCATCAGCGAGGCCGGGTTCACGCTGACCTCGGGCCGGTGCAGCCACAGCGCAGGCTCGGGCCGCTGCGGGTCGAGGATGACCACGCTCAGCGCGTCGGCGGGGATTTTCAGGCGCTCCAGGGCTTGGGCCAATTCGGTCGGCCACGCGGTGTGCCCCTGGCGTGGCACGGGAGTCCCTGTTTCAGTGGGGGGAGGTAGGGCCACCCGTGTGGTGGTTTGCGCCCCAGCACAGGTGAGTACGCCCCAAGTCGCCATACAAAATGCAGAAAAAAGCATTTTCCAAACAGGGCCAGAATGATTGAGCATGCGCAGATTATCTGCGCCGGAGACAGCGGCGGCAGAGGAGAGGGTTGGCGAAATTTCTGCCCGATGGGCGTTGACGGCTTCACCCGGATAATCACCGCATGACACCAACACCCTTCGGCCTGGGCCGTTTGAGCGCTGCCCAAAAGGGCGCTGCGGCCGCGCTCACCACCATCGTGGTGTGGACCTCGTTCATCATCATCTCGCGCGCCTCGGCCGCGCACACCTTGCAGCCTTTCGACTTGGCCTTGTTGCGCTACCTGGGTGCGGGCGTGGTGTTGCTGCCGTGGGGGCTGTGGTTGGTGGCGCGCCAACGCGGCCAAGCGGGCATGGCATCGAGCTTTGGCGGCTTTTCGCCCTTGCCATTGGGCCTGAGCTTGGGGCTGGGCCTCACTGGTGGGGTGCTGTTTGGTTTGTTTTCGTTTTCGGCGTTTTTTCTGGCGCCCGCTGGACACGCCTCGGTTTTTTTGACCGGCAGCTTGCCGTTGTGGTCGACCCTGGTGGCCTGGGTGTGGTTGCACGAGCAAATCGGGCCGCGCCGCGCAATGGGTTTATTGCTGATTTTGGTGGGCGACGCGGTGGTGGGCTGGAACAGCTTGCGCCAAGCCTTTGATGGCAGCGGCGTGTGGCGCGGCGACCTGTGCTTCATGGCCACCGCCTTCAGTTGGGCTTGCTACAGCGTGATGCTCAAGCGCCACCAGGTCGACCCAGTGCGCGCCACCATCGCCACCACGGTGGTGGCCTTGGTCATTTTGGTGCCCGCCTATGCGCTGGCTTGGGCCTTTGGATGGATCACCTCGGCCCTGCCACAGGCCTCGTGGTCAGAAATGGGTTTCCAGGCATTTTTCCAAGGGGCCATTTCGGTGGTGGTGTCGGGCATTTCTTTCAGCCAAATGGTGCGCCACTACGGCCCGGTGCGCACCAGCATGATCACCTCGGTGGTGCCGTCTACTTCGGCCATGTGCGCGGTGCTGATTTTGGGCGAGCCCCTGAACGCGCACTTGGTCGGCGGCTTGGTGTGCGTCACCTTGGGCATTTTGGCCGGCGTGTGGGCCGCCAAGCCCGCACCCGCGAAACCCGTATGAGCCACCCGAACCGCTTGGCGATGGAGACCAGCACCGAGCAGTTGTCGGTGGCCGTGTCGGCACGGGGCCAGGTGTGGTCGCACCAAGGCCCGGGTGGTGCCCAAGCCTCGGCCGGTTTGCTGGCCGCCGTGCACCATGTGCTGGCACAAGCGGGCTTGGCGCTGAAAGACATCGGCGTGATAGCGATGGGCCGCGGGCCGGGGTCCTTCACCGGCTTGCGCACCGCTTGCGCGGTCTCGCAAGGGCTGGCCTTTGGTTTGGGGGTGGGCATCGTGCCCATCGACACCTTGCTGGCCTTGGCCGAAGAGGGGCGCCACCTCTGCGCTGGGGGCTTGTCTGAAGCCAAGGCTGGCGCTGAGAACGCAGCGACCATGCCCACGCAGCCTGGGGTGGGTGTGCTTGCGTCGCCCAACCTTGAGGGCATCGCGCGGTTTTATGCCGTGATCGACGCCCGCATGGGCCAGCTCTACACCGCCGCCTACGAACACCGCGCTGGCCTTTGGCACACCGTGCAAGCGCCCGCCGTGCAAAGCCCCGCCGACTGCGCCCTGCCCCTGGCCTGGTCGGGTCAGCCCGTGTGGGCGGTGGGCTTGGCGCAGGGCTTGTTGCCCGACCTGGGCGGTGCTGCACTGACCTGGGTGCCCGCCCACCCCACGGCCAGTGCCTTGCTGCGCTTGGCAGACCTAGCCCTGGCCGAAGGCGCCGAGGTGCCCCCGGCCTTGGCCCTGCCGCTGTACCTGCGCGACAAGGTGGCCCAAACCACCGCTGAGCGCGCCCAGGCCAAAGCCCTCAGCGCGCCCACCTGACACCAGACCGGGCCCAGGCCCATGTCGGACAATGGCGCCATGTCTGCCCTCGCCCACACCGTGATGCACGCGCCCACCGCATGGACCCTGCGGCCCATGCTGGCGTCCGATCTGGACGCGGTGGTCTTGCTCGAGCAACAGGTCTACCCCCACCCCTGGACACGGGGCAACTTTGCCGACGCCTTGGCCGCCGGTTACCACGCGCAGTGTTTGCACCATGGCGGCGAGCTGTGTGGCTATGTGGTGGCCATGGCTGGGGTGGAAGAGGCGCACCTGCTCAACATCACCGTGGCGCGACACCTTCAAGGCCAAGGCCACGGGCACCACCTGTGGCAACACCTGTGCGCTTGGGCAGCCCAGATGGGGGCAGAAAGCATGTGGCTGGAGGTGCGCCGCAGCAATGCTGCCGCACGAGACATCTACACCCACTGGGGCTTTGAAACGGTGGGCGAGCGCAAAAACTACTACCCGGCCGGGCGCGGACAACGCGAAGATGCGGTGGTCATGGGGTTGACGCTGTGAGCCTGCACCTGGATGAGCGCCAACGCGCCATGCTCGCGGAGATGCACATCCGCGTGTGGCCATCACACAGCGCCGACACGATGTCCCAGGGGGGCGCACGCCCATCGGACGCGCCATCTCCCCCGCACGCAGTGAAGTCCGTTGGGGCCCCAAGACCCAGCGCAACGACTGCCAAGGCGGCAAGCGATTCACCCGAGGGGGCCGATGGCACCACCTTGCAAGCCCAGCGCGATCGGGTGGCCGATCTGGGCTGGGGTGCCTTGAAGGTGGCGGTGGGTGAATGCCAGGCCTGTGCCCTGGGCGCCACCCGCAGCCAAGTGGTCTGGGGCCAAGGCACACCCGAACCTGATCAAAGTGCGGGCGATGGGGCGATGGCCCCAGCGGACGTTGGCGGGCCCCAAGCCGATTGGTTGGTGGTGGTGGCCGCGCCCACTGCCGAAGACCAGGTCCAGGGATTGCCGATGGTGGGTGATCCGGGCCGATTGCTCGACAACATCTTGCGCGCGGTGGGCTTGCAGCGCGAGGGCTTGGGGACTTTGGGCCACAGCCTGTTCATCACCTCGGCCCTGAAATGCGCGCCGCCCCAAGAACGCAACCCACAAGCCGCCGAGTTGGCCATGTGCGAGCCGCACCTGGCGCGGCAAATCGCCTTGTTGCGCCCCAAGGTAATTGTGGCCATGGGCCTGGTGGCCGCGCAAAGCGTGTTGCGCCAACATGCCGAGCGCATCGCGGGTCTGCCGCTGGGGCGTTTGCGCCAACAGGTCTGGCAACACCAAGACACCCCCGTCGTGGTGACCTATCCCAGCGCCTATTTGATGCGCACCCCCGCAGACAAAGCCAAGGCCTGGGCCGACTGGTGCATGGCGCGCACCTTGGCCCTGGGCAAAGCCGGGTAAATCCCTAGGCGAAACGCAGGGGTTTTTCGACAACACTTGGCCCTCTGTTGGGCCAGCGTGCGGTGCGCATTGCACAGCCGCCATGCCCATGCCCCCGCAATGACATTTTGTTCGCCATGACCCACCGCGTGACCCTGCACCCCAGCGCCAGCCCATTCGACTGCGCGCCGGGGCAAGCCATTTTGAAGGCCGGCTTGGCCGCTGGTCTGCGCCTGCCCTTCAGTTGCCGCTCGGGCATGTGCCGCACCTGCAAGGGTCGGGTGGTGTCGGGCCAGGTGGACTTTGGCGACGCCCATGTGAAATACCTGTCAGAGGCCGAGCGGGCGCAAGGGTTTGCCTTGCTGTGCTGCGCCTCACCACTGAGCGACCTGGTGGTCGAGGTCGAAGAGATCGACCCCGATCGCCACCTCAAGCCCCAACGCATGCCCGCGCGGGTCTTGTCGTTTGAAGCACCGACCAGCGATGTGCGCATCGTCACCTTGGGCCTGCCGGCCAATGAGCCGGTGCAGTTTCGCGCCGGCCAGTTCATCGATGTGCTGCGCCCGGATGGCACGCGGCGCAGCTACTCCATCGCCACCATGCCCGAGGCCGCTGGGGTGCGCCAGCTCGAGCTGCACATCCGCCACATGCCCGGTGGCGTGTTCACCGACCATGTGTTTGGCGCCATGAAGCTGCGCGAAATTTGGCATATCGAAATGCCCTTGGGCTCGTTTTACCTGCGCGAAGACAGCGATGCGCCGATGGTCATGCTGTGCTCGGGCACCGGTTTTGCGCCGATTCAGGCCATGGTCGAAGACAGCTTGGCGCGCGGCATGACCCGACCGATGGCGTTGTACTGGGGTGGGCGGCGGCGCGCCGATGTGTACCGCGCCGACAAAGCCCAGGCCTGGGCCGATGGCCATGCGCACATCCGCTTCACACCGGTGCTGAGCGACGCCACCGACGCCGATGCCTGGAACGGGCGAACCGGCTTGGTACACCAAGCGGTGCTGCAAGACCACCCCGATATGCGCGCCATGCAGGTCTATGCCTGTGGCGCGCCGGTGATGGTGGAGGCAGCGCGGCGCGACTTTGTGGCCCAAGCCCAATTGAGCGAAGACCAGTTTTATGCCGACTCGTTTTTGAGCGCCGCTGACCAAGCGAGCAACGCCACTTGAATAACACGGCCCTGCGCTTGAGCCCATGCCATGGCGTGGCTGCAAGGCCTGCCCTGCTCAACCCTGCCCTTTTTTGTTTTAACTGCCCATAGGAGACTTGCCCATGCTGCCCGACAACTGCACCGTTGTGCCCCAAGAACGCCAATCCGTCATCAAGCCGTATTGCATGAGCCACGGCACCTTGGAGGTCTATAGCCTCAAAGCCTCGCGCCGGTTTTACGAGGAGTTTTTGGGTCTGGAGTGCGTGCGCCATGGCAAGCCCGCCATGGTCATTCGCTTAGGGATGCGCTTTCATGTGGTGTGCGTGGAGGTCGGTGACCAAATCCACCCGTGCAGCTTGCTCAACCATTGGGGGGTGGACGTGGCCACCCGCGCCGAGGTGGACGAAGCCCATGCCAAAGCCTTGGCCCACAAAGACAAATTCAAAATTCGCCAGGTCTTGCCGGTGCAAGAGATGCACGGCGTTTACAGCTTTTACCTGGAAGACCTGGACCACAACTGGTGGGAAATCCAACACTACGCCAACGGCTTTCAGCACGACGACTTTTTTGACTTTGGCGACCGCTTCACCATGGAAGAAGAAGGCGACGCGGCCAATTTGGAAGAGCTCAAAAACTGATTCAGCAAAAACTGCTTCAGTCATCGGTCGATTCATTCCAACCATTCTTACGGAGATCAACATGTTCAAACCTTTTCAACGCTGGGGCGCCGCCTTGGCTGGCGCTGCCAGCTTGTGCGCCGCCATGTGGGCCGCGCCGGCCATGGCCCAAACCACACCCATCAAGGTGGGTGGCTCACTGGCGCTCACGGGCCCCTTGAGTGCCTCGGCGGTGATGCAAAAAATCGCTGGCGAGATTTACCTGGAACAACTCAACAAGCGCGGTGGTTGGATGGGCCGCCCGGTGGAGTGGGTGCTCAAAGACGACCAGTCCAAGCCCGATGTGGCGCGCACCTTGTACGAGCAGTTGGTCACCGTGGACAAGGTCGACTTGCTGATGGGCCCTTACGCCACGCCCAATATTTTGTCGGCCATGGGCATTGCTCAGCGCTACAGCAAATTGCTGTTGCACAACACCTTTGGCCTGCCCGCCTTGGCCAAATACGACATGTTGTTTTCGGTGGGCGGCCAAGCCTACGAGATCGAGAGCACCTGGCCCAATTTGGTGTTCGATGCCGTGGCCTCAGGGGCCAAAGCGCCCAAAACCGTCGCCGTGCTGACCAGCAAATTTGCCTCGGTGAACTTTGTCACCCAGGGCGCGCGTGAGGCCATGAAAAAGCGTGGATTGACCGAGGCCGTCTACCTGGAGTGGGAGTTCGGCAACCGCGACTTCGGTGCCATCGCGGCCCGGGTGAAAGAAGCCAAGGCCGATATGGTGTGGGTCGGTGGCGTGGGCTTGGACGGCAACTTGTTGCTCGACGCGATGAAAAAAATCGACTATGTGCCGCCGCAGTTCTTCATTGCCTTCCCGGCATCTGGCCCCATGCTCAAGTCGCCCGATGGCAAGGGCGTGCTGGCGCTCACCGTGTTTGAAGAACACCCGCCCTTCACCACCAACCCTGTCGCAGCCGAGTTTGTGAAACAGTTCAACGAGCGCGCAGCCAAAGCCAACTTGCCCGACACCTCGGTGGAGTTGTTCTCTTCCGTGGCCTATGCCACTTGGCAGGTGCTGGATGCGGCGGTCACCGCCACCAAAAGCCTGGACGACAAAACCTTGGCCGCTTGGCTGAAAAAGAACCAGGTCGACACCATCATCGGCAAGGTGCGCTGGGACGGCACCAACAACTTCATGAAGGGCTCCGATTTGTACCGCGTCAAGCAGGTGCAAAACGGCAAATGGGTGGTGGTGTGGCCGCGCGACTCGGCCGCACCCGGCGCCAAACTGATTTCGCCTTGAGGGCTGGCAGGCACCAGCTTGTTGGACCACAAATCTTTATTTCTTCACTTCAAATTCAATCGAGAAATCCATGATGACATTTTTTCGCCCCCTGCTGGCCGTCTTGCTGATTTGCATCAGTGGCCTGAGCCTTGCGCAAAACCTCAAGCCCGTCAACCTCATTGTCTTCCCTGGCGGCTTCAATTGGCCGGTTTGGGTCGCACAAGACAAGGGTTTGTTCACCCGCCAAGGCTTGGATGTGAAGGTCACGCCCACGCCCAACTCCACCTTTCAGCTCACCGGTTTGATCGAAGGCAAGTTTGACATTGCCATGACCGCCATTGACAACCTGATTGCCTACCGCGAAGGCCAAGGCGCCGCCCTGGGCCCGGATTTGTTCGCTTTCATGGGCGGCGACACCGGCTTTTTGCGCTTGGTCACCGTCCCAGAGGTCAAGACCTATGCAGATTTGCGCGGCAAAGAAGTGTCGGTAGATGCCCTGACCACCGGTTATGCCTTTGTGCTGCTCGACATGTTGGAGCGCAATGGCTTGGTCAAAGACCGCGACTACACCACCCCCGCAGCGGGGGGTGTGTTGCAGCGTTTCCAATCGTTGATGGACAAAAAGCATGCGGGGACGTTGTTGATTTCACCTTTTGAAGTCACGGCCCAGGCACGCGGTTTCAATGTGTTGGGCAGCGGCATCGACGTGTTGGGCAAATACCAAGGCCTGGTGGGCGGTGCACGCAAGTCGTGGGCTGAGGCCAACCGCGACAGTGTGGTGGGCTACATTGCCGCCTTTTCACAAGCTGTGGATTGGCTGTATGACCCCGCCAACAAGGAAGAAGCGATTGGCATTTTTCTGAAAAATCAAAACAATTCCACCCGCCAAGCGGCCGAAACCTCTTATGGTGTGTTGCTGTCACCCAAAGAAGGGTTCCAGAAAAAAGCCCAAATCGATATGGAAGGGGTTCGCACCGCGCTGCTGCTGCGCTCTAAATATGGCGTGCCCAAAAAGACCTTGACCGACCCCACGCCCTATTACGACGCAAGCTTTCACACCGAAGCCATGAAACGCGCTCGCTAACACCTGCGCCACTCCCATGAAAACCACCTATAAATTGCTGAGCTACAGCGCCAACAAACTGCCGCGCGCGGGTGTGTTGGTGGGCGACACGGTGTACGACGCCCAAAAGGCTACTGGCGTGGCCGCCCATGCCAACATGCTGGGGCTGTTGGCCGATTGGGCTGCCGCCAAAAAAGCCTTGGCCGCTTTTGAAGCCAAGGTGCATGCGGGCAAAACGCGCATCCAAGGCACCCCGCTGAAAAAAACCAAATTGCTCGCGCCGGTGCTCTACCCGGGGCAAATTTATTGCGCGGGGGCCAACTACACCGACCACATGCAAGAGATGGCGCGGGTGCTCAACCAGCCCCAAGGGCCAAACATGAAAGAAATGGGCGAGCTGCCCTGGCACTTCATCAAAACCGGTGCGTCATCGGTGGTGGGGCCGGGTGCCAAGGTCAAAATGCCAGCGGGCTCCAAGATGGTCGATTGGGAAATCGAGTTGGTCGCCGTGATTGGCAAGACCGCCAAAAACGTGCCCGTGAACAAAGCCTTGTCTCATGTGGCGGGCTACACCATTGCCGACGATTTGTCGGCGCGCGACTTCATGAAGCGCGACAAAATCCCCCAGTCCATGCCGTTTCACATCGACTGGATTGGGCAAAAGTGTTTTGATGGTGCCTGCCCGCTGGGTCCGTGGATCGTGCCCAGCGAGCAAATCAAAAACCCGCACCAACTCGCGCTCAAGCTGTGGCTCAACGGCGAGCTGATGCAAGACTCGCACACCAGCCAGCTGATCTTTGATGTGGCCGAGCAAATCGCGGGCTTGTCATCGCGCGTCACCTTGCACCCTGGCGACCTCATCCTCACCGGCACCCCCGCCGGCGTGGGCATGGGGCGGCGCTTGTTCTTGAAACCGGGCGACCAGATCAAGATGTGGGTGGAAGGCATTGGCGAGTTGAGCCACAGCATGGTTTAAGCCGCCCGCCCTGGGCACTGGCCAGCGCTTGGTGCGCAACCCGCGCGCCAGGTGGGCTTTGGCTCAAGGGTTGCAGTGGTCACACCGCGATGGGTCGGTGCTGCGGGCCTGGGCCAAAACCACCTCTTGGCTGTGGCGGCAATGCGCACAGCGCCACAGCGCATGGGTGGCCATGCGCGTGGGCCGCCCACACGCCGCGCACGGCAGACCCGAACGGTGCGACACCACTTGGTAGCCCGGGCCATCGCATGCGGGGCAAGCTTGGTTGATTTTTTGTACCAGATCGTGCGCGGCACGCTCAATCATGGCCATGCGGGTGGGGTTGCCAAATGCGCGGAGCTCACTTTCGGCATGTACTTGCCGCTGCGCCGACAGGCCGTGGCAAATTTGAAATGCGTGCGCCAAAGCCTCCCAACTATCCACGCCTTTGATCACCCGTTGATCGTGGGCGTTGTCGGGCCGCAGGCACAGCTGGTGCTCAGGGAACCCGTGCTGCTGCGCAAACACACGCAAAGTGGGCCAATCCTGCGCTGTGATGTGGTGGTTGTGCGCCGGGCCTTGCGCCGTGCCCACCACTTCCCAGCCATGGGTGTGGTCGATGAACACCAAAATTTCAATATTCCACGGCAACAAACCCGACCAGGGGTCGGCATGGAAGCTGCCCTCACTGGCCACGCCCAAAGGGGTGTGCGCCAAGCCCATGCCAATCTCGGCCTTGCGCCGACACGTCTCCAATGCAGGGGTCACACGCGGGGTTTCGCGGCTGAAGCTGCCCAGGGTGTCGGTGTCAAAGCCGCCGACACAAAACACGCGGCAGCCCAAAGCCTGCTCCAGCACCGGCGCAATCACCCGCTCTTTGCCGTGCATGGTTAAAAAGCTCACCGGTTGATGCTGATAACGCAAAAACATGTCGATCAAGTCATTGCCGATTGGGCCCACGCCACATACAAAGGAATGCCCAACAAGATGTTGAACGGGAACGTCAGGCCCAAGGACAAGCCCAGGTAGATCGCGGGGTTGGCCTGTGGCATGGCATGGCGCAACACGGCGGGCACCACAATGTAAGAAGCACTGGCCGAGAGCACCATCAGCAGCACCGCATCTGGCACTGGCAAGCCCAACACGGCAGCCAAGGCCAGTGCAATGCCCGCATGCACCAATGGGCCCACCAAAGCGTATGCCCACAACAGCACCGGCGCTTGGCGCGCATGGCTGAAGTTTTTCGCCACTTGCACGCCCATGTCGAGCAGAAAAAAAGCCAGCATGCCTTTGAACAAGTCACCGCTGAACGGCTTCATGATCGCTTGGCCAGTTTCGCCACTGATAAAACCAATCAACAACGCACCGAGCAGCAGCATTTGGGCCCCTTCGGTGAAACATTCGCGCAGCCAGTGCCCCCAGCCTTGCGTGCCCAAGCCCTGGGGTGTTGCCATGGCGGGGCTGGTGTGCGGCGTGGCCAGCGCCGTCTTTTGCTGGCGGTGCGCCATGCGCCGCGCCCAAATCAGGGCCAACAAAATGGCCGGCGTTTCCATCAGCACCATGGCCGCGGCCATGTGCCCGCCAAATGCCATGCCATGGGCATCCAAGTATTGGGTGGCGGTGACAAAAGTGACTGCGCTGACCGAGCCATACGCCGCCGCCACGGCAGCGGCATTGAGCGGGTCGGTGATGCGGCGCAACACCGCATAGCCCATCATGGGCACCACAAAAGCCATGGCCACACAGGCCAGCAGGGGCACCACCACCGATGCAGCTAAGCCAGATTTGTCGAGCGCGAAACCGCCTTTGAGTCCCACGGCCATCAACAGGTACAAGGCCAAAAATTTGGCAATGGGTGCGGGGATTTTCAAGTTGGATTTGACGCTGCCGGCCAAGATGCCGAGCAAAAAAAACATGATGGCGGGGTCGAGCAGGCTGTGCATGAAGAGCGTTCAAGGTGAAAACCCGCTCATGCTAGGCGCTGATGCTGCATAAGTAAAATTGATTTTTATACATTTTTACATCAGATTTATCTTATGAATATCAGCTTCAAGCAATTGCGTTTGTGGCGCGCCTTGGCAGACACCGGCAGCGTGGGCGCGGCCGCTGCAGCGACCCATGTCACCCAGCCCACAGCGTCGATGCAATTGAAAGAAATCACCCAAGCCGTCGGCGTGCCTTTGTATGAGGTGATTTCACGCCGTGTGCACCTGACGCAAGCGGGGGAAGCCTTGGCCCAAACAGCGCGCGCCATCTCGGCCGAGTGGGAGTCGTTTGAGCAACACATGTCTGCGCTCAAAGGCCATCAAACCGGTCGCCTGCGCTTGTCCATGGTCAGCACGGCCAAGTATTTCGTGCCGCGCCAGGTGGGCAGTTTTTGCGCGCTTTATCCAGATGTTGAAGTGTCACTGGAAGTGCTGAACCGCGATGGGGTGGTGGCGCGTTTGCGCGACAACATGGACGACTTGTACATCATGTCCATGCCACCGTCCGACATGGCCTTGCAAGACCAGGTGTTTCGACCAAATCCATTGGTCGTGATTGCCGCCAAGTCCCACCCGGCAAGCCGCGCAGCGTCGCTGAACTTGTCCACCCTCAAAAGCGACAAATTCATCTTGCGCGAAAAGGGCTCGGGCACGCGCATGGCCGTCGATCGGCATTTCAAGAAAAACCGCTTCACGCCCACGGTGCGCATGGCGCTGGGCAGCAACGAAGCGATCAAAGAGGCGGTGGCCGGTGGTTTGGGTGTGTCGGTCATCTCCAGCCATGCCCTGGGCGCGAAACCGCAAAGCCAAGGCTTGGCGGTGCTGAATGTGCGCGGCTTTCCGCTGCATTCGCAATGGCATTTGGTGTGCCCCAAGGCCAAGCGCTTGTCGCCACTGGCCCTGGCTTTTCAGGCGCATTTGATGCAAGACGCATCGGCCTGAAAGCCGCCAGTTCGCTGGGCGCTAACAGCGCTCAAAAAAAACTGGCCCAGGGCGTTGTGCGGGGATCAGCGCACGCAGTAAAAAGACAATTCCGTGGCGTTGATCTCTTCGGGGTGGCGCACCGGCGATGGGTTGCGGGTGTTGGGCGACATGATGTGGTTGTCCGCCAACGCCCAGAACTGATGGCCCAGCGAGACGCCGCCGTTCCAGTCGCCCAATATCGACAAAAAGTCGTATTCACTTTCGGTGGGCAAGCGCGCTTTGATGGCTTTGCAGGCTTGCTCGGCCACTTTGGGCGTGGGCGCGGTGTTGATTGACGTGCCCGGTGCGCCGACCAAGACGATGAATTTGTCGCCGATGCTGATCAAGGTCGGGAAGCTGGTGCGCTGAAAATGCCGCACCATTTGCAGCGCAATGGCCGACATCACCTGCTCGGGTCGGCCCTGGGCCTGAAAGTTGACCGTCTCGCCCCGCGGCAAAACCACATGCAGGGTGACCAGCAAATCACCCCGGCAGTTGGGGGCAAAGCTATAGGTGCCCCAGGCAAAGCACTTGACCCGCGACATTTGTTGCAAGTCGGGGGTGTCAAAGCGCTTGCCCTGCTTCAAGGCGTTGATCAGGTCGATCACCGGTGTGTTGTTGGCAAACTCCAAGCGGGTGTTTTCGGGGTTGACACCGCGCGACACCGCGTCGATGCCCGCTTTGAGCGTGGCCTCCAAGAGGATGTCCATCCCCTGCCCTTGCGTGGCTTGGGCGCGGTTTTTGTCGATCAAGCCATCGACCACCACCAAAATATCCAGCGCATCGCGCGAGGCCACCCCGGTATAGAGCAGCTCTTTGAGTTGCCCAGTGGCTTGCATGGCCAACTCATTGCGGCTTTTGCCATAGGCGTCTTGAAACTGGCACAGGTCTTGGCCACGCAAAAACAAGATGGTCGGCCACAGGGTGATTTTTTCAATCGCCCAGGCGTAGCCGGTGGCCGCACACCACAGCGCCATGCCCGCTGCCAGGCTGCGCCAAGACAAGCGCGAAAAAGCACTGGGCAAGTTGGGGTGGGAATAACAGCGCATCGCGCCAGCTTAGGGCTTGGGCAGCGAAGCACATTGATGCACATCAAGACCCCGCGCATGGGTCAATGGGCCCAGGGTTTGCCCAGACGGACCTTGCACCGAGCCCGCCCATGCGGGGCCTCGCACAGCGTCACTGCCAGGGGCGCAGTGAAATGGCCTTTAAGCGCTGGCGCGCTTCATCAAAATCTCGAAGGCAGGCAGGGTTTTGCCTTCCAGCACTTCCAAGAAAGCACCGCCACCGGTTGAGATGTAGCCGATCTTCGATTCAATGCCGTATTTGGCAATCGCTGCCAAGGTGTCGCCGCCGCCCGCAATGCTGAAGGCGTCAGAGTCGGCAATGGCATGGGCCACCACCTTGGTGCCGTTCTCAAACGCATCGAACTCGAACACGCCCATGGGGCCGTTCCACACAATGGTGCCTGCCGACTTGAGCTGCGTGGCCAAGCGCTGCGCGGTCTCGGGACCGATGTCCAAAATCAAATCGTCATCCGCCACCTCGCTGGCTTTTTTCACCGTGGCAGGCGCGTCGGCACCAAAGCTCTTGGCGCACACCACGTCGGTGGGGATGGGGACCGCGATGCTGGCGTCGCCTAATTTCTCGCCACGGGCCTTCATGGCCTCGATCACCGCTTTGGCCTCACCCACCAAATCGGGTTCGGCCAAGGACTTGCCGATCTTCAAACCCGCCGCGAGCATGAAGGTGTTGGCAATGCCGCCGCCCACAATCAATTGGTCCACGTTCTTGGCCAGCGCTTGCAATATCGTCAACTTGGTGCTGACCTTGCTGCCGGCCACGATGGCGGCCAGTGGGCGCTTGGGGTTGGCCAAGGCCTTGCTGATGGCGTCGATCTCAGCCGACAACAAGGGACCGGCACAGGCGATGGGCGCGAACTGCGCGATGCCGTAGGTGGTGCCCTCGGCGCGGTGGGCGGTGCCAAACGCGTCGTTGACATAGATGTCACACAGCGCGGCCATTTTCCGCGCCAAGTCTTCGCTGTTTTTCTTCTCGCCCTTGTTGACGCGGCAGTTCTCCAGCATCACCACCTGGCCTGCGGCAACCGATACGCCGTCGACCCAGTTGGCCAACACCGGCACTTCGCGGCCGAGCAATTCACCCAAGCGCTTGGCCACAGGTGCCAAAGAGTCT
>Ga0315903_10006950_pt1 | contig 14284 bp, 13 predicted proteins | sample LakEriMetagenome_7_FD_203524 | JGI IMG/M metagenome (GOLD analysis project Ga0315903, IMG submission 203524) | Freshwater fungal communities from buoy surface, Lake Erie, Ohio, United States - Buoy 2 MA119 | ecosystem: Environmental > Aquatic > Freshwater > Lake | place: USA: Lake Erie, Ohio...
CCAAATAGCCCAAGATTGCACCAGCAGTTCCTGCCGTTGGGCCACCTAAGCGTAACCTTCCCGTCCCTTTCGGAATAATCCCGATGTCAATATTTGTATCAGCACCCGCCGCGATAATGTCTGGATTGGTGCCCGATGCCCTCCCGCGCGCCTGAAGGAAATTCACGGAATTTACATCAGACGCAATCGCCGAAAAACCAGTCCCGCGCGAATTACCAAGTATCGCTGACGATGATCCGTTCGCCATCAGCCTGATATTTGTATTTGGTTGCGTTGGCCAATTCGCTTGAATTGTTGGAATGGTCGCATTGGACCGCAACGCCAAGATCGTGTTGGCGCTATAATTGGTCCCGCCATTGGTGATCGTGATACCAGTTACCGCCCCGCCAGAAATTGTAGCAGTCCCAACAAATCCAGCCCCAGTCCCTGCCGGGTCAAAAGCAAAAACCGAAGGGGCCACGTCATAATTTGTGCCACCAACAAGGCTTGTAATGCCAGTGATAACGCCTCCGAGAATGGTAGGGCTCACGGTCGCGCCTGATCCCGACGCCACGCCCAAAACAAAACCAGAAGACCGCTCGTTTAATTCTTGCTCCGAAGATCCCGATCCTGTGACCTCAACGTTATTTAAAGGCGCTGTCGCACCGCTGTTGTCGAGAACATCGCCAAGCGCGCATCCATTGAAAGACGAATTGGAAATTCTGATGTTTCGGGCACCGTTCTCAACGCTCACGCCGTAGCGGCAAGCCGTGCCTACGCCTTGCCGTCCGCCGAATTGGCAGTTTGAAACTTTAACCGTTCGCGACGTCCCCTCAATTCGCATTGCATCATAAGCAAACAGGTTACCCAAACCATTGAATGCAATCTCTGCATTTGTGATTGAAACATCATCAGCGCCGGTAACAATTCCTTCTCGATTGTTGCCGGTGATAAACCCATTGGCGATTTGCACGCTCCTCACCGCCGGGCCGAAATACATACCGGCATTTGCAATGCTGCCTTGCACGTAAGGAGAGGTTAGCATAAAATTCACGCCAGCATCAGCGCGAATGCCTTCCTCTTGAGGAAAATCAACCTCAAAATCGTGCATGATGAAAAACGCTGGAGCGAATGGCGATGCGCCTGTATCTACCACATCAAGTCCGCGCAATGGATTGATAAACCCGACCCCAAAACCTCGAACTGTCTGAATCGTTCCATCAGCATATATTCCAGTCCAAGTGCGATTAGTGCCGCCAGCGGTCACATTCATTAGGGTAATAATGTCCGATCTGTCGCCAGAGCTTTCGCCATACATATAAATGAAATAATCACCACGCGGCCCGATGCACCAAATGTCTTGAAAATTGCCGACATTGCATTGAAAAACACGAAACCCATTCCAAGGCGAATTAATGCGAAGGTTTTGGCAAGACACCCGGTCAGCGCCGTTTGTATTGACGATATAGCCTCCTGTCATGCTCGCGGCATTGAAGCTCATCCGATCAATACCGCATTCGTCAGTAGCCTCCGCAAGCGTAATGACGTCAAAGTTTCCAGATGGAACCAATACGGTTTTGTTTTCGCCGTCGCCAAACAACCTTTGGCCATTTGTGGCAAGCGTGATGCCGGCGCTTAAAAGGTATGTTCCAGTTGGAGCGTATACGTTTTTACCTGTTGCTGCTGCTGCAATAAAGGCAGCGGTGTCGTCCGCAATGCCAGCGCCTGTAGCGCCATAGTCAAGGACATTTGCGATGGAATTTCCGGTGCTTATCGAAAATTCCGAAAGGCTGCTCAAAATCAAAACATTTCGCGCATCCCGAACAGTGATAGAAAAATCAGGCGCATTAACAAACATCTTTGCCGGCGCGCCATTCCAAACAGGGTAGCCGTTCAATGTGCGGATCGGCTGCGGCGATGGAATGGTGAAGGCTTCATCCCAATAGACAGGAATCGGATTGGATTGCGCGTCAAGGCCCGCCGTGCCGATGAAGATTTGACCATTCGCAAGCGGCGCGCCGGAACGCTCGAAGAATTGCGTGAAGGGGTTATTGACGAGGGTCATTGCGTTTGCTCCGAGCGCAAGTTTTGCGCGGTTTGCGTGGCGCTTATAATCCACTGCGTTGCAGCGCTCAATTCACGCGGCGCGGTTGCTTTTTCGGCAAATTCTTGGAAAGCTTGCGATTGCGCCATGCGGCGCGCGGCCTGTTCCATTTTGGGCGTGGATTGTTCTACCGTCGCCTTCGCCATGGCTTGGAATTCGGGCGATGCAAGCAAGGTATCCGCCGCCTTTAAGGGTTCAGACTTGCCGGTTTTCATAAGTGCAGAAGTAATACCAGCAGCCAAACCAGTGCCAGGCATCCCCATTCCCGTAGTAAGCGCTTCGAGGGGCGCTCCAACGGCTGATCTTTGAGCCACTTGGAATATGCGTTGAGCGAGGGTGTCGGCTGGTTGAAGCTGATCACGAATGACATTGATGCGCCCTGTTGTGATGCGTTCCCTTAATGCGGATGAAATGTCGTCCGAAACCTTGGCCAAATCCCGAAGCTGTTGGCGGCTTTCGCGCGGGAGGTTTGCCATGATAAGCGTCATGGCTTGACGGTTTTGCTCTAGTCCCTTCCACCAGTTGGCATAGGTGGCGAAATTCAAAGACCCATCGCGTGCCGCCTTGTTAAAAGCCGAAGCCAAACCAGACGCCATGACTTGCTGGCGCAATTCTTTCGGCACGGCTTCAATGAATTGTGCAAGCTTAGTGACGTCGCCTTTTGCAACGCCCTGAAAGGCTTGATCCATGCGCGCCAAAAGCGAATTGGAAAGATCGCGCCCAAACAGCGCGGTCATATCATCTTCTAGGCCCTTTCGTTGCCGCACGAGAGCCTTTGCTGCATCGCTCAATTCCTTGGCGCCGAAACGCTCCGCAACGCCATTAAGGTCATCGGTCAATAGGCGGTTGATCTGTTTCGCAAGACCAGTATCAGCATCCTTGAACGGCCCTTGCCCGCGCGTTGCGCGCCCCGCCTCGCGGCGCAAATCATCTACCAGCGCATAAGTCGGGCCAGTGCCATCTTCCTTGGGCGAAAGGCGCGTCAAAATGCGGCGCTCAAGCGAAGTCAAAGCCGCGCGCTCTCCCCCTAAATCTTCAAGGCGCCGGTTAATGAAGGTCAAAGTCGTTTCAGGCGTTGCTTGCGTCCGGGCTGGAATGACTTGGCGCAGCCTATCGTAAAGTTTATCAGCAGCGCCTTCCAATTGCGTCACAGTATCCTGTAGCGCTGTTCTCACGGTTGCATTGACCTCGGCGCGCGGCATCCGGCCAGCATCATCAATGATGCGCGTGGCGCGTTCTGCCACGGCCTGCAAGCCCTTAATCTCTTGCTCCCGTAGTGCGGAACTCGGGATGGATTTCACCGCCTGCGAAAGCTCGCGGAAGGCTTGCGACGTGGTGACGTGATCCGGCTGCAAGTGTTCCGCAATGCCAAGGCGCTGCGCTGCCGCGATAGTCTCTGGGTTGGGCGCGGCTGCCTCGGCAAGCCTAGCTTGCGCCCCTTGGCTTCCAATGCCACCACGCGCCGCTGCTCGGGTTGCTTGGACCATTTCATCGGCAGACATGGCCGGCGCAGCTGGGCGCGGCGCAGCGGGCGGAACCTCGGGCGCCATTGCTGCCCCAGGCGCAACAGGGCGCGGCGCAGCCGGTGGCGCCTCGGGCATCGCAGCAGCACCCGGCATGGGCGGCCTAGCAGCAGCGCCAGGGCCAGCCGGTCCAGCGGGCGGGGGTTCCGGTGCGGCGGCAGCAGCACCAGCCGCAGGGGGCGCGTTAGGGCCACCGGGCGGCAATTCTGGCGCAGCAGCAGCCGGGCGCCGCAAGCGCAGCCTTTCAAGGACGCTGGAAGCAAGCGGCCCAATGCCTGGCAGAACCCGCGCCGCCGCTGGAATGGCGCCGCCAAGGCCAGCCGCAAGGGCTACGTCGCCTTCATTGAACTCGCCTCCGGTTAGGGCTTGCGTTGCCTCAATCCCCGCCTGTGTGGCGCCCGTTGCTAAGGCACCACTCATAACTGTTGTCGTGCGCCCGGCAGGCGTAAAGGCAAGCGCGGTGCCAGCGGCGCGGGGGATATCGCTAACTCGAAAGCCTGGCCTGATCGCGTATTCTTGACCATCAATGCTTGACCGCATGATAAAATTGCCGCGTTCATCCTGCCGCATTTGCACGCCCGGAAATTGGCGCTGAATGACTTGGACGGTTTCTTCCGGTCCTGTGGCCATAGTGCCGAGCCCGGCAAGAAAGCTGCGCCCTGACATGGTATTCATTTCCGGCATGGTCGCCCAATCCGGCAAGGTGCGGGTCGCCTCAGTCTCGCGCTCGCTGCCCGTCACGGCTGCCAATGCCTGCGCTGCAAGGCCGAACTCTGTTTTTTCTAGAGGGAAGCCTTCCGGCACCTTAATCGCGCCGCGCTTAACAAGGCGCTCAAACTCAACCCGTTCGCCTCTGTTCATCCTGCCGCCCGTATAAGCGTCAAGCAACGATTGCGGCGCTTGGGCAGCTTGGCGGGCCGCTTCATCCGACACTTCGCCAAGCAAACGGAAGCCCGGCGGGACCGCAATTTTTCTTGCGCGCACAGCTTCTTCAATAGCCTCAGCCTCGTCTGGCGTCACCTCGCCGCGCTCATAGGCTTGCAGCATCTGACGCGTAGGATCATTGGCCGGCGCGGTCAGTGTTTCGGCAACTTGCCTTGATTGCGTTGCGGCAGGCGCTTCTTGCTGTTGTCCATCAGACAAAAGGCGATTGTATCCCACCATCGTCCGATTGATGTAGGATTGCGTGACTGGCCCCCAATTCCGCCGATTGGTGCCGCCATGATATTCGCCAAACGCTTGCGCCAAATTGCCGCCGTTGCGTTGCAGTTTTTCTTGCAGCAAAAGCGCCGCCGCCTCGGCTGCCTGATCCGGGCCAAGATAAGCGTCAATCCCATATTTCTCCAAAACCGCATTGCGGGTTGACGGGATGATCTGAAACACCGTCCGCGCGCCAGCCGATGAAACGCGGTCATTCGGCGTCCTTTCGCCAAACTCCACCACCGCGCGCAAAGACCCGGCAGGAATGCCAACACGATCTTCCGTCCGGGCGATAAGATCGCGCCAGAATGGATCGCGGAAATCGTTAGGCGGGGCTTCGCGGGTTTCTGACATTACTGGTCCGCCGGCGGCTGCACAAAGCGCCGCAATCTTGGATTATCCTGCAAGGCTTGCGTGTTGGCTTGTTCGACTATTCGCGGGCCAATCACGCGGCGAAAAGCGCTTGACATATCCGTTCCGGCTGGAATGGTAACGCCATCAATCTCAATTGTCCTATTGGCGCGCCCCATAGACCCGCGATTGGCGTCCATAAACATTGCGCGAAAGCGATTGTAATCGGCCTCATATTGGGCAACGCGAGATGCCGCGCGGAGGTAATTTGTTATTGCCTCTTGGCCGGCTCGTTCACCAGGAAAGCCTCGCTGCACTGTTTCAAATTCTTTTTCAGTGACTGGAGCCAATCCTTTAAGAGCTTGTGCAACTTCAAGATTTCTCATTCTCATAAATTCTTGAACAAGCTGAGAATACTCTCCAGAACCAAAACCGAGAAGTTCTAAACCGCCACGCAACCCCCGTCCAGCCAAACTTGACCAAAACGTATCCTGCGAAAATCTTGAAGCCAAATCATCCAGTTTTGCGCTTCTTGCCCGCGCAGCATCGGAAGCCGTGAAAGCATCATTCACGCGCACCGTTGCCGCCTCAGACAAGCCAGGGCTTGCCTCATTTTGCGCCTGCGCCACCGTTCGCGCCGCCTCTGCGCCCGCGCGAATTGGCGCCACGCCAGCCGTAGCCTCTGCGCCAACCGTTTCAGCCGCCGCGCGCCTCTGGGCTACCGGCTCTCTTGTCGCCGCCAATATGCTATCAAGCATCCGCTTTCCGGCTTCTGTGCCACCAAGTAAGGTTGCCGTGCCACCCAAAACCGCTTGCGGGTTCACCTCGACAAGCTGCGCCATGTCACGGAAGAACTTGGCTTCATTCGCGCGCCCGGCATTTTCAAGCGCCTCGGCGCGTTGATCAAAAAGGCCCTTCGCAAGATCAGTGCGCCCGGCCAGAATGGTTGACATGGCCTGACCGCCAAAGGCTATCTGACTTTCGCGCTGCCCGGTCTCCATGCCTTCCCAATGCTTTCGCAAAACCTCGGCAGATTGCGGCGGGAGCGAGGTCAGCAGAGGCGTAAGCGTCTGTGGCGACGGATTGCGCTGGAAGGCTTGCATGGCGCTTTGCAGGCTCTCGCGCTGCTGTTGCGCGCTCGCAGCCTCACCAAACACTTGCCCGATCTGCAAGCCTTGCACCGCCGCCGTGAACGGGCTTTGGATGTTGGGCAGGTAATTCGGAACCTGGGGAAGTTGGGAAAGGGATTGGCTCATGGTGCATTATCCAAATAGGAAGCCGGGTTGACCGGCGCGGCGCAAGCCATATTCCATGCCAACAACCTGCGCCGGAAGGTTAAGCAGGTTTCCATAAGCCTGCGCGCTTCCAATCGTTCCACCAGCACGCGCCGCGCCAGCTTGGCCTTGTAGCGCCGCGATACCTTGGCCGGCTTGCATTGCTGCCACGCCTGTCCCTGCGCCCGCCGCCTGACCCATCTGCGCCAGGTTTTGCGACACGCCTTGCCCGAAAGCCGTCAACCCGCCAAAGCGCGCGTATTCACGTTCAAGTTCATCGGCCAGCAAATCGGCCCGGAACCGCGCCAAGGCGTTTTGCGTGTTGCCACCGCGCAAGCCGCCTGTTGCCGCTGCATTGGCCAGGATCGCCTCTTCGCCCGCCTGCGTCAAAGCACCAAAGCGCGGCTGCGCTTGGACTTGGCTAATCGCCGCCTGCTGCGCTTGCGGGCCAGCCAAACCGGCCAGCGCAAGCTGGCGCTCAAAAGCTTGCGGGCCAGCCTCAGCATAGCCGCCAAGCGTAGGAAGCTGCGCCTCACCAGCTTGCACATAAGGACGCAAGATTTCCTGCGTCCTTTCGAACATGGCCATTTGCGTAGCTTGCCCAGCCTCTGCGGCTCGGGCCTGGGTAGAGGCTGCGCTACGGGCAGCATTGGCGCCCAAGATGCTACCTAAAACTTGCGTGCCGCCAAGAACTGCCGCCGCTGCTGCTCCAGGCATTACGGAAACTCCTTCCGATAATCAGCGAATTTCTCGCCGTAAAGTTTCATGATGGAAGGCGCCAAGCGCATCGCCTCGGCAGGGCCAAGCGCAAGCTGCGCCACCAGCACAACCAAATCATAGAAGCTCGCGCGCCACACGAAAGACACCTCGTCAGCCTCGCCCGCACGCTCCACCGCGTCCGATGCAATCCATTTCAGAATGCCCGTTCCCATGGCAGGAACCAACGCCGCCGAATGCGCTTGGAAAAACGGATTGGAAGGAAGCCCGACAAAGACATTCCAAAGCGTGGCGTGCAAATCCTCGCGCTTCACCGCGTCACCGTCCGCGAAATCGTCAAACACCTGCCAGGCTTCATAGACCACCAACAGGAAGCGCATTGCATCCGGTGGCAGGTTCATCGCCTGAAAGTGTGTCTGTAGGTGCAACCCGTCCAAGGCTATCTCCTTGCGTGACGGCTGCCGGCGGCCCTACTCAGCACGCCAGCTTTACCGCGTCACGCGCCTGTTAATCAAGTGATTTCACGTCCGCTCGCCACAATGGCCAAAGACGTTGCCGCGCCGGCCAATGTGGAAATAAACCCGCCCGGCTCCAGCGCGTGCCCGATGACCTCCGGGCAAAGATAGGTTTCGCCTGGCACGATGTTCTTTGCGTCAATCACCAGATTGGTATTACCCGCCGATCCGCCCGAAGGAACAAGGTTAAGCGAAAAGGCAACATTGGCGGTGCCGTAATTCGTCACGGTAAACTTATCAATCAGCGTTTTGCATCCCGCCGCCGTGTATTGCGTGGTCTGCACGTTTTCCGCCGCCTTTGGGGGGATAATCTGCTTAACAGTTACGGCCATGGCGTCACCTTGTTATGTTGTCGGTTACGGTCAAGATGACCGATGGAATGGCGGGATGGGGCGTTGCTGCCGCGAAGGCGACAATCTGGCAATCGGTGTTATCAACAGACCATTTCAATTCAAAATAGTCGCCAGCCTTCAGGTTAAAAACGAAATTCCATGCTGCCACGGTTTCGGCGTCATTGCCCTGGATGCGAACCCTAGTTGCCGAATTGGCCACGTCAACGCCGTTAATAACCGGCCAGATATTGTAAATGCCAGTGCCGCCAGATACCTTGTCAAGCTGCGCCGAAAACTGGAAGTTATAGACCCCCTCGGTATCCACAAAAATTTGCGACGTAGTACCGCCGCGATAGACGCCTTCGGAAAGGTCTGTATTGTTGAACGTAATAGCATAGGCGGTATTGATCGCCGCCGCCGTTTGCGTTGTGGTGTCGAAGAATGTGCCATACCGCGCGCGCCGCAATGGCGTGGCAGCCGGCGCCAAGGCCTGCAAGTCAAGCGCATCCGTCCCGGCCTGCGCGGGCACTGGCGCTGTCGCCAGCCCCTCCAAGACATCCACAAGGCGCGCGATAGCGCCATTGGCAGCCGCAGCCTGGGCGCCTGCGCTTTCCGCTTGGATTGTCGCCTCTTGGATTAGCACTTGCAGGGTTGTAATTTCCGCCGGCGTCAATTCGCCCGCTACCCGGAAAAGCTCCTCAAAGGCCCGAATAGCCGCATGATTGGGCAGGAAGCGCGCCAATTCCGCCCGAGTGATGGGAAGCGGGTTAACCATTACACGGCCAAAGGCTCAAAGGTTGCTTCAAGCCGCGCGATGCTCACATGCGCGTCACTGTCACTTTGAAAGCGTTGTGCGCGCCAATTCTGCATAAAGCCCATTTGGCGCCATTGCACGCGCTTGGTTGTGTTGCCGATCTTGCCAGCGCTTGCACGGCGCGGAACAGACCAAGACCGTCCGTCAACGCTATAGCTGGTCAAAATGTAAGGATCAGCGCCTAAAGCTACATTGCCGGTCAAGCATGTAAGCTCCATTGCATGAAACACCGCGCCGCGCGCCGCATTATAGACAATCGGCGTTGAAAATTCCCACCGGACGCGCTGCCCGTAATGGTGCGATACCTCATCCGAAAGGCGCCCATACCGTGCGGCGGTAGGATCGCCGCAAATCCACTGGCCATAGCACCAGACAAAGCCTTGCGCCTGATACCGCGCAAAACCGTTCAGGCTAGAAGTCAGTACAAACCAAACCGGCGCTTGCAAGGCTTCCGTAGCCGCCGCATCATAGACAAGCGTCCGATCTGGCAGATGAACGTATAGGTATTGATGCGAGCGGTCCAATCGCGCTTCAAGCAAAACCCCCTCAAGTTGCGCCTCAGTGTAATCCTGCAAAAGCGTATCAATCTCGCGAGTGCTGATCTTCTGCGCTTGACCAGCGTCACCAAGAAACACCGCCGGCGCTTCATTCCGCGCGCCACCAAGAAAGGCGATGGCATCACCCATGATGCAACAGGCATGTGTCCCTACAACGCCTTTTTGAATGGCCGCGCGCTCATTGCGCTGGAACGGAAAGCCCGTTGCGCCGGTGTTGTCGAAAATCTCAATGGTATGACGGTTTAAGGCATAGACCTCGTTCCTGAATTTCAGCAATGCCTTAATCGGGTCGGGATCAATCTCCGCTGATCCGTATTTTAAAGGATCAACGGCGAAAGGATTGGCCAATTCCGTAACCACTAGAAACTCACCGTCCGTAGTCATGAAATAGCCGTCAATCCAAAGAACATCCAAAACCGTTCCAAGGTCAACATCAGTCACTTGCGTTAAAGTGCTGCCATTATAGTAATACAACCCGCCGCCGCTTGCGATGGCCAGATAATCAAAGCTGTAATCAAACGTCACCAATCCGCCTGAGCCAACATCGCCTAAATCAGCTAACGCTCCGTTGCCATCTATCCGCACAAGGCGCGAACCCATAACGCGATAACACTGGCCACGCCATTCAATGCCACCTCGATCAACGCCTGGGCCTGCCCCAAGTTGAACCAAGCCATCGCCAGGCCGAAGATAGCTGCGCGAAATACCGGCGCTAGTCGGGACCGGAACCAAATTAACCGGCAACGCCACGCGGAAGTCCGCCGCGTTGTCGGTATAAATGCCACTGATGATCGGCACCTCCGGCATTTATTATTTTGACCCTTTTTTCATCACACACCAAAAGCGCCAGTTTGAACGTGCAAAGTCGTTCCGAGCGCGCTGATATGCTGCAAGGTGTTTACATCCTGCGCCTTGTAAAGAATGATTTCAGATCCGGCTCTGATCGGCGTGTCGGCAGTCGTTGCGTCGCCGCTTCCAAACCTCACATGGCAGATGTTTGACCCCACATTCACCAATCGAACGCTGGTTGATGTGGCGTCAATGTTCGCGGATGCTGAGGTGGCGCCGGGCGACAAAACAGCGTTTGCGCCAAGAGTTGGATTGAAGGGCCTAAAAACGGTCATAGGTTAGCTCCCTGCCATGATTTCCCAGTTAGTGCCATTGCTGACGAGCGTGGCCCAATTTCCGGCCGTGCCGGTCAAGATGGCGGTCCCTGCCGCGCCACCAGCGCGCGGGATAACATTAGCGGATGCGCTGTTTACCGACTGCGCTTGGATAGTTTTGATTGTCACCACGCGGCCATTATAGGAACCAGCAGCAGGCAACGTCACAACGCAAGCCGAGCCGGCTTTGTTGTTGATCAGGTAATCCTCACCATCGGCAAGCGTGAAGTCTGCCGTCTTGGTGACGGGCGACGCGCGCCGCAAGCCGGTAGTGATAGGCGCCGTAAGCGTCTTGCTTGTCAAGGTTTGGGCGCCGGTCGTTGTCACCACCGGAACGCCGCCGGCCTGCACAACGCCAGTCCCTTTACCCACAAGGTTTAAGCTGATGTTGGTGTCGTTGCCGGTCGCGCTGATGGTCGGGGCGCCCGCCGCCGCCGCATTAGCAACCGTGATTTCGTTTACCGCCGAAGCGGTAGCAGTCACGCGCAAAAGCTCATTGCCGTTTACATCGTTAATGCCGCCCGTAAGCGTCATACTGGCGAACGTGCTGACTTGATTGGCGCTCACCGTATACCATGACGATTGCAGCGCATTAAAACGCAACGCAAAGAACCCGCCGGCGGAAAACAAACTCGGCGCGCCGATAACCGTGGAGCCGTTTGGCGTAATGGTCAGGGCATTGATCACCTGCGAACAGGCAACCACGATTTTCTGCCCATCAAAGCAGGATGCCACAGGCGGCAAAGTAATCGTGCCAGCCGCAAAAGTGCCTGTGGGGTTGATGATCAAAAACAAGTTTTGCGTCTGCGCGCCGATCTGAATGTTAAACCCGGAATTGGTCGGCGCGTTGATGATGGTCAGATAATTAGGATCAGCAAAATTGCCCTGGAAAAACTCAAGCAATGCCGTAATTGACACGCGCCGCGCATCGCCATTTACCGGGGAATAAACCGGCAGTTGATCGCCACCTGAAAGCTGATCCAAGGCGGGAAGCTGGTTAATATACGGCATTGTCAGAACTCCAGCGGGCCTTCCGGCCCTGTCAAAACTGCCTCTTCCGGCGCCGGGAAGAACGGATCATCGCTGTTCCATGGTTTGTTGCCGGCGCCGCTCGGCATGGTGCCGGGATATTGCATTTCACGCGGCGCGGTGGCGCGGGCTAAAAGCACCTCATACCCTTGCCGGGCTGAAGCCTTCACCTCAACCGCCACTTGCTTGCCATAGGCCGGCGCAAGGCGTAGCGCCAGATTAGTAATCACTGCCTCATTTGCGCTATCAGGGACGGACGTGATTTCATCCAATCCCGCATAATCAGGGCTGCCAGGCAACGGATACGCAAGGCGAATGCCTTTACCGTTCCATGTTGCCATCATGGCATCCAAGCGCCGCAAAGCGCTATTCATCTGTTCCGGCGTGATGTCGAAGGTATAGGCTGCAAGGCCTATCTCTTCAAAAGCCGCTTCGATGAATTGGCGCTTGGTGTAACTCACAGGGCGGTAGCCTTAATTGCGGTTTCAATCTCGCGCCGCAAGCGTTTTTCTGACCAGCGGCCATCTACATCAATGCCAAGCGCCTCAGCCTGGGCAACCAGCGTCGCGCGCTCATCCGCCAAGTTTTGCGGCGCATCTGGTAGCGCTTCCACTGGCGCGGGCGATGGAGGCCCTAGCGCGGCGTCCTCTAGGCTCCAATACCAGCCATCGTGCAAAGCCGATTCAAGCGCCTCTGCCGTGGCTACAGGCAGCGTTTCATAGGTCTTGCCATGCGGGCCGAGATAAGGCCCTGGGCAGCGATACACCAAGGCGGGAAACTCGTTCATTTCTTGCCTTTCGCGGTCTTAGCGCTTTCGCGAAACGCCTTGGCAGAAGGCGCCCCGGTGCTGCCAGGTTTCCGCATCTTCTCTTTCGATCCAGCGGCAATCCTTGCGCGCTTGGCGTTGATATTGGCGTAAAGGCCGGGCGGTTTCGTTTTCATGCTTTTTTCGGCGCCTTTCCAGGCTTTCCGGCCCTTGTGGCAGCCGTGCGGGCGGTATTCAGGGCAATGGCCACGGCTTGCTTTTGCGGCTTGCCTGCCCTCATTTCCTTGCTGATGTTTTTGGAAATGGAACCCTTGGAGTAACCTTTGGTCAAAGGCATGTCGCCCTCCATGGTGAAGGGGCAGGCCGTAAAGCCTGCCCCATTACGTCAACCGATCCGATAGGTGACGAAAGTATCCGCCGCCGTTTTGCGGGTGCGGAAACGCGCCGGCGAACCGGATGTTGCCGCCGTAGCGCCAGACCCGACAAGCGTATGACCGGACGCGCCCGCCGTAGTCGTCAGCGCGAACGCCGCCAAAGTGATCACTGACCAATCAAAGAAGTCGTTGATCGCAAAATTGCTGGCCAAGTCCATCGCGGCGCCCGTGGGGAGTTGGATATTCCGGCCAGCGGTTGGCGTTGCCGTCACCAAGCCGCCAAGCATACCGCCAGGCGTATGAACCATAGCGCCGCCGTCAGCGATGTTCGCCGGATCAGCCTGAACCCCCGAAATCAAGCGCCCCTGCTGCACCTGCGGCGCCGTTCCCACCTCATAGAAGGTAGTCACGCCACCAGACGCTTCCACGATGATTACCGCCCCGGACGTATAGGGGCCAAAGACCGTTTGACCATTGATCACCGTGCCGATCAGCGTAACCTGTTCGGGGTAATTCGGGAAGTTGGTCTTGCGCGACACTTGCGCGGTGCCCTGGCAGGCCACCGCAATGCTTTCGTTAGCGGGGATAACAATATCGCCGCTGTTGCCGAAGGGAAGAACGAAAAGAGATGCCATGTCGTTAGCTCCTTACGGCTGCGAAAACATGAGGACGCCGCTCATTTGCGGCTGCTTGTTCACCACGCCAAACACCATATCAACGCGGTATTTGGTTTTGAGCGTGTCCACGTCGAACTGCTTCGACATGGTAAGCTCAATGCCTTGATCCGTGCTGCCACGCATCACGGCTGCGCCAGCATCGGTCGGCACCGCGTAACGACCCGGCAAGATTTCGATGCTGTCTTTGTGCCAGAACGGATTGAGCGCCCCAGCCGCAGTATTCAGGAACACCAGCGCCGCGTTAGAAGCGGTGGAAGTGAACACGCAGTTTTGATACTGCGCCTCAGCATCCGTGCCGCCTTGGTTGGCGATGATCGGCGGGCTGATTTCCAGCGTCGTGCCACCAGCCGGAACACCAGTAACGCGGAAGGTTTTGAGGCTGCCCGTGCTTTGCTTGGTAATGTGATGCACCGCTTCACAGTTGGCGATGGTGAACGCATCGCCAACACGGACATTGGACGTGCTGTTGACTGTAATCACCTGCCGGCGGTTATCCACATTGGACACTTCGCCGGTCGTCGCCACACTGGTTGAACGCGGCACATAGGATTGCCCGGCAGAAGTGCGGGTATCCATGGTAATACCGGAGCCAGACGCCGCCGCTTGGCGCACCGCGTAATCCAGCTTGTAGGTCTGGAAGCTTGCCACCTGCCCGACAAAAGCGCGGCGCAATGCGCTATCGGAAATTTCATTCCCGAAGGATCGCGTCGCAACTGCAAGGTTGCTGGCCATGCCGTTATAGTCGCGCGTCGAGAGCGCAAGATAACGGTCAGTGTCCATAATGCCTTGCTCGTTCATGATGGCTTCGCATTGCGCGACATCATCAAAGCCCGAAGCAGCGGCAGAGCGCTTTACGAAAAGCGTGCCCTGCAAGGCTGCCACGTTCATCACGGCAACATTGATATCAGA
>Ga0315903_10006955_pt1 | contig 14277 bp, 27 predicted proteins | sample LakEriMetagenome_7_FD_203524 | JGI IMG/M metagenome (GOLD analysis project Ga0315903, IMG submission 203524) | Freshwater fungal communities from buoy surface, Lake Erie, Ohio, United States - Buoy 2 MA119 | ecosystem: Environmental > Aquatic > Freshwater > Lake | place: USA: Lake Erie, Ohio...
GCATGGGACGCCGCAGGGGCCGCCGCACGGGCCGCCGCATGGGACGCCGCACGGGCCGCCGCACGGGCCGCCGCATGGGACGCCGCAGGGGCCGCCCTCGAAGCTACCCGCGACCAGTTGCAACTATCCGCCGTCGATCTTGTCGAGCGGATGGCGGCTCTTTCGAAGGCGCAATCATGATCACCGCCCTGCAATCCCTCACCCGCCCCGCCTTTGCGCTGCTGATCCCGCGCCACCTGCGCCGCGCCGCTGCAAACGCTGCCCGCTTTTATGGCGGGCCGCCGTTTGGCCGCGAGCCCTGCAAGCGCCCATCCGTGCGCGATGAATACCGCGACCTCGACGGCATGGATGAAGCTGCGCGGCTGCGTGCGGCCATCGTGCGCGAGCGCAAGGGCAACGTGGTGCGCTCGACCGTCGCTAAGCTGCGGAGGGGGATCTGATGGCTTACGATGAAATTAAAGCGCTCAAGCCGAGCCCCGGTCGCAAGCATCCAGTGTCGCTGTACGTCTACACAGACAACCGGGAAGCCCTTTCGCAGATACCTAACCCGCAATCGTATGACGAGGGCGGACCTGCGTACACTCTCAACGCTGCATCCGCATTCCTGCCTGACGCGAACGAAATTGCCGGGCTGCTCAACACTTACGAATTTCTGCTTTCGCCGGACTACACAGCGAAAGATGCGATTAAGCGCCTGCGTGATCTGCGCCGAGCCTATCGGGATGCAATCATCAGAGCGGTGATCCCATGACCGTCATCGCCTTCCCCCGCCAGCCTGTGCGCCCCGCCACTGACGACACCCTGCGCTCCGACTGCGAGCGCCTGATGCGGAGGCTCGTGCGCGACCGCTGCGCATCAGAGCACGAGTTGCGCGCGCTGGCAGAGTTTCTCGACCACATCATCACCCGAGCGGAGGACAAGTAATGGCTGACGGAATGATCGATGTGGACTTCCTGCGCGCACTGGCTGCGCCGTTTCGCGACGAGCAAATCTCGTGGCGTGTCGGATCAACGTCCGAGAAGGACGGCAAGCTATCCGGCATGGCGCTTGCCTACATAGACGCTCGCGACGTGATGGACCGCCTGGATGCGGTCTGCGGGCCGGCGCATTGGCAGGACCGCTACGTCGAGACGGAGAAGGGCCGCATCATTTGCACCCTGTCCATCCGCATTCAGGGCGAGTGGATCGAGAAGTCAGACGGCGCTGGCGATAGCGACGTTGAAAGCGAGAAGGGCGCCATATCTGATGCCTTGAAGCGCGCCGCCGTGAAGTGGGGTATCGGTCGCTATCTCTATGACCTCGATTCACCGTGGGTCGAATGCGAGAAGCGCGGCAAGTCCACCATCATGAAGCGCAGCGAGCGCTCCAAGCTGGACAAGGCGCACGCCAATTTTGTCCGCAACAATTTCAGGAATGCGGCTCCTTCGGACGCGGGATCGCGTGAAACGCCGAAGAGCCAGCAAGCGACCGGCGCAGCAGTCTCTCCCGATGCTGCGCCGGTCCAAACCATGGGCAAGGCTGCCGCGCGCGATGACTTCAAGGTGATGGTCGAGGAGATTCGCCGCCTGACATCGACGATGGATCTGAAGGATTGGGGCAAGCTCAACGCCGACCGCGTGAAGCTCCAGCCAAAGGACTGGCAGGGTGAAATCCGCAAGGCATACCAGGAACAGATGGAAGGTTTGCAGCACAACGAACGCGCTGCCGCCGAAGCAGAAGAGGCTTTTGAAGATGCCCGCTAGCATTGGACACAACAGCGCCACCGATGCGGAGGCTTACAAGGAAGTGCTTGCGCGCTTCAGGGCCGATGCGGACAAATACACAGAAGTCACGGAAGAGAATGCGCAGTTCATCCGTGACCATGTCGGGTATGGCGTGAAGCTCGCGAAGGAAATCGACGCCACGCGCGAGACGCTGAAAAAGCCGCACCTTGAGGCCGGTCGGCAGATCGACGGCGTTTACAAGCCGCTGATCGAGACGTGCGACGACATCGTCAAGACGATGAAGCGCAAGCTGGCCGCCTTCCTTGATGCCCGCGAGCGCGAAGCGCGGCGGATCGCGGAAGAAAAGGCCCGCGCGCTGCGTGAAGCTGAAGAGGCTGCCCGCAAAGCCGAGGAGCCAGAGGAAGACCCGTTCCTTGCGGCTACGGCTGATGCGGTAAGGGTGGATGTGAAGGCTGCGCACGCAGAGACCAAGACGGCGGAAATGCAGGCGCTCGCCGCATCCCGCGTGTCGTCGGCCGCTGGCGGGTTCAACGCCACCAGCCTGCGCACGGTGCGCAAGGCGAAGGTGACGGACTGGAACAAACTGGCGCTGCACTACATCAACAGCGGCGACCTGCGGGCCACGCTGGAGAAGCTGGCGAATGCGGACATCCGGCACGCCAAGGGCGCGGCTATTGAGATTCCGGGCGTCGAAATTGTCGAGGAACGGGTTCTCTGATGGCCGTCGATGTGCGTGTGCGTCGTGTGATGGACCGCCTCGTCCCTGCGGACAAGGTAAGCGCGGATGAGTTGGCCGACCTTCCGGCTGGCGTCATCCTGCGCTGCCAGATCACGCGCCCGCGCAACGCTCGCCACCACGCAAAGTATTGGGCGCTTATCTCCGCAATCTTCCCGCACCAGAAAGCCTACCCGACGCGCAACCAGTTGCACGAGCAACTGAAGAAGGCGGTGGGGTTCACGGTCGAGACGGTCAACCTGATGACGGGCGAGATTGAGTACGAGGCGGACTCAATCGCCTTCGACAATCTCGACCAAGCTGGCTTCGAGGAAGTCTACGCGAAGATTGTTGAGGTCGTGCTGACGCGGGTTCTACCGGGTGTCGGCCGCCGCGATCTGGAGGCGCAAGTGATGGATATTCTTGAGGGGAGGAAAGCGGCATGACAACCGAAACACTCCCCAAGCCAGAGAAGCGCCGCGCCAAACCGGTTGTCGCGGGCGCGCGTTATGGAACGTGGACCGTCATATCCATGTCTGACGTGCGAAAAAACGGCCACATCTATTGGAACTGCATGTGCGACTGCGGAGTGCAGAAGCCTGTCGCTGCTCTGCATCTCAAAGGCGGCAAAAGCGCAAACTGCGGGTGCCTGAAATCTAGTCGGCTTTTAGCAAGAGCAACAACGCACGGCCAGGCGGGAACTAGGACGCATCGCATCTGGCAGAACATGCGTGGACGTTGCCGCAACCCTAATCTGCCCGACTTCAAGCACTACGGCGGGCGAGGCATTACGGTCTGCGAGCGCTGGAATGTGTTCGAAAACTTCTTGGCGGATATGGGCGAGTGCCCCCCCGGCCTGTCGATTGATCGCATCGACGTAAACGGGAATTACGAGCCCGGTAACTGTCGGTGGGCAACTCAGAAAGAACAGACAAACAATCAGCGCAAAAACGTCCGCCTCACGCTGAACGGCAGAACGCAAACGTTACAACAATGGGCTGATGAGCTGAAGCTGGACGCCAGTATGATCCGCTGGCGCTTAGATGAAGGATGGAGCGTCGAACGGGCTCTGACAGAGCCTAGCCTCAAGACGCAAAGGCACACTGTAACGATTGACGGCGTCACGCTGAAGCTTCGTGAATGGTCTGAGCGGACAGGCGTCCCATATTCGTCAATCATCGCTAGGTACGCGCGCGGTTTGCGTGGGCGAGAAGCTGTCTATGGGGGCGCTCGTGCCCGATAGCCTCCCCTTCGATCCAACCGCGCCTAAGCAGCTTCCGAAGCCGGGACCGCGCAAGCCGCTCAACCGCGTCCAAATCCTGCAACTAGCTATCCGTCAGAAGCTGCTTTGCGGATGCGGCTGTGGAGCGGCGCTGGAGCCCGTCTGCATCGATGAGCACATGGCCCCGCGCGAGACGCTGCCCGCCGACCGCTGCGACCACATCGACAACCGCGCATTGCTCAATCCGCCGTGCGCAAAGGCGAAAACGAAGAAGGATCAAGCTGTCATCGGCCACTGGCGCCGGGCGCGCGGAGATAGCGGCCAGGTCAAGCGCCGGAAGAAGAAGGGCTCTCAGATACAGAGCCGCCCCTTCCCTGAGATGAAGCTGCGCGAAAGCCGGGACGGACGGAAATGGCAGAGCGCGGGGTTCAGGAAGCCGGCAGGGTATGTGTCCAAGCTCAGCAAGAAATACCGGGATCAGGTCAAGGAGAGGATGGGAAGATGAGAACACTTGATATCGAATGGGGGCTCAAGCCCTACAGCGACAACAGTGGCTTTGAATACCACGTCCGGCTCACCGAGCGCGACGGCACACGTCACCTCTGCATCAAGTCTGTTGGCGGCGAGATATATGTAGACGCCGACGATTGGAACAGCCTGCGGGACACCGTCGCGGACATCCTGTTCTTTGCAGAGCGCAGCACGCCGAAGGAGCGCGCCCAATGACTGACGCAAGCGATCTGGTTGGGAGGCTGCGGGCAGCCGCAGAGGCCGCAGACATGAATGCCACGCCCGGAACAAATGATGTGCTGGTGGACGCGGAAGCGTTCGTCAGCCTTGTTCGAACCGCCGAACAAGCCGCCGACCGCATCGAGGCGCTGGAGGCCGACAACGCGCGACTGAGAGAGAGGCTTTCGAAGATCGAGGCGCTGCCCGGCCTGCGCGGCGATGACGAGTGGAGCGCAGGTAATGACGCTGGGCGCGAGGAAGCCGCAGAGATTGCAACAGCAGCCCTGGAGCCCAAGCCATGACCCCATCAGAAGCAATCGCGCAGCTGCGAGAGTTGCCGGCCGACAAAGCCGAGATCATGCTGGATGCGCTGCTAGATCGCGCGTGGAGCAATGGCGCGAACGCGGCCTTGTGCGAACCAGACAGCGCGGAGTTTCTACGCCACGTCGATGAAAGACGTAGCAAAGCCCGCTCCGCCCTCGAAGCGCTGGCGCTGGCGGGAGGTGGGGCGTGAGCGAAGAGAAAAAGGGAATGATCCGCGACCTAGCCGTCACGCTGGTCGATGGGCGTCACGGATACACCTACGAGTTTTCCAGCAGCCCCGAAGCGCACCGCGACGAATACGACGTGTGCGCTCGCGAGATCGAAGCCGCGTTGCGAGTGAACGGCCTGACGCTTTCCAAGGTCACCCCATGACCCTCCGTGAACTCAGAGAGCGGGTCGAGGCGGCGACGGGGGCGGATCGAGATCTGGACTTTGAGATCGACGTTGCACTGGCGCCGCCATCTCAAGCGGGACACTGGCAAGGGCAGCGCGTGCGAATTTACGAGGGCATCCCCCACGCTGAATATGATCGGGACAGCCCGCATCATCGCCCGAAGGGATCGAAAGACGAAATCCCTTCGCCACCCTACACCTCCAGCGTAGACGCCGCCATCGCTCTGGTGGAGGCGAAGGGCTTCGGCGGTCACTCACATACGGTCATCGATACAACCGGCGCGGCGACTGCCGAAGTCTGGCCGTGGAGCAAAGAGAGGCCGTCAATCACGCGCGGCAACGGAGCCACCCCCGCCCTCGCCCTACTCGCAGCGCTTCTCAGGGCGCTGGAACAGAAGGAACAGGACAATGGGTGAGCTTGATCCACGCGCGCTGGAGGCGGCTGCGGAAGCGGCTTGCAACACGCAAAACCAGACGGGCTTGAAGCCGTATCGACTGAAACTCGAAATCGTCAAGGAACATTGGCGAGTCGTCGCCCGCGCCGCCGTCACGGCGTATCTCGCAGAGGCTGGCGATGAAATTCGACGCGCCGCGCTAGAGGAAGCCGCCGTCATCGCAGAGACGTGGTTCGATCATCACCGCCCACAGCAGCCGAAGAAATCGCGCTTCGACATTTACGATATTGAGCATTGGGCGAAATCGGCAACGCGGCTTGTCGCTGAAGATATCCGCGCCCGCGCCATGATCGACGCCGCCCCACCAGCAGCACAGGAGAAGAAGTGATGGACAGCAGGACAACTGACAAACTGGTCGCAGCATTCGAAGCGCAGCGCGATCCGATTGCTGACAGCGATCTGGACGACGAGCAGCCCGTGTCAATCAGGGTGACGCTCACGCTTGGCGAATGGCGCAAGTTTCGCCGCACACAGCAGAGCCGTGAGTACGCGAAGAAAGCGATGGGAGGTTGATATGTCCGACCGAGACAAGATGACAGAGGCTCAGTGGGAAGCCGTGCTGAATGCGGAATGCCCACCGCAGAGCGCCGGGCCGCACGTCTCAGTTGCGGAGGCAATCTATGGCGCGCTCTGGCGCTCAGGCGACCTCAACATGCCTTACGAACTCGCCCGCAAGTATGCGCTGGAAGCCATCGGCGGCAAGGGGTCCAAAGCTCAGCGCCGCGCGATTGAATGGGCCTGCGCACACTTTCCGCCGCCTGACGATTTCGACGTCTGGGGCATCGATGACGCAGCACAGGACCCCCGCCCATGAGCACGACGAGTGAGGCGCTTGATCTTTTCGGAGAAGTGGTTCGCCAACCAGATCACATCGAGGCGGTTGCCGAGAACAAGTTCCACGCTGGCAACGGCGATGATGGGAAGCACTACTGGCTGACCCCGCCTGACGTTTACGACACGCTGAACACCGAGTTCGGCTTCACCTTCGACCCCTGCCCGTTCCCGAAGCCTGATGACTTCGACGGCCTGACAGACGAGTGGGGCGCGTCCAACTACGTCAATCCGCCCTTCGGATCCATCATTCACGAAGGCAAGAAAAAAGGCCCAACTGCTTGGGCTCGCAAGGCTATCGCGGAAGCGCAAAAGGGCAAGCGCGTCGTCCTCGTCTACCCGATCGACAAGTGGATCCTGATGCTGCTTGCCGCTGGCGCCGAGGTTCGCAACCTTGGCGACGTGAAGTGGCTCGCCACGGAAGACGGCAGCGCGGGCAAGGGCACTGGACGCCACATTGCCTGCTTCATTCTGGAGCCCCGGCCATGAGCGCGAGTGAGATTGTGAATAGGCTGCGCAATGGCGTGCTGTACGATGACGAGGGCGAAATTCTCCGTGTCGCCACTAAAGCGCTGATGCGCCAAGCCGCTGATCGCCTCTCCGAGCTGGAGCGGGAGAATGCGGCGCTTAGAGGTGCTCTGTCCGAGATTGTCGAACTATCGGACAGGGGGACATCCGGCGATAGCAACTACTCGCAGGGCTACATGGACGGGCGCATCATTCCCGGAGACATCGCCCGCGCAGCACTAGCGGGGAGCGGGGAGAAGTGAGCACGTTCGCGCTCAATCGTCGCCAGGCTGCCGAGTTCGTCGGGGTGTCCCCCACGACATTCGACAAGCTGGTTGAGCGCGGCCATATGCCGAAGGCGCGGCAATATCCCGAAACCCGCCGCCTGTTCTGGCTCAGGTCGGAACTTGAGGAGACGCTTAACGAATTGCCAACGGTCACGGCTAACCCTTATGCCGGGGTTCGCCTGTGAGGCTGGATATGGCGTCGATCAAATGGAAGGGCATTACGCGCGACGTGGACGCGCGCGGCAATGTTCGCTGGTATTTTCGGGCGTCGGGCAAGCCAAAGGTGCGTTTGCATGGCGAGCCGGGCAGCGAGGCGTTCGCCCTCGCCTACTTTGCCGCGCGCAATGGGGAGCCGGCGCCGGCCACGCACCGCACAGGCCCTGCCCGCGGGACGTTTGCCTATATCGTGCGCCACTATCTGACGAGCCGGGATTTCAAGGCGCTGGATCGCAAGCTGACACAACGACCGCGCGAACTGCTGTTGGAGACCCTGGTCGAGAAGATCGGCCACTTGCCGGCCATGATCGACCCGATGACCATCCGTCAGGGCGTGAAAGACCGCACCTACGCGCAGGGCAAGGATTTCCTCGCTGCATTGCGCGCCGTGTACCGGCTGGCCTGCGATGACGGATTGGTGGCGTCGGATCCCACGGCAGGCATCAGGCGCAAGCCCAACGTCACGGAGGGCCACAGGACGTGGACGGCTGAGGATTGCGCGGCCTATGAGAAGCGCTGGCCTTTGGGCACGCAGGCGCGCACAGCCTATGCGATCGGGCTTTACACCGCCCAGCGCATATCTGACGCCGTGAAGATCGGCAGGCCGCATGAGCGTGACGGGCGGCTGCGCTTCACGCAGGCGAAGAACGCAGGGCGCCGGCCCGTCGTGATCGACGTTCCGATAGCGCCGCCTCTCAGGGCCGCGCTGGACGCATGGCAGGGCAAGGGTCTGACCTACCTGGAGACGGCCTACGGCCAGCCCTTCGCCACGGGAAAGGGCCTACAGAACAAGTTTCGGGAATGGTGCCGGGAGGCAGGGGTTCACCCTGATTGCAGCTTCCACGGGCTCAGGAAGGCCACAGCGGCGCGGATGGCCGAGGCAGGCTGCACCCCGCACCAGATCATGGCCGTGCTCGGCCACTCGACGCACCAGCAGGCAGCGACCTACACGGCCAAGGCCCAAAGAGCCGGGCTGGCAGACGATGCGATGGGGGCCACGTTTGGCGCGTTTGTCCCAGTGCAAAAGCCCGTTGGGACAAAAGCCGAAAAAGCGCCATTAAGACAAGGATTAAAAAGACCGCTGGCAGTCCCTAGGGGAAGGGATAAAGCGTGTTAAATCCAAGGCTATTGCGACTTCTGGGACAATTTATCAGCCACGAAGATTCAAGGCGTTGCGAGGCTGTCTGTCCCAACTTGCTTAACGTGATGCACCCGAATAGCCTGCTCCGGCCACCACTTGCCGTGGACCTCGACCAGACACACGCCACGCTCGTGCTTCACGGCTAGCCCGGTCTCTGCCCACCGCGCATGGCAGTCCCACACATAGCCAAGCAGCCAGATACCGAGCCCAACAGCCCCGGCGGCGCCCAGAGCAATGACTGTGAGCGCCGCACGGGACATGGGTTAGAAGTTCACCTTGGGCCGGTTCGGGTACATCACGTGCCAGCAGAGGAGATACACGGCGATGACGGCCAGAAGGTCGAAGATCACGCCGAGGTCAAAGCGGCCCGCGACCATATCGTCAAACGGGTCAAGGCCCATCAGCCGAACGCCGACGATCCAGGTTGCGAGCAGGCAGTAGAATACGGCGCGGAGCGAGCCCCAATCCGTCTTGCCGTCCTCACGGACAATTTTGAAGCCCATAGTCAAGTCTCCTCTATGAATGCCGACGAGCGGCGGTTAGACGCGGCAAACGCCGTCGTCGAAAGTTGCGGGCCGAAGATGCGCGCACTCGCACCAAAGCGTGTTATTGTGGTCCCCGATCTGCTCGGCTGTTGCGACGGTCAGGACATCGCCGCGCGAAATCAGGATTGCCTTGCCGGTTGAGCACAGAGCATCGCGCCAGATCGCCCGGTCAGTCGCGGTAATGAGGCTCCGGGAGGGTTGCGGTTCCGTCTGGCAGGACGCTAGCAGAGGTATGCTCGCGCACAGCATCAGCGCTGCGAATGGCTTCATCGGTGTTCTCCTGAATGTTGCTGACAACTTCACGCTCGACTTCCAGCGCCTCACGGTCGCGCTTGTCCGCTTCCTTGCGCCGGCCACGCCGCTCCGCATTGATGTCCACGAACTTCAAAAACAGCAGCGCGGCGATGGTCCAGAGCACCCAATCGGGAATGCGCTTCAGAAAGCCCCAGAGCCCCGTTCCGATCGCTGCAATATTCATTTGAGCGGCTTCTTGGCTTTGTGCTGGCCGTACTTGTAGAGCGCGAAGCCGATCATCACGACAACGAGCCATGTGATCAGCTCGCGATTGCCTTCGTTGCTGATCCACGTTTGCGCGGCTTGCGGCAGCAGGTTGGTCGTCCCCAGCGCTGTGACCGTGAGGCCCCAGAAACGCTTGCTGAGGATCATATCCTTGGGCTCGATGCTGGCCGGCGCCGCATCTTTCGGAAGCGGAGGCGGTGCAACTGGCGGCAGCTTCGCAGGCACGTTTGCAACTGGTGGCGGTGAAGCCTGAGTTACGCCGGGCTTCACCGCCGGGACCGCTGCCGGAGACGCAGCAGCGGGTTTTGGTTGAGCAGAAGTCGCCGGGGGCTTGGGTTGGGGGACGGCCCCCGGCGCTTCCGCCTTGCCTGCCGGGACACTGGGAGCAGGCGCAGGGGTGGAAAGGACAAGCTCATCGGTCAGCGGATAGCGCTGGGCAACCGACAGAACATCCTTGAACGGGGTTTTCGACAGCACTTTGTCAGTGCCAACATTGTTGGGCGGACGCTCGCGGACAAGAGCCACGGCATCATCAGCGCAGGCGACTTCGAAATCGTAGCCCATCCAGAGAACTGCTTCGCTGTACCTGCGACGCAGCAAGCCGCGAAGCGCCTGTTTGTGGGCGCCGGAAGTGGAATAAAGCCACATCCCGAACGCGTCCGCAGCGTCATCAAAGCGGCTGGCATTGACGTGTTTCAAAAGCGTTGATCCGGCAAACGCTTTGACGCCGCAATTGAACGCGAAACACACAAGCGCGCTAAATTGGTTACTGTTGAGCGGAACCGTCACGAACTGGCGAATGGCATCTTCGTATTCAATCACCTGCTCTTGCAGCAAGCTCAGAGCTTCGGTCTCCCCGCTCAGGCGATCATCTGTGGCGACATCACGTCCGCCAAACCATTTTGTGCAACCATAGCCAATTGTCAGTTCCCCGCCGGGACAGACGTAAGGCGTCAGTGCGGCGCCGCCAGACGACAAACGCACGCTTCCGTCCGCAGGACCCTTCTCGAAAGTCACGAGAAGACGCAGGCCGTGTGCGTTTAATCTGTGATGATCATTCATTGCGAACGGCTCCCGAAACTCCTAGATTCGGGACGGCGTGAGGAGCGTTTGCACCGCTCACCCACGCCTAACCGCTGACGCCTTTGTGGAGGCCCCATGGCTACGTCCCGAATATGTTCAATCCCTAATTGCGGCAAGCCTGCTCATGCTCGCACATTTTGTAAGGCGCACTATCTGCGTATCTATCGACATGGCCGCACAACAGCCGTGCGTAGGTCGGCTGGTGAAATCAAAAGTTTTCTAGATGCGCTGCTTGCCAGCGAGCCCGGCGACGAATGCGTTCTCGTTCCGGTTACAGCAAAAAAGTACGCGAAACTTTCTTACGAAGGAGGGCGGATCACGGCGCACAGATATATTTGCATGAAGGCGCATGGAGATCCTGTCGGAGCCCGTCGATTTGCCGCTCACTCGTGCGGTCAATCATGGTGCGTAAACCCGAAACATCTAAGATGGGCGACGCCCAAAGAAAACAATGACGACAAGATCGCACACGGCACTCTTGTTTTCGGTGAGGACAATTACAACGCCAAGCTTAAGATGCGTGACGTAATTCGCATTCGCGAAATGAAGGACGCGGACCCAAGAAAAATTGCTACGGTATTTGGAGTTAGTCCGAGAACCATTCGTGACGTTCTTGAAGGCAAAACATGGAAACAGGTCTAGTCAGAAGACCCAAACGCCACGCCACCGCATTCGCCATAAGGTTCGGCTCTCGCATTTAGCGAAATGGTCAAGGCGACACGCTGCGAGCGTGGGGCGCTGGGCTTCACATCAACGTCGATGCTGTGAAGCAACTCACACTCTGCTGCCCTGTCAGCGTCTCCCGCAACCAGACGAAATGGGAGCGACGTTTGGCCGGGCTCTCTGTTGGTAAGAACAAACGACAACGGGGATTTTGTTGGGTATTCGCTGCCTCTTGGAAATATGATTGAAGCAACGCCCTCCACTTTATCATATGTCTCGGCTGCAATGGCGTAATTAAGAATGTCCTGTAGGACCAAATCGGTCTTGCGCCCTTCCAGCACCGCCGCCCGGATCGCCGCGCCAAGCACGACAGCTACTTCCGGGTCAATGTCCGTCTTGGCCTCCTGCCCGAACACGTCGCGCGCCATGGCCTGCACCGCCGGCATCCTGGTTCCGCCGCCGACGAGCACGACGTCATTCAGATCCCGCACGCTGAAATTCGGGTCTTTGCGCTGCGCTTCAGCGATGGCCACGGCGCAGGCCGCGCGCATCCGGTTCAGAAGGTCTTTCGAGAGGTGTTCCAGAAGCGGCCGGTCGACAATCTCGTCCATGTGCAGGACAACCCCGCCGGGCGTCCGGTCGAAATCCTTGATCTTCAGCTCAGTCTTCTGCTTGCGGCTCAGGCGGATTTTGGCCTGCTCCGCTTCCTGCCTAACGAGCGCCATGGCGGTGTCATCGACGGCGATGTCCGTCTCGTGCTTCTTCGACCATTCGTTGACGATGTAGCGGGCCAAGATCGCATCGACATCCGATCCGCCCGTGATGCTGGACCCGCCCGTGCCAAGCACCGTCACCAGCCCGTTGCCGGTCTGGATAATGCTTACATCCGTGGTCCCGCCGCCGACGTCCAGAACCGCAATCCGGCGGACCTTCTTGAAGTCGTAGCCATAGGCGAGCGCGGCGGCCGTAGGCTCGTCCATCAGTTCGATGTAGGCAAGGCCGGCCAGCTTGCCCGCTTCCTCCACCGCGCGCCGCTGGGCCGGGGTGAAGGTGGCGGGGACGCAGATTACCGCGCCATCTGGCTTCTCGCCCTTGAACTTCACCGTCGTCGCATCAAGCAGCTTGCCGATCACTTCGGCGCAGAGTTCAACCGGCGAATAGGTATGCCCATCCGGCCCCTGATAGTGCGTGGTCCCGTCCCCGCCCTCGACCGTCTGATAGCCGGTGTCTTCGTCGGCGTGCCACATGTCAGCCAGGCGGCGCTTGAAGTTGCGGAAGCAGAAATCCCGATACCGCTTGCCGGCCTCGATGGCGTCCTGTCCGACGAACACCTGATCATCGCCGGGCGCGACTGCATCGGCCGGCACGATGGTGACAACGGAGGGCAATAGCTGCGAGCCGTCCACCGGGATGACTTCCGGCGCCCGGCCATTCCAGCGCGCTATGCTGCTGTTGGTCGAGCCCAGGTCGATTCCAACCACGCGTGAGAGTTTCATTCTGCCGCCACCTTCATTGCCTGCGCCGCGTCAACGGTCGAAACCGGGCCGATGACCAGAAGCCGCTCCTGCTTTTCGGCGCGGCGGTTGTGCTGGGCCGCCAACCCGCCCTGCCGGGCCGCGCGCTGCTGCTCCGTCAGTTCCGGGGGCGGGGCCGGAGGATCGACCAGCACGAGCGGCTCGGGCTCTGGCGGGGCCGCTGGTGCGGGTTCAGGCTCTGGGGCTGGTATGGGAGCCGGGGGAGGCTCAGCCGCGACAGGCGGGGCTGCTGGGGCCATTGACGCCAGCATGTCGGCCACTTCCTTGCGGTGGCGTAGTTCGGCCAGTTCGTCCGACCGCTCCCGGTCGCGCTTCGCATCGTTCGCGCTGATGTCGGTGATGAGCGCCCAGAGGGACAGCGAGCGGGCGGTTTCCAGCACGCAGAGCATGAGGATGAGCCAGAACCATGCCCAGAAGGCGGCACTGGCCGCATCGGCCTGCTCGATCTGCAACAGGCGCTTGTCTGTCGTGGCCTGCTGCACCGGGCTCGCCTGCCCTGCCAACAGCCCTGTTTCGCGTGCTTTCAGGACGGCCAGTTCCGCGCCGATCTCCTCGCCGCGCCGGCGCATGGCCGCCTCGGTCAAGTCCTGCCGGATGCCATCGACCCTGCCGAAATACTTGCCTTGGGCCAGAAGCAAAGCCTGCGCTTCGGCAACGCCTTCGGGCGACTGCGCCGCCATCTTGCGCTGTTCGACTTCCAGATTGGCGATCTGCGTCCTGACGCGCTCCAGTTCGGCTCCGGTCCCGCTGATGGCCGCCTGCTGAGCCTCGCCCAGCGTCCCGGCCTCCTCGCCTGCAAGCTGCGCCTTGGCAGCCAGAGACGAGGAGCTTTCGGCAAAGCGATCCGGCCAGACCACATGGGCGCCGTTTTCAGCGTTCTTCACACCGACCGCAGCAAGGCCGACGAAGATCAGCGCGCCGGCTACCTTGCGCCAGCGGGTCGATGCGGTCAGCATGCGGATGAAGGCGACCGTCGCCAGAAGCTCCGCGCCCAGCACGGCGACGATCATGCCGATGATGGGAAGGGCGCTCAGCCAGTTCCAGTTGGCGGTCGCAACGATGCCGGTGACGGACAACGAAGCCAGACCGAACGTGATGATGACGACGGCGAACAGCGCAAACTTGCGCGTTGCATCGGCCTCGTTCTTGAACTCAAGGAACTTGTCGAGAAACTTGCCCATTCCCATCCCCTTCCGCGCTTACATGCGCTCGGTGAAGTAGAAGATCAGCAGCGCGCTCAGGATGGTCAGCGCGAAGCCGACGCCATAGCGGATGATCTCATGACGTGTCCGCCGGTTCTCCGCCTCAGCGCGCTCCTGCTGGTGGGCAAGCATCAGCTCAACCCTGCCGATGATGTTTGCCGACTGCTGATCGTTGGCGGTCTTCAC
>Ga0315903_10006956_pt1 | contig 14277 bp, 13 predicted proteins | sample LakEriMetagenome_7_FD_203524 | JGI IMG/M metagenome (GOLD analysis project Ga0315903, IMG submission 203524) | Freshwater fungal communities from buoy surface, Lake Erie, Ohio, United States - Buoy 2 MA119 | ecosystem: Environmental > Aquatic > Freshwater > Lake | place: USA: Lake Erie, Ohio...
CATAGATATCGCCATAATCAAATCGTCATGATGTCCTTTTTGATGATCGGGTCTTCCATGAACATATATGAATTTACCCATTTCATTCAATAACCTTGATGATCTAATTTTAAAATCATGTCTTAGCGCTTCTTCAAACGCTGCAATAATTTGAACACGTTTGTTATTAAAATTAATTCCAGGTATTTTTTCATCTCTTTTGGGATCCCACTTATATTTGTTTTTCTCGGTAACCCCCTCAACGTATAAATTCTTATATCCTAACTCTTGTAGTTTTCTTGCTGTTGCAACACCCATACCTCCTGTTAAATCCGTAACGGCAAATGCGTTATACATGTTACCCCACTTGAAGGCAATTTCCGCCAATGTATCTGGTGGTAGTTTTCCGACGTATTCAAACACTTGTTCTCTATCATCAAAGTCTATTATCACAATACATGAGAAGTCCTCTGAATCACCTCTGGATACGTCAATACCCATAATATACTTGTGTGTTAATACAGGTTCTTTCCAAATCCACAAATTACCGGCCATCATCTTTCCATCTGGTTCTTTGATGTCGTTTTCTTTAATTCTCATCAATTGGTTGGCATCGAACACATTATCACCCGATCCCAAGAAGTTACACTCTAATTCCTGTGCAACTTTTCTCTTGTCATACTTAAGTTTTTTAACCATCCCCTCAAACCACGTTGAGTAAGGTTTAAATCCTTTATCCAAATATTCACTTACAATCGTGTAATCTCTTTCATATGAATTTTCAACTGTAAGATCAACTATCTCTGTGTTAGGATAATTTTCTCGATTCAAAAGATATTCGACAAGATCTTCAGTTTTAATCATCTGTAAATCTTTGTTGTATCTTGGATCTTTAAACCAAAACATCTCAGTGATGTTAAAAGTATTCATCTTTCTGAGTGCTTGATCGTAGATTTCATAATAAATCGGATCGTATCCATTTGGAGTAGAAATTACAATAACCTTACCACCCGTAGATAGTGAGGCCATACAAGCTGCCCAAAAGTCATCATCAGCTTCAATGTAGGCGGCTTCATCAAAAATTAATATTGTTGGAGTATATCCACGTAAGGCATCCTTTGAAGTTGCAACAGCTTTAACTTCACATCCATTTATAAGTTTAAAATGTCGAGCGGCGTTTTTGTCAGGGGAGAATCCTGCTCCAACCCATTGAGGCCATTGTTCAGTGAATGATCTAACTTTATTGGCAAACTCAACTGCGGTGTCAAGTTTGTTGGCAATGATAAGAACCTTTTCGGGGTTATTCTTTTTGGCAAATACAAGTCTTTTTGAAGCCCAAGCAGCAGTTACCGTTGACACCCCTGCTTGTCTATATTTTAGGGCAATATTTTCGTTATAGTTGTCGTAATCTTCAACCAATGTAACTTGGTCGGGAAATAAATCCAAAGGAACATACTTCTTCACCGTATTGTCAAACGTTTGAAGGTATGTTCTCATGGCGTACGGAGTGTTTTTCATACACTTCGTAGCTTCAATAATTAATTGTTCTTTTGTCACAGAGACTTATTTGGGTCTCGATATACCTAAACTTCCTAAGAAGTCATCAAGTCCTTCATCGTCGTCCTCATCAGTTGGTTCAATGTCGTTTTCCTCTTGATAATCTTCGAACTCGCTTTTCATCTGCATAGCTTCCTTCATGATTTCTTCAAATCTTTCAGTTGCTTTTTTGTTTTTAGATTTTTCATCAGAAATTGCATTACCGATAATTTCTAAGAATTCAGTTGCATCAATTTGGTATAACAAGATATGGAACCAGTTTATTAGACCCCTGTTATCATCATCAAACATTTGGTCAGGTAAAGAAAATCTAATTTTTTCAACAATCTCAGGTCCAATTCTAAGTTGCATTGGTTCGTTAGCTAACGTATCAACTTGACCTTGCACTTTTTGACGCATTCCAGGTTCCTTTGGTAATCCGTGTCTTGCCTTTGATTCTTCAATACCTTTTATAATTTCATGACATAAGATTGGGAAAATCATCCCATCGGCTTTAATCACAGTATCAATTTCTCCACCACCCTCTTCTCCTTCTTCACCTTCTTCTCCTTCATCACCACCAGGATCTAATTCTACTTTACCTGCAACTCCTTGGCCAGTCTGACTCATCATTTCAATCATTTGTTCTTGAGTAAAATACATGTAGTCATTAACCGCCATTATTGCTAAATAAAGAGGGAATAATTGTGGATCGATTCTATCTAACACTCTTTTTACACTTGGCTTTTGAAAGATATAATGTCCTTTTTTCGCAGCTCCTTGAATAATCGCGTTGATAATATTTCTTTTGTGTTTCTCTAATTCTAATTGTTCTTCGTCAGTTAAATCTTCGATATCAAAAGAAGGCATTTCTAATTTTTCTTCTTCATCATCGTCCTCTTCTTCCTCATCTTCGGGCTCTTCAGGTTGATATCTAAAATTAGAAGTATCGATTGGAGTTCCTAAATTAGCATCAATCTCAACCCAACCCTCAGGAACTTCGGTTTCATCCAAAGATGCTTGGATTGCCAATTGTTCAAGTTCTTCTTTATGTCTTGATTCCACTTGCATAATATAAGGGAGTCTTGACATCATTTGCATGTAAAGATTTTGTACTGTACGAGGACTTAAATCCTGAATATTTGCCGATTGTTTTAATTTATCCGCAACTTTTTTAAATCTCGAACTAACCAATCTTTCTACATCGGCAGATCCTTTCTTCATGGCAGGATTTTTACCATATAAACTTTCAGGATCACTTAATTTTCTTTCCAAATTAGGATCCATTCTTTCAGGTCTATTTCCGTAGTCTATCTGCTCTCTAACTTTTTTTGCCATGATTACTTATTTAAAATTTGAACTATTAAATCTAAAACCTCATCTTTCGCATCTTCATGTGATTTCTTTGAAGCCTTTGGTGCTGGTTTCTCACCTGGATTTGGATTTCTAAGTGGATGTCCTGGCTTTTTACCTGGACTCACATTTGGTTTTCCTGGTTTTGTAGTAGGACTTGTTTTAGGCTTACTTGGAGCTACCGCAGGTCCATCTTCATTTACATATTTTAATAAATCACCCTTCGTCATCTTAGCAGGTATGTGTTTTGATACTAATTCCATAATTTTGTTTTCTATAAACAAAGATACGGGATTTTTTCCTTCCTTCAATTGTTTTTCTACTGCTTTCACACATCTTTGCCATTTTCTCGACTTTTTTGGTCCTACTTGAGAATGACAAATCGCATATGCATTATTATTAGTTTCAGACTCATTGAACTCACCTGTACCATCTCCGTAATTATCGAAACCGTCATTACTTGATGGACCAACTTGTTTAGGGTCTTGACTTCTCGCACCCTTTTCAAAATCCATAGAATCTTCTTGGTCTTCTTTCATTTCCTTTTCATATACCTCAAAAGGTTTTTTCTCGGTTTTCAATCTGTTAATTGTATCACTATCGCTTTTTGAAACCATAGTAACTTCAGATACTAATTTAGAATGTAGATCATTAATCTGAGATTCAGTTAATTTATAAACTGTTCCTGATGATAATCCTTTCTCAATTAATTCAAGGGCTTTCTTATTAATTTTCATATACTTCTTTTTTATCTATTGAGAGAATTAAATCTCTTGAATATAAAATGTCATTTATTTCATCTTCCGTTTGTCCAAATCTAAAAACCATTCTTTCAGATTCCGTGTCTTCTTTTTCCCAAGCTAAAGCAACAACTCCATCCACGGCATCGATCATACTAAAATAATCAGAGTTCTGAATTAACTCCAATTTTACATCGGTGTTTTTCAGAACTCCTACTTTCTTTACATACTTTAATTCGGGTGGTTGTGGGTAACCATTTGAAGGTTTACTATCCCAGTTTTCTCCCCAAACATCTTTTTTCTCTGAAAATATAAATTCATATAAATTATCACCTTTGTAATTAGGTCCTAAACCGTTTACGTAGATTAGATAACTCATACTAATAATCCTTCAGGTGAAATTTTTGTTTGTTTAGTTCCATGTTCGAAAACTAAATTTTTCTTATTAGTTTTTCCAACAAGTTGAAACCCGATATTTTCTTCTAAAAACTTCTCAGACGCTAATTCTTGTTCGAAAGTTTCAGATAATTTTTTAACTGATTCCATCATCTTAAGAACATTATGTTTTGTTTGAAGTTTTTTGTTCATTCTTTTTTGTTCGTTTAGTTTCTTTTCAGTTGCACCTACTTCAAAATATTTTGATAAAACTTTATCAACTTTCGATTCTGAAAATAAATGATCTAAAATACTTTTTTCAGCTGGTGTTACTTCTTCCTCTTCCTCTTCTATTTCACCTTCATTGTTTGATACACTTGTGAACATATCAGAAACTTTGTCCATTGCTTTATCTGCAACGTATCCTACAGCCATTCTTTCAAGAGCTGGTGCGATAGCTGCTTGCCATTGTTCATCAGCCTCTACTTTACCAAATCCTGCTCCAGCATCTACCATATCAGCATCGTTTTCGATATCCATGTCAGCCTGAATGTCTTCAACCTCAGTATCATCAGTAAGGTCTTCTCCACCCATATCATCACCACCCATATCAGCCATATCACCTTCTTCATCAGATTCAAACTTACCTAAAATTTCATCCTTATCTTCAAAAGATAATGAATTTAAATCAACCGAAGATAAAACCATATTAATAACATACTTTATATCTTCAGAAGACATATCATTTTCCGATGCGAACTGTCTAACTTTTTGAGTTAATTTACCAGTAAGTTTTTGAATTGTTTTGAAAGTTACTTGTTCTTGATCTGCTGGTTCTGATTGAACATCCATTTCAGCATCTATCTGATCATCACCCATTTCTAAATCCATATCCAATTCAGGATCTACTTCTCCTTCAGCAGATGTTGCGTCAGGTGCCGGTAATTCTGGTTCAGGAAGTGGTGGTGCCACAGGAGCTGGAGGTGCTTGTTCTACAGGAGCATCAATCGCAGGTTTAGGAGTTTTTAAAACAAACTTTTTTTGTTCTCCAAATAAAGAAAGTTCTTCATCGTTACCAACAAGAGAATTATTTTCCTTAATCATTAGATTAAGTTTTTTTAATGCTTGAGAATAACCTGAAAAATATTTTCTATTTTTCATTGGCTCAATATAATCTGATTGGCCTTCTGCCACAAATTGCTTGATGATATATCCTTGTCTTTCTTTAACGATACCATATTGATTACCGTCGGCAAAAGTGATGTTGTATTCTGTTGTAGAGTTTTCATTAATAGGTTGAGAAACCGCATCTTTATATTTTGCAATTTCCATAATTCTTTTAATCTTGTCTACTCCATCTAATCTTTCACTTCCTAATGGTCTAATGTCTGCCATGTTATTATTATTTAATTTTTTTAGTTATTTAATCCGTTGAATCCTCCTAAAGCCACAGCACTTAAGTCTTGTACTGTACCTCTTTGGTCTCCAATCATTGCTTGATTTATTGGGTGAGGAACATTTACTAAAGGTGGGACAACTGGTGCCGTACCTCCACTATATGATCCAAACATTCCATCTGTAAATTCGTAATATTCGTTAGCGTAAAATACACCAAATCTTGTTGGCGTTGGTGTAGGAGTCGCTGTGTTTGATGGTGTAACAGTTTGAGTTGGTGTTGGTGTCACCGCTGCCGTTCCTGAAGGTGTTGGTGTTACTCCCGCTGTTCCCGTTTGTGTTGGGGTAGGTGTTCTAGTTGGTGTAACTGAAGGGGTATCTGTAGGCGTACTAGTTGTTGTTGGTGTTGTTGTTTGAGTTGGTGTAACTGAAGGGGTATCTGTAGGAGATGCTGTTATACTTGGTGTTGGCGTACTAGTTGTTGTTGGTGTTGACGTTACTGACGGTGTGTCTGTTGGTGTTACCGATGGTGTTGGGGTTGTTGTTGGTGTTACCGATGCTGTTCTAGTTACAGTTGGTGTTGGGGTTGGTGTTGTTGACGCTGTCGGTGTTGGTGTTACAACTGCTTGACAAGTAACACAATCACCATAATTTGTTGACATAAAACTAACAACATCTGTACCATCTCCAGGTTCTGCGGTATCCAAAATCTCATAACAACCTTCTGTTGTTGCACCTGTAAATCTTAAAAAGTAGTTTCCTCCAACAGTCGGCAATGAAGCGCTGTTAAAATCAACATTAATCGATGCTCCACCGACACAGGGTCCTATCAAATATGTAACTAATGCCATTTAATTTTTTCTTTATAAATATATGATCCTACGAAATAATTTACTTTATGCAAGGTTCTTTATGTTAGGAGATGATCCTGACTCGTAACTTCTTACAACTTTTGCCACAAGATCACCTGTTCCCCACGTTTTAAGTGAAGGACATTTTGCAATTTGAGCAGCTCCTATGTCGTTTTTTAATCCATTAACAATACAATCATAAAACCCATTTCTTAAGGTTTTTAATGTTGCAACCATACCGTCTTCTAACGACACGTAGTTCTGAACACCCGCAGAATTCATCTTAGTGGATCCTGGTCTTTTCCATGTAGTATTGAATGGGTTGTATTTTCCACCTTTTCCTTCGGCTTGTCTCCAAGCGTATAGGTATTTTAAATTTTCAGAAGTTACAGGTGAGCCTAATTCAGTTAATAATCTTTCATAAAAATTTTTATCTGTAATATTTCCTGTATCAATTTCTTTGTTCTTTTGGATTTTTGATAAATCATCGTCAGAAAATTTTCTAATCACTAACATAGCTGTCAAATACCTCAAATCAAATCCATCTATTTTTCCATCATCTGTTAATCCAACAGACTTTTGAAATTCTTTTGTCGCGTTTTCAGTTTCAGGACCAAATTTTCCGTCTATCCCCCATTTTGGTAATGAAAGTCCTAAAAATTGTAAAGCAGTTTGTATCACCTCAACATCTTTATCGTATGTAATTTTACCTGGCGAGTATGTAACACTTTTATTAGATTCTGCCATTCTCATTAATTCTTGGATGAACTTTGAGTCTCCAACTAAATCTGAAATTTCACCGTCTTCACTGAACTTCTTACCGTACTTTCCTAATTTTTGACCTTTAGCACATTTTAATGAACCATCATCATTTAAGAACTCACGAATATTATGTCCTGTCTCAACGCCTATGTGTACGTGGTCATAAGAACTTCCTGGAAAATCCATAACATATCCAATTAATTGACCACATTCGATCTTATCTCCTTTACCAACAGTAACTCCTTTCAAGTGAGTATAATAAATGTCAGGTAAACCACCGTCACTATCTACTGTAAAACTTTGTCCGTATAATTTCTTCCCTCCTCTTTTAATCACATCTGATCCGTAATCTGAAAAAGTTTGAACAGTACCACCGGCTAATGCAAAAACAGGATCTCCAATTGATGCTTTGATGTCCCATGCATTACTTGAATGCCAGCCACTTTGTCCCGCATGAGCTCCGTCTTTTGGAATTGTCATATTACTACCACCTAATAAGTAATTGCTTTCAACTTCATTCAAATATTTTGCAATAGATTCAGATAGAGATTGTTCTATTGATAATTCTTTGTCCATGTAGTTGTCATATGTATTGAATAATTTTTCAATCATTCCATTTCTTCTCAAGAATTTGAATGTCAAATTTTCATATGATAATTCTCCATCTTTATCTAAACCAGATTTTCTATAATCTTTCAACTTAGCTTTCAAATCCTCAATTTTCTTTTTCCCTTTTTCTAAATCTTCACCTTTTAATTCTTGTAAAGCATTCTCAATTTTTTCGTTCCAATTTTTTACCTTATCTTCTATTACCGACTTATCAATACTAACCTTTAATTTTTCAGGTTGATTTATCCATTTGTCTTCCATTACTGAATAGACACCTGAACTTTCATGTTTTTCTTCTGATCCTTGAGCATACAATTCAACATCATATCCGAAGATTTTGATGTCATGTTTGTCATTAAAAACTTGTTTCTTTAAATTGAAAAGTTCTTTGTAAGTTTCTTCTTCTTTTCCAAATCTTTCGAGGTCGACAATAATGTGTAAATCGAAATCAGAATATTCGGACCAATTAAAGTTGGCTAGTGACCCTGTTAGGGTAATATCTTCCACAAAAGCGTCATCGCCAAGATAGTCAATAAATTCTTCAGCAATCCTCATCAACGCCTTTTTGACGTTAGATTTCATTTTTGCATCTTTAGGATCTTCAGGATTGTCCCAAATTTTTGGATTCAAAGTATCTCTAAGACTGAAGCTATCTAATATTTTTTGGAAATTGCTCATCAGATATAAATACTCGGTCAGTTAGAGTTTTTTATACTGATATTTTTTCGAGATGTCTGTTGTAAAAAATTTACCTTGTGATTCAGACATTCTGAATTTGGTATAGACTGCGTGAGGTACGTCTTTGTATTCGTATTTAAGACCATTATTGAATTCACAGACCAATAGTTTAGTATCTGTATCGTATTCAGTTTTTTTAATATTAGAAGATTTAATTTCGTTAATAATCTTCGTTCCCGATATTGTCTCTTTCGTTATTGCCATATTCTTTAAGTGGGGTTATATCATCAATTTTATTTAATAACGGCTGAATGTATGTAGATAACTCACCCTGATTTATTTCAAAACCATAATCCTTAATTTGTTTAAATAAAGAATTTTTCTTACTGACAAACCTTTCACGTAATTCAATCATCTTATTCGTAGGACGCACAACCCTTTCCAATGCTTCTTGACTGTATCCCTCCTCTTGTAAATGCAATCTCAATTCAAGGTATGTATCTAACATACCCCTCAGGGTTACATTGTTTTCCAAAAATTTATCAATCATATTCATGTATTATAAATACAAATCCCCCGTCATTTGGACGAGGGATTTAATCTTGAATGGTCAGTCACTATAAAAGACTAACTCTTTTCTTTTCTTTTTTCTTGAAGTTTGGAACAAATACGGTTAAAAGACCGTCTTCTATTGTTGCCTCTACTGAGTTAGGGTCATAACCTTCACCAATATTAAATTTCTTAGATATTGATTTAGTTCTTGATTCTCCCTCCATTTTATATGTTCTTTCTCCTTCAATGTGTAAAGTACCATTTTCCATTTCTACTTTTAAGTTTGATTTGTTAAATCCTGGTGCTTCAAAGAAAAGGTAAGCTCCGTCTTTGGTGTAGTCTATTTCATAATTCTCGTCAGCATCTTTTACTGTTTTTTTATAATACTGATAAGTTGGTGTTTCCCCAAAGAACTTTTCAAATAATTCATTTGCGTTTCTGTAAACCATAATTGTTTTGTTTGTTTTAAATTTATTTTATTACCTTTACATAATCAACTTATATGCCACCACAAATAGACTGAAATTTTTTCAGTTCTTCAAATACAAAAACGACAATATGTCAGTTAAAAAAATAATTACTGACAATTTGACAATATATTTGGTGGTGTCTAATTTTTGATACATCTTTGTAAAAATTAATAACATATGAACGATTTAATGGACGACGACGACAAAATGATGAGTAAAAAGAAATCTCAGTCTGATAGTTCAACACCTGTGTTGGATAACTTCAGTAGAGATTTGATTAAATTGGCAGAACAAGGTAAATTAGACCCTGTTATCGGACGTGAAAAAGAAATAATCCGTATTGCACAAATCCTTTCTCGTAGAAAGAAGAATAACCCAATTATCATCGGAGAACCTGGTTGTGGTAAAACTGCTATCGTTGAAGGTTTGGCTATGAAAATCTTTAGTGGTGATTGTCCCAAAAATTTAATGGATAAAAGAATTGTAAATCTTGATATCAATTCAGTTGTTGCTGGTACAAAATATCGTGGTCAGTTTGAGGAAAGATTAAAAGTGATTATCGAAGAACTTGGTGCTAACCCAAACATCATTGTATTCATCGATGAGATCCACACCATTGTAGGTGCGGGTAATGCTTCAGGTTCATTAGACGCATCCAATATATTCAAACCAGCACTTGCTCGTGGTGAAATACAATGTATCGGTGCAACCACTCTTGACGAGTATCGTACAAATTTTGAGAAAGACGGAGCATTAGAAAGACGATTCCAAAAAGTTACTGTCGACGGTGCAAGTATGGAAGAAACTTTTCAAATCCTTTTGAATTCTAAAGACAGATATGAGTCTTTCCACAAAGTATCGTATAGTGATGAGGTATTAAAAGCTTGTGTCAAACTTGCTGATCGATACATCACCGATCGTGAATTCCCTGATAAAGCTTTCGACATCTTAGATGAGGTAGGTGCTCGTTGTCAACTGGACATGAAGATTCCTCAGGTTATTGAAGATCTAAAGACAAAGGCATCTGAAATCAAACAACTTAAGATTGATGTAGTTAAAAAACAAAACTACGAACAAGCTGCTGAGTTGAGAGATAAAGAAAGAAAGATTATCGCCAAGTTAGATTCAGAAAAGAAAAAGTTTGAAGAAGAGATGTCTCAATCTAAACGTGAAATCACTTTGGAACTAGTTTATGACGTTGTTTCAACTATGACCAAGATTCCTGTGAACAAAATGTCAATCGACGATACGAAGGCATTAGTTGATTTGGACAAAACTCTTCAACAAAAAGTTGTCGGTCAAGATGAAGCGGTTCTTAAGATTGTTAAATCCATTCGTAGAAACCGTCTTGGAATCAAGGATCCAAACAGACCTATTGGTTCATTCATTTTCTTAGGTTCAACAGGTGTAGGTAAAACTCACTTAGCGAAACAATTGGCAAAAGAAATATTTGGAACTGAAGATTCATTGATCCGTGTTGACATGAGTGAATATCAAGAGAAACACACAATATCTAAATTGGTGGGAGCTCCTCCAGGTTATGTTGGATACGATGAAGGTGGTCAATTAACTGAACAAGTTAAGAACAAACCATATTCTGTAATTCTATTCGATGAGGTTGAGAAAGCGCACAAAGATATCTTCTCAGTTCTTCTTCAAATTATGGATGACGGTCACGTTACAGATAGTTTAGGTAGAAAGATTAACTTCAGAAATACCATGATTATCATGACATCAAATCTTGGTGTGAAGAAACTTCAAGATTTTGGAACAGGTATCGGATTTGGATCTTCCAAATACAGTAATGATGAGAAAAAGAAGGAAGTTCTAATGAAAGAAATGAAAAATTTCTTCTCTCCTGAATTCTTGAACAGAATCGACGATATCATCACATTCAATAGTTTGAATAATGAGGACATCAAGAAGATCGCTGAAATCGAAGTCAAAAAGTTATTCTCTCGTCTTACTGATATGAACTATAAAATCAACTACGATCAAAGTGTGATTGATTTTATATCTAAAGTTGGATACGATGATACATACGGAGCAAGGCCACTGAAGAGAGCGATCCAAGATAAGATCGAAGATTTAATCTCTGAAGAAGTACTAAAAGGTAATATCAAAGAAAATACCAACTATAAGGTAATCGCTGACGGAGAAGAGGTTAAGGTTAAAAAAGGTAAATAATATAAGGGGGAAGTAATTCCCCCTTTTTTTGTATTTATTATTATGATCGATCTAATTAAACATTTAATGAAGGAACAAGAGGAAGTTGTCAGAACTTCTAATTTTGATAAAGTGATTGATAAGTTCAAATCATCGTTTCCTGAAGAACATAAGAATGAGGTAGACAAGATATCTGATTATGTTAAATCTTATATTAGAGATAACAATTATACTATAAAATTTTTGAACAGTTGTTCCACAGGGTTTAGTGGAGTTAGGTTAGATAAAGCCATCGTTATTTGTTCACCAAATTTTATGTCAGGTATTGGTGATTTTTTATACACTATTTTTCATGAAATAAGACATGAACAACAAATATCAGTGTTCAAAATGGGTAATCCAACAATAGATAGTTTAGACGATTTTGAGGAATTGTCTGAAAAATACTGGAAAATGGAACTAGACGCGGATGAATTCGCAAAAAAGAAAATCGCAGAAATTGTAATGAAATCAAAAATTCCAGTAGATACTGCTAAAATTTTATTTAGGTTATCTGACTATATTGAAAAATATCCCTCATTATCAAAAATGGTTAAATACCAAATTACACAACTTGCGAATCAATTAAAACATATGAGGGACAGTGGACAAGAAATTAAAGACATTTCTGATCATCCATTTGTAAAACAACATTTAGATAAATTAGAAGAATTTATTTAATCCCAAAGATTTGATTGACGAACGTATGGAGCAGACTTTTTGAAATGTAATTTATACCCTAATTGTTCTATCATTTTTCTACCCATTTCGATTCCATTATAAACATCATCCACAATAACATATTCGTTTTTTGTGTGATAGTTGTAGTATCCAATTGAAAAGTTAATACAAGAGAAATCAAACTTACCTCTAAGAGCATATACGTCTGTATACGGGTGTACCATATATTCCATATCTTCATTGATCATCCCTTCAGTTAACACAGAATTAACTACGTCGTAAAATTCGGTATTTCGATCAAACAATATTTGTCCAAAACATTTTTCAGTTATCATCCAGTTTTCAGGTGCATCGAATTGAATTGCATAACCAACATTTTTGAAAAATTCAGGATCGGCTTTGGCTGATCCATGACAACCTGTTTCTTCTGAAACAAAGAAAGCGGCTTTTAAGTATGGTAATTCTTTTAATAATTTCAAACAACCAAAAACACCACACTTGTCATCACCACCAATTCCTGTAGGATTACCCTTATCATTATATGCTTTAAGAGCTAATTTAACTACTTTTTGAGCGTCAGGTAATTGTTCTTCTCTAATGTTGATAGTATCTAATTCGTGAACGGTATCGGTGTGAGCAACGACACAAGGATAATAAAAGTCATCAGAAACATCTTCCTGTGATTTTGTTACATAGACGTTTTTATATTCATCCACATAATGATCCAATCCTTCTTTTTGACACCATTCAACAAGGAATTTAACCATAAGGTCTTCCTTATAAGTTTTTGTAGGTACACTAAGAACTGATTTTAAAAGTTGTAAATCTTCTGACATTATAAATTATTTGAAGTAAATGTATGAAAAGTTTTACACATTACCAAATCCAAAGTCAAATAATTCAGGCTGATATAGTAAATTATAGAAATTCTCCTCGGATACTTTTCTACTTATCTTTTTCAATCCATGTCTTAGATCTACATTAATTTTCATATCATCTTTATCAAAACCTTTAATGACAAAAGTAACCCCTTTCAATTTTGGTAAATTATATGCAACATTGGGCTTAAATTGCTTGTTGATTCTGGTAACCATTTCAGTGAAGGATTGAAGGTTTTCAATTTTTTCCAGTTCTTCTTCCATATTACTTAATTGTCGGTCCACATAGTAATTAAAAGAATCTTTATCAAAATCAGACTCGCTTTCATACTGGTATGTATCTTCGGCCCAACCTCCGATATTTTTCAGATCTTTATAAACTTCTTTAAATAGTTTTTTGAAACTTAACCACGCTTTACCTGTTTTAACATATAACATTATTAAATGTCCAACATCAATCTTAACGGAATTATATTTACTATACAATTGGAAACCATTCTCGTTAAGGACCCTTCCAATTTCGTTATTAATGTATTCGGCAGCACTTTTATTTGCTGCGCTATTCATTTCAGTTCCCCAATCATCAACTATATTATCAGTTTCTTTTTCAAAAAATTTAGATATGACACTAGCCGCCTTTTTATTTGTTTCTTCTGACGGAAAATTTTCATAATTGAAAGTAGGATCAAGTATTGCTAAAATTGATAGTAGTTTTTCTTTATTTTCTTCGTTGAATTCATAAAAAACACTGTATCCGTCTCTGAAATCCTCTTTTATTTGGTGATAATCTCTAAAGGTGTAACCATCAGAATATGAAGAGTCGACAACCTTAGCAAACCACGCATCATCATCACTAAGATCTAGTAAACCAAAAAATTCATCGTCATCTTTGAAGTCAAAAATAATTTGAGTCATTCCTTTGGTGGAGTTTTCATTAACACGATAAATAGAAGAATCAGATCTCTCCAATTCATATCTATCAATAGTCCCTCTCACGTATTTTCTTAAATTCTGAAATAGTTCTCCTGAGTTCGCCAAAGCAATAATTTTCTTATAAATACAATTTTCGTTTGGTTTGTTCCATATTTATCTTTAACTTTGTTTAAGTTCTTTAAAATATGGGGATGCTTTGGCATTGATTGGTATGTAATGGGATAGATGGCACGTCGGAGCTGAGTTAACTCCGTAACAACTGATTTAAAAACACAAATGG
>Ga0315903_10006960_pt1 | contig 14267 bp, 10 predicted proteins | sample LakEriMetagenome_7_FD_203524 | JGI IMG/M metagenome (GOLD analysis project Ga0315903, IMG submission 203524) | Freshwater fungal communities from buoy surface, Lake Erie, Ohio, United States - Buoy 2 MA119 | ecosystem: Environmental > Aquatic > Freshwater > Lake | place: USA: Lake Erie, Ohio...
GATGACACTCGTCCCAGCACGCTTCCCCCAGGCTCGACCCTGAGCTGAACCCTGAGTCCATGCAGTGTGACCGATGGAGTCGAAAAAGTCTCCCGCCTGTCGGCCTCGGCTCGGCACCTTTGGTCGTGGGTGAAGCGGTGACCGGTCGGTGGCACGGCTGAGACGAGCTTTCGTGATCGTGTTGTGACAAAAGAAAATCGGGCTGTCGTGGCGTCGGAGCGGTGGTGAGGGGATGTCGTGCGACGAAAGACAAGCACTCCGATGATCGCATCATGAAATACCCGGGCGATGACAGTTCTGTATCAGTCCCCCCACGCCAAGCAGCGAGCTTGGCAGGGAGCTTGGGGATTGTTCTTGCAAAGGAGTGTGCCCGTGGTACCGAATAAGATTGTGTCGCTTGCAACGTGTGCGATCATGACGATGGCGGAGGTTAAGGCTGCGGTCGCAGCCTTCGAGCGGGGAGAGGTCAGTGTGTTCAATGCCCTAGCCGCCGTCGGCACGGCATGGGAGGCGTATGAGGGTGGAGTTGCTGATCGTCGTCAGGCGGCCTGAGTCGTAGCGACGGCGTCCGCAGGGTCCTCGTAGTCCGGCACGAGATAGAGCGTCGGCCCCATCTGATCGAGCGTCACTTCGGGTGCGTCGTAGTAGTCCACCGCGCGTACCCAGTCGAAAAACGGCTTCTTCGGGCGAACAATCACGGCGCTTCGATTCAGCATCGGTTCCTTTCGCTCGCTACTGCCCCGACCACTTGAACATCGTGTCGAGCAGGTCGGTCTGCTGCAGCGGCGCCACATGGCCGTCACAGTACAAAGCCATGAACACGCCCTGATGCCGACGGACAGGGTAATGCGTGGTATCGGAGTCCAGCACGTAGGTGCCGTCGGGCTGTTTCCATGGACCTCTCGGCGCAGCGATCTTCGAGTTTGCACAGCCCGGTGTTCGCCCGTGGTCCCAGACGATGATGACCTTGGTCGTGCCGTTGCCCAAGGAAATGTCAGGAAGTTTCCGGCCGTTCGGTCCGTTCGTGACGTAGTTCATGCCGTAACTGCACTGGAACTTCTGGCCGTAGGTGGCGCTTGCGGGATCGATGTCGTAGCCCTGAGGACATGAGAAGATCGCCGGGTTCTGCTCGATGTACGGCCACAGGATTCCCCGCGGATACCCGTCATCAACTGTCTTGCAGACGTTCGAGCCGGGGCGATTGTCGTACGGCGCCCACCAGTCCTCGTTCGGGCCGGTGTAGGTGGTCGCGCTGGTAAGCGAGTTGCAATCGATGTCGGGCTTCTGGCCGGTCGTGGGATCGGCCGTATTCGTCAGGTCCGGGCAGCGTCTATACCGCGGCAGTGTGCCCTTCGCCTCGTGATAGGCGTGACAGGCGATCCCAATCTGCTTGAGGTTGCTCGCGCACTGCGTCCGAGCAGCAGCAGCCCGGGCCGACTGGATGGCTGGCAAGAGCAGGGCCACCAGCGTTCCGATGATCGCAACGACCACCAACAGTTCGACGATGGTGAACGCGGCATAGCGTTCACCACTGCGTCGTGCATCCTCTGAAACGTGCATGAGCGGGCAGTAGCGGAGGGCCATGAAGGCATCGGGATCGCCAGTGTCCTCCCGCACCGTCCGCAGTTCAATTCCCCTTCAAGGAGACCGTCAACCGTATGTCCACAGCAACCACCACATCCCACGACACAGGCCAGCAGGTTTCCCCGCGCGGCCGACAGCGTGAGGCCCAGCAGCCGGTCACGCAGCAGGAACGCTCCGCCGCCAACAGACTCCGCGCAACGATGGCCGCCGTGAAACTCTCGTTCACGTGGCTGGGCGTCCGGAAGACCCTCGCCCCGGAGCAGCGCACGACGGCAGCCCGAGCGTTCCATGCCGACCGCGAACTGCTCTCGGCCAGCAAACTGATTCTTGACACGAAGAACCCCGCCTACCGTGCCGTGGCTGCCGTCAAGTCCGAGGCGTCTTCCTACTGGCGCACGGTCACACTGCCGTTCCCGGAGGCTGGTATTCGGCTGCTTCCCCAGAGTTCGCTCAGCACGTTCGCCAGCACGATGCAGACGTACCGCGAGAGGCTTCAAGAGGCCGCTCGTGAACTCGTACTTCATGATCCGGAACGCGTCGGCTACGGCACCGGCGGGATTCGGGCTTCCAGTGGTGTCAGCCGCATTCCCCGGATCGCCCACCGTCACCCAGTCGATCGTGACGGCGTGGGCATGAGGCACGGCAGGATCTGCGAGAAGTATGGCAACCAGAGCAGCGGTCGCGAGACGGCAGAGCGGGTTGATGGCAATGGCTCCGAGTGAAGGGCGTGAATTCCAAGCCCCCACCGCCATCGCGATCCGCACACAAACCCCGCAGGCAATCTTGGCGACGTTCGGACGGTCGGGAAACGCCATCCCCTATGCAGCACCACCGGCAGAAGGACGCGAAGAAACCCGCGTCAGATATGGCCGGTCAGATTGCCGTCAGCGTGCGAATACTCGTCGCGACGGTGGTGGGTACTTGCAGTAGCGGTCCTGGGGCATGGTGCGGAAGGTCGACGGAAGTTAGTTGTTGTGTGAAGATCCGTCAACTCCTTGCCCAGCAGGGTTTTCTACCCCGACTGAAACCTCGTAGTTCCAACGTAGACGAGAACGATCTCACAACCCATTGCCCGCAAGGGCGTGTGGGTTCAACTCGCACGTCCAACTCATACCCTCTCAAGACATTCGAAATGATCTCCCTGTTGACTCGCTTGCTGAGAGCCAAAAACACGTCCACGACTATCGACCATCGCCGGCGTCGCGGTCGCCGTGCTGCGCTGAGCGTCGAGTCGCTGGAGAGCCGTCTCGCGCTGACGGGCGGCTTTGAAATCGCCTACCTCGGCAATCTCGGCGCGGACTACAAGGGCCCCACACAGGTCTATCTCGCCGGTGGCACCAACCCCATGACGGCGGACGCGTGGGACGCGTACGTCCCCCCGGACGGTTACATCAAGAACACGACACGGAACGTCCAGTTCAACTCGCAAGACGTGCTCACAAGCCCCGATTCAGCGACCGAGGAAACGTATATCACGACGTCGGACGAGTACACCTGGCTCTTTGTCGCGCAGACCGTGAGCGCCAATTGGCCGTTCAACGCCGATGACTACGCGACCGACTACGACAGCGGCTACGAGGCCGCAGCGGTCACGACGACCCCTCCACCAGGCGTCATCAAGTACTCCGCCAACACCAAGAACGCCATCGTCACCTGGCTTGCCAAGGATGCGGGCGGTCAGCCGATCGAGCGATACTTCATTCGTGATGCCTGGGGCAACCTCTATATCATGCAGACCGCGGGCGCGACCGACCAGGCCGATGTGCGGAGCAACTTCTTCTCCGCCGTGCTTCCGCGCGGCTGGCGCATGTTCTCCGGTTTCCTGAAACGCGACCTCACGACCACCCCCGCCTACGACTCGGCGGGGCTCGCCCAATTCAATATCTTCCGTACCAGTTCCGACGACGCGTTTCAGCAGATTCGGTGGAGTGGGCAAGGCCGCAGCATCGCTCGGAAGATTCCCGACATGATCATCTGGGGCGGGACGACCTCGAATACGATCGTCGGCAGACGCCTCCAAGGCAACGTGATCCATGGCGCCCAGGGGAATGACCGGATTTATGCGTACGGCATCAACGACCAGATCCACAGCGACGCCGGCGTCGATACGGTCGTGTTTCGAGGCAAGCGATCGCAGTACGTCATAACCCCGCTGGCGGCCGATGGCTCGCTCGTCAGCGTGCGTACGCGACGCGGTGGTATCACCGCGCGGGTGACAACGCTCTCCAACGTCGAGGTGCTCCAGTTTCGGGACCGCGTCGAACGCACGGCACGCCTCGCCCGACCTCTCCGGTGACGATCACCCGTGAATCCGCGTCTCCCGCGCTGGGCGACCTGCTTCGCCCGCGTCATAATCCGGTTGGAGGGTCGGCGCATCAGGTCAGGCGGCGGATGAGCCACCAGCCGATGGCGAGTTGCGCGATGAGCGCGAGGAGGCCCGACTGCGGGCTGCCCGTCGCCAGCTGCAGCCCGCCGAACGCGAGGCTCGCGGCGAACCCCGAGAGCTTCGTGCCCACCTGCAACAGGCCGAACGATACGCCCGCATGGCCGGGCGGCGCGAGCACGGCGACGGCCGCGCGGAGCAGGCTCTGAATGCCTCCGAGCACCAGGGCCAGCAGAACGGCGAGACCGTAGAGCTGCTGCGTCGAGTTCACGAACCAGGCGAGCACCAGCACGACGATCCAGCCGCCGAAGCAGAGCAGGGTGGCTGGCCTCCTGCCGACCCGCGTCGAGAGCCAGCCGACGACGAGCGCGCCTGGAAGCGCCACCGCCTGCACGAGGAGCACGAGCCGCACGAGCGCGGGGCCGTCGAGATCGAACCGCTGCAGGGCGAGGCTCGAAAACTGCGCGATCGCCGTCTGGACCGCGCCGAGGGCGAGCATCGCGCCTCCCAGGACCGCGGCGAACTCGCGGTCGTGAGACCCGGGCGCTGCCTGCCACAGGCTGGAGGCGAACGCGCCCAGCTCGCGGCTGGGCGTCGCAGCATGTCGGGCACCGTCGCCGGAATCGAAGCGGACGATCGCCGCCGGCACGGAAAACATGAGCCACCAGGCCGCCGTGATGGCGAAGGCGAATCGAAGGCCTCCCGCCATGTCGAGGCCGAGGCGGGCGTGGGCGGTGACGACGGCCGTGGCGATCACCAGCGCGATCGCGCCCCCCGCATAGCCGGCGGCGAAGCCGAAGGCGGAGAGACGATCGGCATCCTGTGCGCCGGCGACTCGTCGCAACAGGCTGCCGGTGAACACCTGCGCGATGTCGAATCCGACACAGGCCGCGACGACCGCGGCCACAACGGCGATCCGGGCCTGGGGCGATACGGCGGCCAGCATGACGAGGCCCCCCGCACCGACGCAGGTGGCCACGATGAGCGCCCGCTGGTGGCCGTCGCGGCGATCCGCCCAGGCGGCGGCCCAGGGCACCAACACCGCGGAGGCGAGCATCGCCGCCGCGAGCGTCCAGGCCCAGATGACCCCAGCCTCGAGGCCCCAGCCGCCCTCTGCGAAGACCAGCTTCTCGACATAGGCCACGACGAGCGTGATCAGCACGGTCGAAAAGCCGCTCGCGGCCCAATCGAGCAGAATCCAGGCGCTGCGGGCGGAGCCGCCGTGGCGTGGCAACGGAGGCAATTGGCTGGTCATGCCGACACATCCAGGCGGGTGCGGCGGCCGGAAACACCGCAGCAGCCAATGGCAAAGAGGACGCGGGCCGCGATATCCTTCAGGGCTGATCGCCCACACCCACGCCGAGTCTCAGATCGTGCTCAAAGCCTACGCCGGTCGCTGGGGTCTTGTCACCGGGGCCTCCTCGGGAATCGGAGCCGAGTTCGCTCGGCAACTGGCTGCCCGGGGAATGCATTGCGTGCTCGTGGCCCGTCGCGAAGATCGCCTGCGGGCCGTGGCGGAGGAGATCGAGGCGGCCCACGGCACACGCTGCGAGATCGTGCCCGCCGACCTGTCACGACCCCACGCGGGTCGGGAACTCCTCGCCGAGGTGTCCCGTCGTGGCATTGAAGTGGAACTGCTGGTCAACAACGCCGGGATCGGCATGGTGTCGTCGGTGGAGAAGACCGATGTCGGGCGGGCCCTGGAGTTGGTTCAGATCAACGTCGCCGGCCTGACCGAACTGACGCTGTTGGCCGCGAAGGATATGGTTCAGCGCGGGCACGGGGGCATCATCAACATCGGATCGGTCGTGTCGTTTCAACCCGTGGGATACATGGGGGTCTACGCGGCGAGCAAGGCCTACGTGCTGCACTTCAGCGAGGCCATGTGGGCTGAATTGCGGGCCCACGGGGTCACGGTGACGACGCTCTGTCCGGGAACAACGCGAACCGAGTTTTTCGATCAGTCAGGCGTTCCCGGCTGGGCCGAACGGAACCGCGGCGCGGACGTGAAGACGGTCGTCCGCACCGGGCTCAAGGCGTTCGACTCCGGTCGGCACTACGTGGTTTCGGGCTGGGCAAACTATCTCGTATCGCTTGCCGCCCGGTTGGCCACGCGGGCCACGGTGGTCAAATGGAGCATGTCGCTCTTCCGCCCACATGGCTGACCCCTCGGCAACACGCCGCACCGACCTCGATGCCCTGCGCAGCTTCGCCATGCTGCTGGGCGTGGCGCTGCACGCGGCGATGAGCTTCGTGCCGTTTCCCTGGCCCGTGCATGACACCGAGCGGAGCGATGCGCTCGTCCTGCTGATCGCGGCCGTGCACGGCTTCCGCATGCCGCTGTTCTTTCTGTTGAGCGGCTACTTCACGATGCTCGTGTTCAGCCGCCGCGGGCTCGCGAGCCTGCTCCAGCAGCGACTCATGCGCATCTTTCTGCCGCTGGTCATCGCCACGATCACGATCGTGCCGCTCGACAAGGTGATCGATGGCTATGCACTGCGAACGAACCGACCGGAAGCCACCCTCACCGACATGCTCTCGGGGGACGAGGCCACCGTGCGCCGGCTGCTCGCATCTCCAGGAGCGGTCGAGCGCGCGGACGCCCTCTGGTGCCTCACGCCACTTGCCTGGGCCACGATGCGCGGTGACCCAGCGATCGTGGCAGCCGTGCTCGATGCCGGCGGCGACCCCCACGACCGCGATGGCGGCGGCAACACGCCGCTGCACCATGCCGCCTACTTCGGCCGGGATGCGGTCGCGAGGCTTCTTCTTGAGCGCGGAGCAGACCCGATCGCCGTGAACGTGGTCGGCCGGATGCCTGCGGCGATGATGAGCCTGCCGGCCGATCTCGTCAGCGAATTCGCGCCCCTCTTCGACATGAATCCGGTCACCGTCGACGAGATTCTCACCGGTCGTGAGCGGCTGCGGGGCGTCCTGCCCACGGGGCCGAATCCAGAGGGCACGCTCGGCGGGCCGCTCGACCGGGCGACGCTCGCGTGGTCCGATGTCCTGTCAGCGGAATGGCTCCGCCTGCACATTGGTTCATGGTCATTGCACCTCGTGCAGACGAATGTCTTCCACCACCTCTGGTTCCTCTGGTTCCTCTGCTGGCTGGTCGCAGTATTCGCGATCCTTGCCAGGACGGGCCGCCTACCGACGGGCCGCAGGCGCTGGTGGCTCGTGGCGGCGTCGTGCGTGCCGCAGCTCGTGATGGGGATGTCGATGGCGGCAGGCTTCGGACCCGACACCTCGTTCGGGATCCTGCCGCGGCCGCACCTGCTCGCCTTCTACGCCTGCTTCTACTTCTTTGGTGTCGCGACGTTCGCCGCGGAAGGCCTTGACACGCAGCTCGGCCGCCACTGGAAACTGCTCCTGCCGACGGCGATCGCTCTGCTCGTGGCCGGCATCGCGACGATGCACGACCGGCTGCTCGCCAGCGTGCTGCAGCCCGCCTTCGCGTGGGCGATGTCGCTGGGGCTGATCGGCTTGTGTGCCCGATTCTGCTCCCGGCCCAGCCCGCTCGTGTCGTGGCTGGCCGATGCCTCGTATTGGATGTACATCGTGCATCCGCCGCTCGTCATGGTGGCGCAGATGGTCGTCCGCTCGTGGGCCATGCCGGCGGACATGAAGTTTCTCGTGGTCATGGCACTGGTGACACCTGTGCTGCTCCTCAGCTACCGCTACGGCGTGCGCCACACGGCGATCGGCAGCCTGCTCAACGGCCCGCGCAGCGCCTCGCCCCGCTCGGGCAGTTGAATCAGCCGTTTCGGCGAAGGCGAACGATCCTTCCGCACCCGGATGGCCAAAGCCGGCCGGAGAGAGGGCCGTAGACACCGGAAACGGGGAGGACGTCAACCACGTCAGCACCACCGACGATGCCGCCACCGCGGTCGTTCTACCAGCGTGCTTCCACGCCCAGATTCGCACCGTGGAGAAACACCCCACCGTTGTCGTTGATGTCGGTGCCGGCCCCGACGGCCGTGTCGAAGTCCCACTGCGTCGGCGCGAGGGCGGAGTTGGTGAGCCAGATCAGATTGTAGCCCGCCCGCAGGCCCCAGATGTCGGTGAGTCGGTAGACGAGCGTCGCATTGAGGTTGCCGAGGAAGCCCACGCCGATGGCGGAGGCCGCCTCGGCCGGACGTTCCAGGCCGCTGATCGTGCCGACGATCGGATCGGCCGACTGGGACGCGCTCGTGCCGCAGAGGGCCGTCTTCCACCAGCCTTCCACGCCCCAGCGCCGCCATTGCCGGCGGCCACGCATACCCACCTGCGGCCCGAAGTAACCCGTGGTCGACCGCACGGTGTAGCTCGCCGGCTCCGGAGGCGAGCAGCATGCCATCGAGAGCGATGCCTGCTCGTCGAGGCCGGCCCAGACGAACCCTGCCAGCCAGTCGATACAGTGGCAGTTGGAGCGGCCGCTCGTGAGCCGGCAGCCCGCCGGGCCGCACTCCTCGCAGCAGTCGTACTTGAAGACGTTTACCTCCGCCATGTTGAGCGTCGACCAGTACGTGGCCCGGGCTGACTCGGCGTTCTGGAAGTTGTTCACCGCGAGGCCGAGCGGAGGCGCCATCTCGAGGGTGTCGGGGCCCGTGGCCGCCGCCTCACCGAACATGCCATACACACCGAGGTAGCCGATCTCCCAGCCGAGTTCGTCGGTGAGCCGCGAGCCGTAGAACACGCGCACACCCGTGGCCAGCGCCGGCTGAAGGTCCCGTTCCGTGATCGCCGGCAGGCCGGTTTCAGCATCGGACACGAGCGTGCGGTCACCCGTCTGATTGTTCCGCTGCAAAAACAGGACGTCGAAGATTGCATACCGCCGCCAGTCGGGGCAGCAGATCGCGCGGACGGCTTCCAGGCAGGCGTCGCCCGCGTCACCTACGGGCAGCATGTCGCCCGGCGGCACAGCCGCGACCGCATCGTCCCACGAGGACGCCCTCGCGCCGGAACAGGCCGCCGAGAGAGCGATCGTGCCCGCCGCGACGACGCGCCACGCCCCCGACCACTTCCGAATTGCGACCAGCATGCACCCCCCTTTCGATAACACCGCTCCCCGCAGAATCATCGGACCATGCGGCACGATGCCTGCGACCGGCCTCGGCGGCGCCGGAAAAACCGCCCGGCCGTACCGAGCGGCCGCACCGACCCTGCCAGTCGGGTAATTTAGCGAGAGGACACAAGGCCTGCGGACTGGCCCCCATGCCGGTTCGAGCGACGCGCGCAGGAATCAGACGGAGGCGGAAGTGAGGCAGGCATCGACGATCGGCAGGCTGTTTGTTCGCGGTGAGGGCAGACGCCGGCTCATGTCGCGGACAGGCATGTTCCGCGCCCGCACGGAGCAACTGGAACGCCGACTGGCCCTGGCCGTGGCAACCCCGTTCACCGTTCGCTACACGGCCAACGACACGGGCGACATCACTTTCGCCGCCAACACGCTGATGACGGCCCCCGACACACCCGACGGGATCAACGCCCGCAACGGCGTGGGCACGAAGCTGAACAACAACAATTTCGAGATGGAGTACGTCGACGTCGATTCCGATCCGTCGACCTTCAATTCCAGCCAAGCCGCGCTCGTGTTGCCTGCCGGTTCGCAGGTGCTCTTCGCCGGCCTTTACTGGGGTGGCCGCACCAACAGCACCTATCCCACCGGCCTGACATCGCAGCGAAACAACCTGCTCTTCAAGGGCCCCGACGATACGGCCTACGTGCCGCTCACGGGGGCCACGATCGGCACGAGCTCCAGCAGCTACCACGCCTTCGAGGACGTCACGTCGTTGGTGGCCGACCAGGGGGCCGGCATCTACACCGTCGCCAACGTCCAGGCCATCGCCGAATCCGACGACAAATATGCCGCCTGGTCGCTTGTCGTGGCCTACCGGGCGCCGGGAGAGCCAGCCCGCAATCTCACTGTGTTCGATGGCTACGGCTCCGTGACGAGCAGCGATCCCGACGTGACGATTCCCATCTCCGGCTTCAAGGCACCGCCGTCGGGGCCGGTGAACGCCACGCTCGGCTTCATCGCCTACGAGGGCGACCTCGGCTACTCCGGCGACAAGGTGTTCTTTGACGGCGGCCTCGGCCCCGTGCAGCTCTCCAACGCGGCCAATCCCGCCACCAACTTCTTCAACAGCACGATCTCGAATCGGGGCAGTCTGGTCACGACGAAAGACCCGAACTACGTGAACCAACTCGGGTTCGACGCCGATCTCGTGGCGGCCAACGGCGTGATCGCCAATTCGGCCACGGCTGCCACGATCCGGCTGACCACGAGCGATGAAACCTATTACCCGGGCGTGGTCACGAGCGCCATCGAACTGTTCGCCCCCGAGGTCGACGTGGTGAAGGAGGTCGAGGACGTCGACGGAGGCTTCGTCGAGGCGGGCGACGTGCTGAGATACACGATCACGGTGTCGAACGCCGCCACCGCCCTCGACGCGGCGGTGAACGTGCTGCTCACCGACGCCATCCCCGAGTTCACGACCTACCGCCCCGGCAGCCTCGTCATCACCTCAGGCGCCAACGCCGGCGCGAAGACCGACGCCGCCGACGGAGATCAGGCGGAATACCTGGTGATCGACAATGCCGTGCGGTTTCAGCTCGGCTCCGGGGCGGCCGGCTTCGGCACGCCCGGCGGCCGGCTGGCTCCGGGCGCCACGACGACGGTCACCTTCGAGGTGATCGTCGATGCCGTGATCCCCGGCTCCACATTGATCGAGAACGTGGCCAACGTGTCGTTCGCGGGCGAGACGAGCGGGTTCTCGTTGATGGCGACGGATTTCGCCCTGATCGCCACCCCGGCCTTCGCCGATCTGCAGGTCACGAAGAACGACGGCCAAACGCAGTATGTGCCCGGCACGACGGCCACCTATACGATCGTGGTGACCAACGCCGGTCCATCGACGGCCACCGGTGCCCGCGTCCGCGACGTGATGCCGGCCGAGTTTGCGAGCCCAACCTGGACGGCGATCTACTCCAGCGGCGGGAGTGGGCCCCTTGCCGGATCGGGCACCATCGACGCGCTCGTCGATCTTCCCGCCGGCGCCACCGCCACGTTCACCGTCACGGCTCCGATCCGCGCCGAGGCGTTCGGCGACATCACCAACGTGGTGGTCGTCACGCCCCCGGCCGGCCTGCCCGACCCGGTGCCGACCAACAACACCGCGACCGACACCAACACATTCCTCGCGCCGGCGGCCCTCGACGTCACCAAGACCGTCGTCGACATCAACGGCGGCGTGATCCTCACCGGTGACGTGCTCCGCTACACCGTCGTCGTCCGTAATCTGGCGGCCAGCCCCGCCGAGGCGGCTGCCAACGTGATCCTCGATGACGTGATTCCATCCAACACCGCCTATCGGCCGGGAACGCTCGTGATCACGTCGGGCGCCAACGCGGGCGCCAAGACGGATGCGGTCGACGGCGACCAAGCCGAATTCATCGCCGGCAGCAACGCCGTGCGGTTCCAACTGGGCACGGGCGCCGGTGGCGGCAGCGGCTCGCCGGTGGGCGGGTCGCTGGCGGCCGGCGAGTCGACCACCATCACGTTCGAGGTCATCGTCGACGCGGGCATCCCGCCGAGCACCGTGATCACCAACACCGCCACGGCCACTGGCACGGGCGCCGTGTCGGGCTTCGCGATCACGGACAGTGGCAGCGTGGGCGTCGCCACGCCGCCGGCCGCCGATCTCACGGTGGTGAAGACGGGACCGAGCACCTTTACGCCCGGAGTGCCCTTCGAATACCGCATCACCGTGACGAACAGCGGCCCCACCGCCGTGTCGGGCGTCGCCGTGAGCGACGTGCTGCCCGCCGGCATCACGTCGGCCACTTGGACGGCCACCTACACCGGAGCGGGATCGACCGGGCCGGCAGCGGGCAGCGGCGACATCGCGTCCTCGATCGACCTGGACGACCTCGGCACGGCCACGTTCGTGATCGTGGCCACTCCGGCCTCGACGATCGCGGCCTTTGACCTGCTCACCAACACCGCCTCCGCCACCAACCCCGCGGGCACGCCCGACCCGAATCCCGGCGACAACACCTCGAGCGTCACGAGCCAGTCGGCGCCGCTCACCGACCTTTCCGTGACGAAGACCGACGGCCAGTCGACCTACGTCCCGGGCTCGACCGTCACCTACACGATCGTCGTGCGGAATGACGGGCCGAGTTTCGCCGCGCAGGCCTCCGTCGTCGACACGCTCGACCCAGCCGTTATCGCCTCCGCCACGTGGACGGCCGTGTTCAACGGGGCGGGCTCGACCGGCGTCACCTCGGGAAGCGGATCGCTGAGCGAGATCATCGATCTCGCGGCCGGCGGCACCGCCATCTACACGGTGGTGGCCCAGACGCTGCCGACGGCCACCGCCAGCCTCGTCAACACGGTGGTGGTATCGACGTCGAACCTCTCCAACGACCCCGATCCCGCCAACAACTCGGCCACCGACATCGACACGCCCGACTTCGCGCCGGCCATCATCGTGGCTCCCGACATGGGCTGCGTCTCGAGCCCACTCGTTCGCGTGCTCGATCCGGTCACCGGCGCGGTGCGGGCCGAATTCCTCGCTTATGAGCCGACGTTCCGCGGTGGCGTCCGCGTGTTCGGGGCCGACATGACCGGCGACGGCATCCCCGAGATCATCACTGCGCCCGGTCCAGGCCGCCCCGGGCTGGTAAAGGTGTTCACGCAGGACGGCACTGAACTCACCGCCTATCGCACACTCCCCTTCGGCCCAACGTTCAACGGCGGCGTGGAGGTGGCGGCGGGCGATGTCACCGGCGACGGCCTGATCGATCTCGTCGCGGCGCAGGGAGGAGCGGGCAGCCTCGTCTCCGTCTTCACCGTCACCCCGGCTGCCGCCGATCCCGTGGCCAACACGCCCGCCCGACAGATCCAGCCGTTCGGACGGAAGTTCCGCGGCGGAGCCCGGGTGGCGACCGCCGACATCGGCACCTTCTCCGGCACCACTTTCATGTCGGCGGCACCCGACGGCATCGCCGAACTGGTCGTGGGAAGCGGCCCCGGCATCAAGGCCACCGTCAACACGTACAACGCGGTGCCGGCCACCCCCGCCCTGGTCAACACGGTGCGGCCGATCGCCCCCGGCTATGCGCGCGGAGTCGGCGTGGCGGCCTTGCCCTCCAACTCACCCGCCGTGGCAGACCGTGTGCTCGTGACCGCCGGCACCGCCGGCGGCTCGAAGGTGGAGACGTATGCGGGCGTGGCCAAGGTGCCAGCCGCCTCGTTCGCCGCCTATGGCGATGCGGCGCGGGCCGCGGTCTGGTCGACCGCCCTCGACGATGCGAACATCTTCAGCGTTCAAGGGAGCGGCGGGAAGATCGCGGGCGTGCGGAAACACACGGCCCCCTCAGGCGGCACGTCGAGCACGCTCGCCGGTTCGACCGGCATCCCGGCCCCGCTGCGAATCTCCGTCCTGCGGCGGAGCACGACGTAGCCCGCCTTGACGCCGGCTCGGGGCTGCCCACGGCCACCGCGCCTGCCGACCAGCGGCCGCTTTCAGCGGCCTAGTTCCTGCTCGAGCGACGTGAGCCGGGCGACGAGATCGGCCACCTGCGCCTCGAGCCGGGCGATGCGGTCGTCGGACCGCGGGCTGTCGGCAGCCGTTCGCTCGCCCTCCCGCTGCCGGGGAGTCGCGGCGACAGGCTCGGTGTCGAGAGCTGCGGCCGTGGCGGCGGCCACCGCCATTCCCACCTGCGACCGCACCTTCTCGAGCTTCTCCGCCGGCAGGAGCCCGTGCGTGAGCATGCGGCCGCGGCCCGGCGGTGAGAGCCAGACGACGAGCCCCTGCGCGGCGAGCCGGTCGAGGAACCCGCGCAGGATGTCGAGATCCGCGATCGGGTCCATCCGGCTGGCGCGGCCGCGAAGATCCCCCTCGGTCTGCTCGCCGCGGAGCAGAAGCTCACCCATGATCGCAAGCTCCTCCTTTTCGACGCCGAGCCACTCGTAGGCGAGGTGGCGATACCGCGGGATCTTGCCGCTGCCATACACCTCGGCCACGGCGCCGGCCTGCCGCAGGCTCGTGAGGGCCCGCATCACCTGCTCCTCGTCGAGCGTCATCACGGGGTCGCGGTTGCTCTTCTGGTTGCAGCCGGTGACGACGCCGTTGAGCGAAAGCGGGTACTGATCCGGCGTGGTCTTCGCCTTCTCGATCAAGACGCCGAGCACCCGCCGCTCATTGGCATCGAGCGGTCGGACGGTTGGTGGCGTCGTCGAAGCGTCGTTCATGGGGTCACCGTCTTCAGTGAGGTCACTGCCGGCCACGGGTCTCGAGCACGTATCGGA
>Ga0315903_10006963_pt1 | contig 14265 bp, 10 predicted proteins | sample LakEriMetagenome_7_FD_203524 | JGI IMG/M metagenome (GOLD analysis project Ga0315903, IMG submission 203524) | Freshwater fungal communities from buoy surface, Lake Erie, Ohio, United States - Buoy 2 MA119 | ecosystem: Environmental > Aquatic > Freshwater > Lake | place: USA: Lake Erie, Ohio...
AGCGTATTACATAATTACAAACACTTGATGTGCTGATTACTTTCGATGCTTCTATTTCCGGTTCGCTCGCACTGTAGTGCTGAGAAATTTGAATCGATCCATTACTTGGCTCTGGGGTGTGGATTTTCGATTTACTCGAGTTAACCAATATTTCCGTTTTATTAATATCGATGTCTACTTTGAGATCGGTCGAATTTACAAAAAGTCTTTTCAGCTGATGGATATAAGAATCTTAGATTTCAGAATCGTTTAGCCAACGGAAACTCTTAATATGGAATTTCCTTCCAAAGCGACGGTTGGTTTCGGTGAGTGTTGCATTGTCAGAGAAAGTTCCGCTGGCCGTCATGTTTCTTGCTGGTACGGAATCGTCATTGGTAGAGTCCATGTATTCAGGTGTGCGCTGGACGATAGCCTCACACCATGAGCGTGCGGTGACTTTTCCTTTCGAATCTAAAGCCTCGCCATAAGCGCGGATTCGGAATGTGTCGTCGCGCACGGAGAGGGTGTTGGCGAGGGGCTTAAGTAGGTCAGATTGGATCACATATCCGGGAATACCTGCGAAGCGTGATCCCTCGCAGGCTTCTGGACTTTTGAATTCGTGTGTCCCTAGATCACTTTCAGTTAGCATGAAATCAGGTCCGTTCTTGAAACGATAGTTGATAGATTTTGAGTCAGGAGCGTCATCGTCGTAGTCAATCGCACTTTGCAAAGCTCCCATATTACCGAGACCGTCATCGGACAAACGGCGGTTAATGAACTCGGAAAAATTGAGAAACGGTCCGCGCTGTTTTACCTGTTTCACGCATTCTTCGGCGAGCTTTTGCAATTGTTCGTCGTCGAGAAATCTTACTCCTGACCAGCCATCTGAGCCATCTGGCATTGGGGCCCCGTTTTCTGGACCCTCCATTTCTTCACCAGAAACTTCCGTATCAAAGCGTGAAATGGCGATACGCTTGTCCGTTGGGATTTCGATTTTTTGTAGTAATCCATTCCTATCTCGATAGAAGACCTGCCGCTCACGGATACCAGCAAAAAGTGCATACCATGCAGCTGCCGAAGTGCTATTGACGTTGAACATGCCATCTACAACGAGACTTTTGGCGACTTTTAAATATCCGTCCGTCGCTTGAAGCTCAGCTTTGATAAAAGTAGACGATCTATTATTTGGTTCATAGCGATAACGCGAATTAGAGAGGGTTTCACCTGCTACAAGTCTATCAAGATTTGCTGACAAGCTCAGTGCTGCACTCGCTCCTGGACGGGTCTGATCGGCTAAAGAAGAAACGAAGTAATCATCCCAGAGTGCGTCGTTGAGCAGAAATACATGATCCCAGTAGTCGCTAAATACCTTATTGTCGTTGTAATTAATGTTCGCTAACGGGAGTGATCGATTGGCAGGATCCGCGCTAACGGAGTTATTGAAAAACTGATAGATGTCAGTGCGAGGAAGCATCGGATGCATGAAAGAATTTCCGATCCCTGGGCCAGTGACCCCGCTTTGGTAGGCTAGAGTCTTAGCTAACGCGAATGCCAGAGAAGCTCTGGTGGTGTTGTTGCCACCGGTGCCCTCTATACTCAGATTCGAGTTCATGCTGCGAGGATCAACCCAGCCTGGGTTGATCCTCATTCCTGAGAAGCTCGCCAAGCTCGCGATCGGCGCTGTCGGAAGTTCAAGTGCTGATACGGCAGTGACTTTCTCGAAAGGATTGGAACCTGATCCAAGAAAAGCGTTGCTTCCGATGTGTCCTACTACCTTTGGCATTTCGCTCGCAGACATGGGGCCAAAGTTCATGACATAGGGATTGTCTATCCGCTGGGTATTGGCAATATTGTCGTTCTCCGAGATGTAAAGGTTATTGCCGAAATAATACGGTGGCGACTGAATCCAGTTTCGTGATCTCCAATCTTTCGCCCAGTTGATGCTCTCATAACTAAATGGGGAAAGACCCTTGATAACGAGCTGTGCGTATGCAACAGGAACTGGATTTGGATCGGTGAATACCCAGCGTGCGATCTCACCAGTGCCAGGCGGCGTCATCGACGTATAGGTTTGCGCTAGGTTGAACCAGTCGTTCTGATACATGACGGGGTAGTTCCACTGGTAGGCATCGATTCGCCTCGCTGGATTAGCCAACCAGAAAGGAGTATGACATAAGGATCCTGGAGTGTTGCCGTAACTGACATTACCACCCCAATAAGAGTGACTAAATGTAATCTTCACGCCCGGATTTTGTGCCTCAGTATATACGGCCAATTGAAGACGATCGCCCCCATAAGCCATCGGATTGAAGCCCTGCACCAAATCAAGAGGTGCTGCTTGTCCTCCACTTTGTGCACCGATCGTGGGGTGGGAAAACAACTTAATTTCGCCGGGCTTAAAGACAATATCCCCATTGTTTCCAGAGCGCAGAAAGGAGTGGGCGTTGCCAGTGGAGAGAAGACCTGGCGTAGGAACAAGAGGAGTATTTCCAAGAAACATCTGCGAGCCCATTGGCAGCACCTGATAAGTCGAACTCAAACACCCAAGGGTGTTATCTGGTATACGCAATTCTACATTGTAGGGATTCCAATACGTATACACAGGAGAGTATACCAAATACAGTCGATACCGTAAATCTGTCGTGCTTGCCGGATTTAATCGTTGACTCATCAAACTGTAGATAAATGTCAACTTGGCCAGAACCGGAAGTCGCATGTAGGCATTTTTTCCAAGCCACTGGGGGGCTTTCGGAATGTCACGGTAGAGGAGAGGGATTTGAACCTCCGTATAAGGTTTAGAATCTGACCATTTCAGCGCCCCACTGGCTCCTGTGCCTACGTCCAAACCTCTAAAAGTCGCATCACTAGTCTGCCGATACATCCGATAATAATGACGTAGGTTAGTCCATGACTGAAAATGGCGTTCAGAAATCTGTGGGTTTTTAGCAGCTAGTTCTGGGCTCATTGGCCGGATCGAAGGCTCACGAATATCGGTGGTGACGTTGAACTGATATGGCGCTGGCAAATTGGCATTGTCTTTTTCTAACAAAAGACTGAGATCTTTTTTGAGGTGTCCAGTTCTAACACTAGCGATGACACCTTGGCTGTGGGAAGTGAGATCGTGAAAATATTTTTTCACGACATCTTCATCCATCTGAGCCGCTGCAAGGGTTTGGTAGGAAAATATTTTTCCTGATAAATTCTTATTATCGTCGAGTGATTCAAAACCGGTCAATCCACCCACGCCGACCTCGGCCGTATCACCCTGCGCGGTTTGCCATTCGTTTGCACTTAGTGTACGTGGATTTTTGGCGCGGTTGATTAATGCCTTGTGATTTTCTGGGCTGATCCACCATGCGTATTTTCCTGTTTTTTTACCCGATTCATCAATTGATGTTAGGTAAGCACGCGTGATCTGATCGGATGTGGCTGCGTCGCCCAAGCTGTTTTTCCCGACCAAGACAACGGAGTTCGTGTTATCCCAGTCATTGATCAACAAAGGTGCATTTATATCAGCTTCCTTTCCTGCTGGAAGTGATAGTAGCCAGCGGCGGAACATGGTTTTACGACGAGGTTGGTAAGTATCAGAAATAGATAGAAGACTTCCGCCCGGGGGTGTATACTTTGCACTGAGCCAGTCGCCCCATGCGTTGTAGCTTGATAGCCAATGTGATTGTGCGACCCCTTCAATGGTGGATGTGTCTTTATCAGAATCGAATAAAGCGGATTCGGCACTCACGCGCATGTCAGGTCCCATCTCTTTCTGAAGTTCTGCGATTGCAATCATCAGAGCTAAGCGGGCGTTGGCTTGTGACTGTGCTTGTGCTGAATTTTGATAACTATTTCTCAGTGTAACGGTCGATAGGCTCAACATACCTACTGAAATGATCATCAGAAGTATCATGAGCATGAGTGTGGAAATCAATGCGAAGCCCTTGTCCAGTGCTGGTAAGTGTTGTTTGTTATGCTGGAGAAGGTTTTTCATGAATCGATACTATATCAGATAAATGTAAGGCGGGTTAATCACATGACGGGTAAAGTGATACCGTGATAGTCCATACGCTTGAACCTTGGATCCCAGCTGAAGATACAAATTTCGCGGCGTGTGGGATAGAGCACGATGGTGGAAGCGCTAAGAACTTTCCATTCATTCTTTTCGGGATGGAAATAACTGTAACTGACCGCCACATTGGTGGGTTCAGAATTATTTGTGGACTTATGAATTTTGTTTTCTCCCGGATTGATCAGGATATTTGATTCACCCAATTTGACGCCTACTTTCAAGTTGGTCATATTGAGATACATTGAGTCACCTCCCTTGAATATTTCGAGATCTTTGACTTTGGGTTGGAATAGTAAGCCACTCGTATTCTTTGCCGCAGGGACGAGAATCACCAGAGCCTTGCTGATGCCTTCAGGCACAAGTGCTTGCGCTAGGATTTGATAACTTGGCTTCTCTGGCTTATCGGTATTCTCGACTTTACGAACGATTTTCAAAATCCCATCTGCAGGAATTTTGACCGGATTACTGGGGGAGCGTTTTGATAGAGTGACTTCTATGATTTTATCTCCGCTCATGATGCTTACCGGATTTTCAAGACCCTCCGGTATGCTGGTGTATACAAACCATGCCACACGTCCTTTGATTTTTAAATCTTCGCTGGGTTCTTCATTCTGCCCGATTACAGACGAGGGGAAAAAAATGATGATCCATAAATTCAATAGTAGGTATTTCATTCGGATAAGATTATAGCTTTGTATTTACAGAGTATTGTAAATCAGAAATTCTATGATCAATTTCTCAATTTAGCTCATTCAATTAGCATGCCGAATTGTTGCAAGTTCATACTAAAGCAGTCAAAACGACATCTTCACATAACCTATTCTTAAAAAGTATAGGTTGGTTTTGAGATGGTTTTGCTGTAACTACTTACGATTTCAATAGTTTTCAGGTCGCACCATCATCGCAAAGTATGATTTCACCTACCAGCTCACTCGCACGCCAATGACTGCGCCTAACCCTGCCTCGTTTTGTCCCGAGCCGTGGTTGCGATAATCTTCATCGGTGATGTTTTCGATGGCACAGTTTAGATCGAGATGATCGTTCACTTGCCAGCCTGCACGTAAGGAGCTTACGATGTAGCTTGGTGTGCCCCCAGTGGGAATGCGTTGATCATCGGCAGCTTGGTCCGCGGCGGTGATGCGGTCTTCTGTGGCAGCAGCCAAGATGCGCCCCTCAAACCAGTATTTTTCAGACTCGGAAGTCCAGCGAAGTGCAACAGAACCGGTCAGGGGAAGTTGACGAGTCATTGGGCTATCATTCACGGGTCCTCCGATAAATTCAGGAATTTCATTTCTGCCTTCTTGCCATGCGGTGAAGCCAGAAAGTGTCCATTGAGAATGAAAACGCCATGCTGCCTCCAGCTCAATTCCGTAAATATAGCCATTATTGCCATTTGCTGTGACGGTAGGAGCATTTACCGCTGAAGTGGCTGGGATGGCAGCGATGACGTCTTCGATTTGGGTATAAAAAACGGCTGCTTGCAGAGAAAGGTTGTCCGAGTTGTGACGTGCTCCGACTTCATAGGTGATGAATGATTCGGGTTCAACATCAAGCGATCCAAGAGATGGAGTGCTGGCTTTTGATGTTAGATTTCCGGAAAGATCATCGAGGTTAGGAGCGCGGAAGGCCTCGGAAATGCCACCGAAAAGATTCCAATGACCATCAATCCGATACAACGCCCGCAATGAGCCAACGACTGAATCCCAATTTGCTGTTTCATCAGTGCGGGGAATACCAGTGCTATCCGTAAAACGTCCCAGTTCCGCGCGGGCATAGGTGTAACGAATACCCGGAGTGATCTCTAACCGATCCGTCACGTTCCACTGATATTGTGTGAATATTCCAAAGAGGTCATAGGTCGATTCATCGGCTATGGGGAGGCTTTCTCTGTATGAGCTTCCATCTGCGTTGCTCTGTGAACCAGTTGAATCCACCATGTCGTGATAGAAATCGAATCCATACACAAGAGTGCTGTTTCCTATTTCTGATTCAAGTGTGAGATCCGCACCGAGAGTTTGGAGATCGATGTTAGATCTACGGATCGGTCGAGTTCCAGTTCTGCGATCTTGAAACTCTGAATCCGCAACATCCTGATATGAAAGGGTCGCTGTCCAATTTTTAATAAAGGAATCGTTATGTGGATTAGATCCCGCATAGCGAATGTAGGTGAGAGATCGCTCTTGGTCGTAGCTGTTTGCATTCCAGGTACCAGGCGCTGCGAGGTGACTGCCATGTGTCCAACCCGGATTGTTTAATGTGCGATGCCAGCGAGAAATATTATCCTGGTTCACATACTGGTGCGCAAAGGTGAGGGTAGAGTCAGGGCCGAGTGCATAATCAAAACGAAAATCCAAATCTTCTTCCGGATGTCCTGTGCCTCGCATCAGTCCAACCGATGAATCCTTGATATCGCCGAAATCCTTTTTCGAGAGCCCTAGCCAAAAACCGTATTCTCCTCCAACACCAGCTTCGGTTTCCAGCCGACCCGTATGGCTGCCTTGGCCGTTGGTGCGGTGTTCATAAAATGAACTTCCACCATAGTAACTTTTTCCATCGGGCCGAGAGCGGAAGTCAGATGATTTTGTGAATGCATTGAGAGTTCCACCAGCTGCATCAGAACCGTAAAGCACCGAGCCTTGGCTGCGGATCAGTTCGATGTGATCGATGGCTAAGGAGTCAATCGTGTTCCAATACTGCACGGGCCCACTGCGGAAAGTGGAGTTATTGATTCTAACACCATCCACAAGTAGTAGATTTTGTCGACCTGTGAAACCACGGATGAATGGTGATCCATGACCATGTGCTGTTTTTTGAACCAACACGCCAGGAGTATATTGCAGCGCGTCAGGAAGAGTGCGGCGGGTGTTTTCTCTGACGAAATTCGAATCCAAAGACGTAGCTGAGTAGGTGCTTTCGCCGACTTCCTGACCGCTGCGAGTTGCGGTTACGATCAATGGCTCTAGGAAATCCTGGGCAACTATCGTTGTTGCGCTAAGTGAGAGCAGAAGAACAAAGAGATGTTTCATATCTATTTTTAAAGCCGCTCGTTGGTAGAACTTAGGGCTATCCTAAACAATGATTAATGATGGATAAAAATTAACCAATATAGCGTTTCATGACTACGATTGCTGATTAGATTAACTTAAAATATCGACAAAGCGTAATAAATAGGCAGTTTTCTTGAAATATCGGTTATGGATAAAAATCGTCCAATAAAGTCAAAATCAGCATCGCTTGCGGTGTGGTTGGTGGCGGGTTTTGGGGCGTTTGTGCTGGCTGGGTCGATTGCGTTGATGGCGTTTTTTCAGCATCTCACCAAAGTCGAGGAGGAGGTCGCGTTGGAGTCATTAGGAAAAGCCAATGCGCTGTTTTTAGATCAAAGCAACTTCCCGCAGACTAAGCACATGGCGGATCAACTGGGGCGGGTGATGGGGGCTCATGTGGAGTTTCGTGAATCGACGGGTGAGCGCTCTGCGGATGGACGGGCGAGGAGTGGGACTGATTTGTTAGAGGTTGGGTTTAATCTAAAAAATGGCAGTGAGGTTTGGTTTTCCAGAAAGACGAATCAACCCGGAGCCATCCCGTTTTGGAAACGCCTCGATGCGCAACTGGCATTGGGAAGTTTCTGGGCGCTCTCGCTTTTGTTTTCCGTTTTGATAGGCCGCAAAGTCACGCGACCGCTCGCAAAGCTGGCTGCGGTGATTCCTGAGATTGGTGGAGACAAACCTTTGAGTGGTTTACCCAGTTCTGGACCGCAAGAAATTGTTAGTTTGGCAAATGCGCTCGCCGAAGCGCATGGGTCTTTGGTTGATGAGCGGGAAAAACGTAGGCATGCGGAACGTCTGGCTTTGTTGGGAAGGATGGCGACCAGCCTTGCACATGAAGTTAGAAACCCAGTTGCCGCGATTCGTCTGCACGCACAGCTATTGGAGAGAGCATGTGGAACGAATGAAAAGATGTCAGCGACGCTGATTGTGAGTGAAGCGGAACGCATCGAGTTTCTTGTCAATCAATGGCTACGTTACGCAAAGCCTGAACCGGTCAAACTCATGCCGGTTGATGTTGCTGCGCTGGTTGCGGATGCCTGTCATGGCCTGAGCTTGCAAGCAAATCATGCAGGAGTGGTGATTCATCAGGAAATTGCTGCAAATTGGCAAGAGCATGAGGTAAAAGGGGATAGGGATCGATTGAGGCAGGTGTTGTGCAATCTATTGTTAAATGCCATCCAAAGCATGCCAAAAGGTGGAGAGGTCACTATTCGGGTCTTACGCGGAATGTTAGAAGTCGAAGATCAAGGAGTGGGTTTCAGCACTCAAGCACTCGCTAAATTTGGTGAGCCGTTTCATTCGGAAAGAGAAGGTGGTATGGGCCTAGGCGTTGCGGTTTCTAAGGAAATCATCGATTCCCACGGCGCAAAAATTTCGGTCGAGAATCTCCCCGAAAAGGGTGCATGTGTGCGCATCACTTGGCCGAAACCTCAGAATCTAAAATAGAGAATTATGGCAGCAATTTTGATTATCGAAGATGAACACGCTCTGGGGACTGCCTTGTCGTTGGCGATCCAGCGCTTGGGTCATTCGCCTGTGCTTGCGCCAAGTGGCGCGGCTGCGCTGGAGAAAATCAAAGGCCAGAAATTCGAAGCAATTGTGTTAGATATCGGTCTCCCTGATGTCAGTGGTATGGAGATTTTAGAGAAAATTCGCAAATCAGGATCTAAAATTCCCATCCTGATTATCACCGCCCACGCGACATTGGATCACACGATCACTTCGCAGAAATTGGGTGTCGCGGATTACTTGATCAAGCCTCTCGATTTACAGCGCTTTGAAGAAGTGATTTCCACCTTGGTCACCAAGAGCATCCAGATTGCGGAACCGAACGAACCTACTGCAACTTCTCTGATCGGCGCATCAACCAGTATGCACCGCGTGTTTCTGGGAATCGCACGCGCCTGTAGCGGTGATATGCCAGTCATTTTGCATGGACCATGTGGCTCGGGTAAAACCTTGGCGGCGCGAGTGATTCACACAAACAGCAATCGCAGTGCGGATACATTACGCATGGTTGAGTGCGCGACGATTCATCAACTCGATTCGCTGCAAACCTATTTGGCCGACACCACAGGCACCTTGGTGTTGGAAGGATTGGATGCGCTCGATTCTGAATTGCAGGCACGTCTGGCTGAAACGATAGGCCAAGAAAAAATCCAACTCCCAAGATTGATAGCGACTATGCAAATCGATCCGCGTGAGTCTGAGGGGAAACAAACTCTGAGATCGGATCTGTTTTATGCGTTCAGTGCGCTTTCGATCGAGATGCCGGCACTGCGGGAACGGACTGGAGACATTCCTGCGTTGTGTCGGTTTTTCCACGGATTGCAAAGCTCCTCGGCGTCGAAATTTGAAATGACCGCCGCCACGCTTTGCTCACTTCAGGCTTATGATTGGCCGGGCAACGTGCGTGAACTGCGCCACGTCATCGAACATGCATTGGCAATGAGCCACGGAGGTCCCATCCTGCCCGGTCATTTGCCCCCACATGTTTCACAAGCCTTGCACGCGTCAGGTGGTAAAGTGGTTTCAGGAGAACTCGATCGGGTTGTGGCACGTTGGTTGGATTCGCAACTCGAACTCACGGATGAATCAGAATGGCAATACGATGCATTGCTGGACCAGATGGAAGTCGCAATGCTCAGACATTTGTTAGATCGATTTGATCAACGCCCAACCCGTTTGGCTGCCGCATTGCGTATGAACCGCGCAACGCTACGCCAGAAACTCCGCAGAGCTGGGCTTTCCGCGGAGTCTTAGGGTTTGAAGCACGATATTTTTCGCATCGAACGATTGTGAGCGAAACGCAACAAGACCACCGCTCCAACCGCACCGATGAGTGCGCAGAGCATATCGGATTGAGTGTCCCAATGATCACCTTGCGTTCCGAGGAATGATTGCGAAGCCTCCACCGATACTAGTGCGGCAGCCCATTCCAAGAGTTCGTAAATCGCACTCACTGCCATGCAGAAAGACACAATCAAAACACTCGTCCAACCGCGTAGCGCGACAACGCGTTTTCTGATAAATAATTCACGGCACAAAATAGCTGGAGTGAGTCCTTGGAAAATATGACCGAGCCTATCGTAGTGATTTCGAGATAGATCAAAGACATCTTTTGCCCAGTCTCCAATCGGCACCCGTGCATAGGTGTAGTGACCACCAACAGCTAACAGAATCATGTGCATGCCAATCAACACCATAGAGAAATTCGAGATCCTCCAGTTTTTCTTTTGTAGAATGAACAGCGCGATGAATCCCGCAAATACCGGACATACTTCCAACCACCACGTGAGCCTGTCATAAGGCTCCCATGCCGACCAAACTAAGATCGGTGTCATCACGATCAGCAAAATGATGTTCGAGTGGAGCTTCACTTCCGAAACTCTAAGTTTTTAAACTTCAAACTCCAAGGAAGAAGAATGACGCCCCATAACCGGAATCTCATTTTCCAAGCCACCCGCATTACAATCTTTGTCCTAGCCACGACAAGGATTGTAAAAAGGGGTACAATTATTGTCGTGGCCAGGACAAGGAATGTAAGTAAGCTAGGGGGTGTTTTTCGTTATAAATTACAAAATGTTTCTACTTTGGAAGTTTCAAAGTGATTTCTGAGGGTGTCGGCTACGGAATGAGAAATTCTTCCAGCCAGTAGATAAAAGTTGCGGAGATCGCTAGACTATATAGTTGAAGACTCGTCAAAAGCATATGATTTCTCGTCTCGCTCTTATCCAAAGTTTTGCCGTAATGACCGGTATGGTTTCGCTCAGCTTCAACCTGCAGGCTGCAGAAGAAAAATTCGATGTCGCATGGTTGTTTGCGGAGGCGAAGCGTATTTCAGGTCAGCCATATATTGCGCCGCCGGCGAAATTGCCTTCATGGATTGATGGATTGGATTACGATGCGTATCAATCGATTAAGTTCCGTAAGGATAAAGCGCTTTGGCAAGGTAAGGATCGTAATCTGGAAGTTCGCCTATTTCATCTCGGCTTGTTTTTCCGTCACCCAGTGAGCATTCACGAAGTGGAGGATGGCAAAGCAACCACGATCCCGTATTCAAAAGATCTCTTCACCTATGGAGAAAAACTGAAAGTTCCGGCGAAGGTTGATAACCTTGGGTTCGCAGGTTTCCGCGTGGGTGTGTCACCCGATAAGAATGCGGATATGTTTGCATTCTTGGGCGCGAGTTACTTTCGTGCGGTCGGAGAAACCAAGCAATACGGGCTTTCCGCACGCGGACTTGCGGTCGATACCGCGCTGCCACGTGCCGAGGAGTTTCCGGATTTCCGTCAGTTTTGGTTAGAAAAGCCATCCGCGGATTCGACAACTCTGCGCGTCCACGCCTTGTTAGACAGCCCGTCTGTGGCCGGAGCTTACACCTTTGTGATCACTCCGGGCGAGGTCACGAAAATGGATGTCGATGCGGTGCTTTATCCTCGTAAAAAAATCGAGCGGGTCGGGATCGGTCCGTTGACGTCCATGTATCAGTGCGGTGAAAACGATAGACGAGTGGCCGATGACTGGCGTCCAGAAATCCATGACTCTGATGGATTATCGATGTGGAGGGGCAATGGTGAGTGGATCTGGCGTCCGCTGGTTAACCCTGCGAACCTGCAGTTCAATTCCTTTCTCGATGAAAACCCGAAAGGTTTCGGTTTGCTGCAGCGTGACCAAGATTTCGATCACTACCTCGATGACGGCGCGATGTATCACAAACGTCCTTCGCTCTGGGTTGAGCCGCTCGATGGTTGGGGCAAAGGTCAGATCCAACTGGTCGAGATTCCAAGCCCGGATGAAACTTTCGACAACGTGGTCGCTTTCTGGAACCCAGAAAAACCATTCGGACCCGGCGAGGAGCATCGTTTCCGCTATCGCCTGCATTGGGGTGCAAAACCACCGGTCAGCACTCCCATGGCGCATGTCGTCGCAACCCGCGTCGGTTCTGGCGGCATTCCTGGCGAAAAGAACCGTTCGGTAGCTCGCAAGTTTGTCCTCGATTTCAAAGGTGGTCGTTTTGAAGACCTGCCTTGGGAAACCAAAGTGGAGCCGATTGTCACAACCTCTCGTGGAAAAATCCTCCACCCAGCGGCTCGCCCCGTCGTTGGCGGTGACACCTGGCGCTGCAACTTCGACCTATTAGTTGAGGGTAAAGAGCCTGTGAATCTCCGCTTGTTCTTGAAAGACGCCAAAGGCGCGCTGACCGAGACTTGGATTTATCAATACACGCCGTGATATAGAGATAGGGAGATGGGGCGAATGGGAGAGGGGGAGCGTTGGTTTTTAAATGATTGAATCACGAATTTCACGAATGCCTCATGTGCTTTAGTGAATCTACCTTAAAGCGAAGCTCACGCGGTATGGACGAAGTGTAACGTAGTCAATAACACGAATTTTGAGGATGGTTGGCCACTGTGGATTCATCCTAGTCCTCTTAATGATGTAGAATCCTTGGGAAAGTCAGACGAAGTTCGCTTTAGGGCAGCCATTCGAGCTATTCGTGTCATTCGTGGTTAAAACTCTACTCTATTTTCTCCCCATAATGCTTGGCCAATCCTTGGGCGAGGGATTTGGCGTATTCTTGGAAAATTGAAGGCACAAATTTGCCGTCCACATCGCGTAGACCGAGGTAGTCGCCGGCTTGGATGCGGTTGTAGTCTGGAACCGAATTCATGACGTAGGGTTCCATAAAAATGACAGGGCAGTTATAGAGTCGATTCGCCAGAAGGTTGCGGGCGTAGAGGTAGGGGCTAGATGAAATATCTCGAAAATTCCCCGCGCTTGGATGATAAATGAAAGGCGGAATTCCTGTGTTATTCACAAAAGTTTCAGCGACCGTTTGAGAGACGCTAAGTTCTTCTTCGTGAGTGCGTTGCAATAGTTTTTTAAGCATCTCAAATCGTTGATCTTCGTCACGTATTTCATCGCCGGTATAGGCACCATTAAGCAGTATATGGAAATGATTGTTTAGAACGAGCGTTGGAGTCTTTGGGTCGCCCCAAGCATCGGCATTGAAATGCAGACAGAGCACCAGATCAGGCTTGAGGGTATTGTTGACTAGGTCGGCCCGAGCTCGGATTTCGGCATTCCTATAGAACAGCTTTTCGGTGAACCGCTGGACCGAAATCGGGTCGGTAAGTGCATCATCATTTGCGGCCAACTCGGTCAGGTTTTCGGGTCGGAACCGGGTCACGGGTTCTGGCTTGCTGCGCACGAGAGAAACTTTGGCTCCCAATTTTTCGAGCCGGGGTTTCAGGAGTTTGGCGACCTGGAGGGTCATGTCTCCTTCAGTGACTGGTTTGGCCTCACCGATTTGAAACCAGCGACCTTCGACTTTTGCCCATTCTCCGCCAATGTGCCCCGGGTCGATCGCGATATGGAGATTCGTGAGAGGTTTTTTGGCGGGCCTGGCGGGGAGGGATGCGGCGGTTTTCCAATGGCGAGGGGTGGGGAGTGAATGCTCTGGTTTGGCGAAATGCAGGACGAATTGGGGTTCGTTCGGGTCGTTGTTGGTGAGGATTTCTGCGAATTCATCCAGTATGGTGATGTATTCCTGCCAAGTGGAGTCTGTGGTAAAGATGTCGCGAATCAGCCTTTCGAAGTCTGCTCGGGTGATGGTGTGCTGAAAGACTTGGAGCTGGGTCCAATCGGGTTTTTCGCCAAGAACAGAATGCACAGAGGGGAGTTTCTCCTCGGGAGGCGGGATGGGTGCCGGTGGTTGGCGAAGGATGAGGAACAGTATCAATGCAGCGAGAAAGAGAGTCGCGATGATGGGAACAGGGTTTCGCATGTTGTTAATGAAGTCTCAAATTAGGATGAGTGATTGGCTAGGTATAGTGGAAACCGACGGATTTGGTATTTTGAGGCTATTTTACGCGGATGGAGGAGCAGTTGGAGAAGAGGAGGATTTTAACCACGAATTACACGAATGAACACGAATTTTCAGAATTGGCATGTAGAAATAAGGATTCTATTCGAAATATCAGAATCTGATTCGTGTCCTTCGTGTAATTCGTGGTTCATTCTTTTACATATATTTGAACACGATCATACGGAAGATATGGTTGCCAACTTGCGGTGTAGGGATTTGACTTCCCGCCCATCCCAATCCTTTACCTGTGAAATCCCACGAAATTTTTACCACCATTGATCCTGCCATCGTTGCCGAAATCCTCG
>Ga0315903_10006966_pt1 | contig 14263 bp, 10 predicted proteins | sample LakEriMetagenome_7_FD_203524 | JGI IMG/M metagenome (GOLD analysis project Ga0315903, IMG submission 203524) | Freshwater fungal communities from buoy surface, Lake Erie, Ohio, United States - Buoy 2 MA119 | ecosystem: Environmental > Aquatic > Freshwater > Lake | place: USA: Lake Erie, Ohio...
ATAAACTTTAGCAGGTATTTTTTCGACACCCATAATTTTTAAAGCAACTGTTCTATGTCTTCCATCGCCATAAGCATAATATTTTCCTTTGTAAAAAATATAAGAGATAGGATTTTGAGTATTAATGTAGCCAGCTTCTTTAAACATTTTTGTTAATTTTAAAATATTAGGCAAACCTCTGCCTGTTGAAGTACTTATTTCCCAACCTTGCATATTAAAACCACCAACTACATCAGAGAGATTCACAATTTGGTATTCCAAGAACTCTTCAGAAAGCCTCAAATCTTGTGGATATTCCTCTAAAGGAGGGAGTATATTTAAAGCATTTTCTACTTCCTCTGGAGTTTGAAAAGTATTTTTAATTTGTCTCTCTATTGAAAACTTTGGTATTTCTATCTCAGATTCATAGTCATAAGTCTGGTCTCTTACTGCATCTCTAAAGATATTTATAAAATTAGGCATTAGATTTTCTTTTGCTTCAGTTAAACCGTTATAGGACCAATATAATTCATTATTTAACTTTGAAATTATCTCACTGTGTTTTGAATTTGGAACTTTTTTAAGTAATGTTTTTATAAGATTTTCAATTTCTTGTCTTTGTTTTGGATTAAAAATATCAGGTATTTCAAGACCCTCAATACTTACATCACCTACTAAGTCCGGGCTATCTTTAAAAAATCCTAGAACATAGTTTGATACTTCTATAGAGGGGTATTCAATATCTTCTGAAGTTGCTTGATATTTTGATAAATAAGATATTAGCTCGCCTCTTTCTTTAGGATTTAATCTGGAGCGAAGGAAAGTAAAGTTATTTACAAGACTTTCACCTTCTATTGAGGACACATTCAAGAGCGCAGTTTCCCTCACCTTACCTTCTTCAGTGGGTTTATAATCTAATAACACTCTTGTTTCTCCAGAATCATTTTTAAGTTGACAAACAAACGAAGTTCCTTTTTCATCTGTACACAGAGAATTATATGAGGTTCTAATTTCCTTTTGAGTTAGTTTAGAAGAAATATCATTTAAATGGTGAGAAAGAGCTGTCTCTTTAAAATACATATTACCCGATTCAGGTTTTTTTGTTTCTGTTTCTTGCCTACTTGAGTTATATTTAGGATCCATAGGAATCTTTAAAAATCTTTTCTAATTTAGAATATCTATTTAAAAAAATTTCTTCTTGTTTACTCAAAAAAATTAAGTCGTAATTAACAGGTCTTAAAGAGTTACCAGAAAAAAATTGTCCTCTTAAAACCCTGATGGTTTCAAGCAAAGATTTCAAATACGGCAAAGCTTCTTTTAAATATTCTTTATTTTCAGAATTTGTTTCAGCGTAATCGTAAACTAAACCAGTAAACTCGATAAATGAAACAGACATTTGATTAAATTTATCTAAATCTTTGTTAATAAAAGCCATGATTATATATTACAATATTATTGAATAATTTATGAACAAACACGAGCTTAATTTAGCAACAATTCCATTTGAAGCAATTAAAACTGGAAATAAAAATGTTGAATCAAGACTTTATGATGAAAAAAGAAAACTTATAAATTTAGGAGATGAGATTGAATTTACAAATAAAGAAACAGGGGAGAAATTAAAAGTAAAAGTAATAGGTCTTCACAGATATAATTCATTTAAGGAAATGTTTTTTTCAATGAATCCTCATAAATTTGGGCATTCTTCTTCTGAGTGGCTTTTAAACCAAATTTCAGAATTTTATACTGAAGAACAACAAAAGGAATTTGGAGTTATTGGAATTGAGTTTATATTAATTTAGCTATTGCTTCGTAATTTTTACCCCAAACATGATTTCTATCTTCAGAAGGGTATTCTGTAAAAACTTTTGTTTCTTCGGGAAATCTTATCAGTTGGTTACAACAGTCGGAAGGAATTCCTCTTGAAGCTTTTTCAAAAACTAAATGGGGAAAATTTTATTAATTCTAATTATTGATCAATATAAAGTATAATTTTAAAATGAGTGTTTCGGTAATAAGTTTATTAATTTCAAATTTGTTGCTAGTAATAAATGTTTTATATTTTAATGCTAATATTTTAACGGTTCTTTTAATTTATTTTATTGAAATTCTTATCACAGCTTTACTTCAAATTTCAAAAATTATCTACATTTATATATTTGATAAAAATCAGTTTATCAGTACCGATAAGAAATCTTATGGAAAATCCTGTTTTTTTGTTATTTTATTTGGTTCTTTTATTTTTGCAGCCTTTCAGGGAATTACTATGTCTCAATTTTTACTAAATTTAGTGTTCACCAATCTTAACTATCAAATCGATAACAATATGGTATTAAGCTTTGCAGTTATTTTTACATTAAGCCATTTGATCTCCTATAAAGTTAATTTTATTGATAAATTACAAAATGATTCTCAAACTCTTGAAACTAATACCAATGAAATTCAAGTTAATCAGGCAGAAGAACTTGTTACCAAAAAACAAACAGTTGATGTTGCTAAAATTATTATTCGGGTTCAATCCTTAACTTTTATTTCTTTTATTGCAGTCTTTTTTGTAGCTATTTTAAATTTCTTACAACTTACAAATTATATGAATTATTTTGTTATTGTTTATTGCTTAATCAAAATTTATTTTGATTATATTAGTCATATTCAACAGCACGATTTAAAACTAGACCTTAAATAAGAATAAATAACCTATAAGTTTGAAAATGTTGTAAAATAAGCCCATGAATCTTGAAAAATACGATATTTTGAAAAATGTAATTCCTAACAAATTATATAGAGCATTTGCTTACCTATTTCTATTTCCTTTTATTACAGGAATTTTAATTGCCATCGGACCCTTTATTTTGGGAATTGGGGTGATTTACCTAGCTTATAAGAATATCAAAGACGAGAAAATTAAGTGGACTTTTATTGGAGTTATTACTGTTGTACTTTTGATTTTAGGAACTTTTGCCAGAAATGAATTTGGAAAAGAGAATAGAGGAGAGAATCGTGAAAAAAACGAGAACAAACAGGAAACTAAAAAAGAAGAGATTAAAGAAGAAAAAAAGGAAGATAAGGAAGCAGTACCGGAAGAGACTTTTTTGGTAACAAAGGTTATCGACGGCGATACTATAGAAATTGAAGGCGGTAAAAGAGTAAGGTATATAGGAATTGATACTCCAGAAACTGTCGACCCCAATAGACCGGTTGGTTGTTTTGGAAAAGAAGCCTCAAGTAAAAATTCAGAATTGGTTTTAAATAAAAGAGTAAAACTAGTGAAAGATGTTTCCGAAACGGATAGAAACGGCAGACTTTTAAGGTATGTCTATATTGATGATATTTTTGTAAATGATTATCTAGTAGCAGAAGGATATGCTAAAGCTTCAACTTATGCTCCCGATGTAAAATATTCCGAACAATTTGTAAATTCAGAAAGAAAAGCCAGAGAAGAGAAAAAAGGTTTGTGGAGCGAGGCTTGCGAAATAAAACCTCAAACTTCTAGTGTTACTCCAAATTATGTCGCTCCTTCTGTAGCACCTGCACCTGCAATAGGTGTCGGAGCTCCTGTAACCCAAAACTCTACTACAACAAACGAGGTTTCTAGCGGAGGGGTGGTTAAAAAATCTTCTACCGGAATTTGCCACGCTCCTGGTACAACTTACTACTCCAAAACCAAAAATTTTACACCTTACAACACTGTTCAGGATTGTTTGGATTCTGGAGGTAGGTTACCTTTGAGGTAAAGTTTTTGATGCATTCTTTAGCTGTTACTTCCATATTTTTATAAATAATACAAAAAATTTGTCAAAAAACTACAGAAAAGTAAAAATTTCTATGAAAGTAAAAATTTTATTGTGGAATTAATTAAGATTTTCTCAGTTGGTACAATTACATATCTCCAATGCTTATTTATATTAAATTTTCCAATATTTTGATTTATTAATTCGCAGTACCTTTCAACAGTCTCCTTTTTGGCATTAACATCAAAATCATCAATTTCATTAGATGGTTTTATTTCAACAATTATAGTTTCATTTTCTAATTCAACAACAAAATCAGGTTCATATTTCCTATCGGCATTTCCAAACTCGTCTCTCCATCTTAGTGTTTCGAATTGCTTTGGAGCAGGTCTTAACCATACTAATACTTCAAAATCACCTTCTAGTAAAAAGGCAAATTTTAACTCATCTGAGGAGTCGAATCTATAAAATGAATGGCATGATTTTGAAAAATTAGTATAAATTTTATCTTTAGAAAAGTTACTCCCGAATGAAAGATTGTATTTAGGTTCTCCTACATAAGAAGTAATATTATGTTGCTCAAGGGTTGGTTTAGGCTGACCTAAATTTGAGATAAGATAGCTATCTACTTTTATAGAGTGACTCATTAATTGACTATAAATTTCATCTGCAATTTCATGAACATTATCAAAAATTACTCTGTAAATCAAAGCATTATCCTTAGAAAATTTTTTATAATAATCAACTGCCTGTTTGCATAATTTTAGTAATAGAAACTTTTGTTCTTCATAATCAATTAAATCTCTTAAAACAGCAGATAGAAGAATCTCCTCAGGATTTTTATCAGAAGTTTTTCTTATAGTTGTGACTTTGTTAACTACAGTAGGGGATTCTACAATTCTCTGATTATTAAACATGTCATTTTCAGTTTGTTGTTGAATTTGTGTTTCCATAACAGTTAGATTTAAAGGATATTTTTTAAGTTTTGAAGTATCTAAATTGAAGTCATTAAAAGATATAGATCCGTATTGTGGTGTAATATCCAATCTTGGAATAAATATATTACGGTTACTTAATTCGTTAAGTGAAATCTTTAATATTGAATTTAAATTTTCTTTTGTTTCAGCACTAAGAACAGAAAAAAGGGTACCCTCATTACTAAAGTCAAGAGAATTATTATCTAGTTTATTACTATTGTTAAAAGTTGCAGTTACTTTTGCTATCTCAGATGTTAATTCATTAACTCTGGAATCTATCGCATTTTGTTTTACTTCTATAGGAGTATCTTCAAAAAAAGTATCTTTTAATTCGTTTTCTACAATGATATTTATCTCATTTTGAATTTTAATATCTTTTTTTATGTTTTCTTCAATTCTTTCTTCAATCTTTTCAATTAGAATTGGTTTCGCTTCAATTATAGTTTTGATATTTTTCTGCTCATCTAAACTTACCTTTTCAGTGTTAGTCGGATTTAACAAATCAGAGTCTTTTGCTTTTGATAATACTTCTTGATATTTTTCATGAGCAACAATAATAACTTTATCAACTAATTCATTTCCAGTTTTCTCACCGTAAGGTAATCTTAACCCTCTACCGATTGTCTGTTCAGTTAAAATCTGAGCTGCCGAAGATCTAAGAGGGACAATAGTATAGATATTTGCAACATCCCAACCTTCCTTTAACATATTTACATGAATTACAACCTCAATATAATTTTTGGGATGTTCTAAAGATAAAAGATGGTCTAATGTAGAATCATTATCTGAAGGATTTTTACTGTGAACTGCAATTACTTTTCCTATATATTCACCTCCATAAAATTCTTTAGAATCAATTTTCTTTAATAGTTCTTCAGCGTGAGGAATATCTTTTGCAATAATAAACATTACAGGTTTAATATATTTTTTATCGTTTTCAAGAGAATATGATTTAATAGAAGTTTTGGCTCGTTCATGAAAATAAACAGCTAGTTGTAATTTTTTCAAATCAGTCTCAATATCATCAATTTTATATTTGCTAAAATCAACATCTGCTTCAGTTCCCAACCATGGATTTTTTACAAAACCATCTTTTATTGCATCTCCTAAATTATATAAATAAACAATACTATCTTTCATTTTTGGAGCTTTTTCTTTTCCTTTACCAATTAATTCACCTGTATAGGGTGTAGCGGTAAATTCAAGACCAAAAAGAGGGGACAATCTATCTAGTGATTGAAAAGCAGCGTCTGCATGATAATGGTGTGACTCATCCAATAGAACTACAAGATCATCTAAGTCAGATAAATAGTCAAAATAAGAAAGTAATCTTCCGTCCTTGACTCCAAAATTTTCAGATCCTTTTGTTATTCCTTTTTGCTTCTCGATATCTTTTTGTGAGAATTGTTGAATATTTAATATATTGATTTCGATATTATTTTTATAATAACTTAACTCGTGATTTTGATTTGTATAATTATCTTTATGGATAATTTTTATATTACTGCTGTTAAGTTCCGCTATACCTTTAAAAACATATTTAGGATTATTGGATTTTCCAAAATCATCTAAAAGTTTTCTGTAAATTGTATTCCCAGGAGCAACAATCATAAAATGCTTAATACCGTAAACTAAATATAAATAGGTAACAAATGCTCCCATCAATCTTGTTTTACCTACACCTGTAGCTAAAGCATAAGTAAAAGTAGGGTAGGACCTTCCATCAAAACCTTTAAAATTTTTAGTTTCATTTATTTGAGTAAAATAGCCAATTGCAGTGTTTTCTAAATAATCAGTAGGTTTTCTTTCTTGCCTTTTTAAAGTACTTATTAAATTTTTACCTGCAGGTGAGTCCAAATAATCAGCAAACAATCTCAAACTTTTTTCTTGGGGCGGTCTTAAACTCATTGAATTTGAAATATAATCAAGAACTAATTCTTTATTCATAGTATTAATCTAATTCTGATTCCTCGGTATCATCTATTATTTCTTCTCTTATAGGTAATAAATATTCTTTCTTACCAAACTGACAAGAATTTAAAATTGATTGTGGAATTTTCTTTACAATAATTTTTGAATCAATACTTTCACATCCAGGCTCAAATTTCTTAGCACAGATTGTTATGGATTCAGTTGGTTTCAAATATGATTTAATTTGTTGAACAATCCCAACAGATAAAATTTGAGTGGTTACATAAATATAATTATTTCCTTGACCAATACCGTGCTTCCAATACTCAGACTGACTTGGTTTAAATTCAAAGTTTAGCAATTTACACATAGCTCTGATTAACTTGGTGTCATTAAAATAAGAATCAATAACTTGATTTCCAAATTCATCAATAGTGATAAAGCTTGGTGCCAATTCATAAAATTTATAAGCCCCACCACCGTCCCATCTTACTGACTTGCTAATTCCAGACGAATCTTCACCACTTATAACTAAATCTAATCTTTTTTTGCAGTGAGTATAGGCATGATTTCCCATTTCAATACCAATATAATTTCTTCCCATCTTATGTGCTACCGCAGCCGAAGTTCCTGATCCTAAGAAAGAGTCCAAAACAAAATCGCCTTGCTGTGTAGAAATACTAAGGATTTTTTGTATTAATTTTTCAGGTTTTTTACTTTGAGGAAACTCGACATTACCTTCTTTTGCAATACCTTGATGTAAGTTCTCAATCCAAAGATTATCATTTTTAAAAAACTTTAAAACTTTACCGTCCCTTAGCTCAGCACTATCTTTAAACCAGACTATTAAACCTCCATTTAAGAAGTACGATCTTGTTAATTTACCTGCATTTCTCCCTTTTGAAGGAATATAGTCAATTGAGACAAGGCCTTCTCTAGGTATTCTTTCTAATACTCTCTTCATTAAGCCGCCTTGAGGATTTGTTGTTCTAAAAAGAATTTTAAAATTTTTTGAAATGTTTTCTATTGTCCTATTTTTTTTTGCTAAACTTTCTATTTTGTAATCCTTATGTTGGTTAACAGCTACCTTTCCTACAGTACCGCCTTCTATATCAAACAATCTTTCAGTAAGACCTTCAGTTAAAAACAACTTTGAATAATTATGATCTATACTATCGGCAGTTAACTCCTCAATTTTAATTGGAGAGTAATTTTCAACAAAAGAAACATCTTTAGCATAAACAAGAATATATTCACATAGATCAAATAAGTACCCTTCTTGACCAACACCTCCAGAAGATTTAGCTTTAGAGTTAATTTGAGATAAAAAATTGTCTCTTCCAAATATCTCATCGCAAATAATTTTCAAATATGCTAATTCCCTAATGTCGATATTGATATAAATTACACCATCATCTGATAGAAGCATTTTTAGTAACTCTAATCTAGGCTTCATTAAAGATAGCCACAAGGAATGCTCAACATTATCATCATAATGTTCAAATGCATTACCTGTGTTGTATGGCGGATCAATATAAATGCATTTTATTTTACCTTCATATTCAGGAAGTAATGCTTTTAAGGCTAAAAGATTATCCCCATGGATAATCATATTTTCGGTATTAGGATCGTTTGTACAGTTTGATAATTCAGGATTTTCTTCAAGTATTCTAGGTTCAATATTTGATATATCAAATTCTGGATTATTTTTTCCTATCCATGTTAATTCTAATTTTTGTTTATTGTCTGCCATAATTTATATTATTTTAAACCTTAAACTAAATAATTCATCTAGTTTAGTTTCTTGTTTCAATTGTGATTCTACTTTATCAAGTAACTCATCTTTTTTAAAGTCTACTTCATCCTGAGAAATAAATAGTCTTTGCCTCATTTCATTTCGTTTTTTTTCTAAACTCTTAATTTCTCTTTGAATTTTTATTTTTTCTTCTAAATTCAAAATCTTTTTAGAAGTTGTTTTCATAGATTTGATATCAATTTCAAGTTGTTTTAAGTCAAGTTCCATACTTTTCTTTTTATCCTCAGCCCATTTATCAAGTTTTTCTATCTCATCATCAAAGAATTCGCTGTTTCTCTCTAAAATATTACGATTATGAATATTAATTTTCTCCTTTTCAATAATCTCCAAATATTCTAAATCTAAAGTATCTGATGAGTTCATATAAGTGAGGGAGGAAGGTAATAAAAATAGCTTCTTTGCTATGTCCTCATCTAAAATGTTTGAATCATTTGTTATAGCTGTAATGAAAATAGTGTCTTCTGATTCAAAGGAACTAGAAGTTAATTGGGAAACTTTAAGAGTTCCTGTTTTTCCTAACAATTCTTTAATAGGGGATATTATTTGACCATAATTAGAGTAGTCAAATACAATCTCAGCATTAGGTAATTTAAGCTTTTTAATATCATTTAAAATTAGTTCTGCTAATGGATGGCCCGGTCTATAGACATGGGCATTTTCGATATTTTTACCAATTTTATAAGGTCCTTCTTCTATATCTTTATTTGAAAAAGGATTTTGCCTTAGTGAAAAACTATAATCGTTTTCTGAAAAAATAGCATTTTCTTTTAAATAAAATTTAGTAATTTCCCACAACCATTTTTCGTATGTTTCTAGGTAAGACTTGGTTTCTTTTAAGTTGATTTTAAACTTCTCAGTTACATCAGCATCAAAATTTTCAAGTAATTTTTCTTTAGCTACTTTTATGCCTTCTTGAATTGAACTATCCATTTCATTCTGCAAGTCATCAAATGCCTTATTTATCTCCTCTTCGGTCCTGCAGGTTTGATAAATGCTTGCAATTCTTTTTTCAAAATCTACACCAGACTCTATACTTCCCAAAACCTCGTCACTTGCACCAAAAACACCCTTAAATAATTTAAATTTCTCATCAAGTAATTCGTAAACTCTCTGATCAGCAGCATTCTTTCTATTTACAAAATTTACAACTACAACATCATGTTTTTGTCCATACCTATGACATCTTCCAATTCTTTGCTCAATTCTTTGTGGATTCCAAGGTAAATCATAGTTTATGACAAGCGAACAAAACTGAAGATTAATACCCTCGGCTGCAGCCTCAGTTGCAATCATTATCTCGGCTTCAGATTTGAAATAGTCAACTAATGCTAATCTCAAATCGGCGGTTTTTGAACCTGAAACTTTATCAGTGTCTTTATTTTTTTCAAACCACTCAGAATAAATCTTCTTAGATTTATCATCACTGTTTGACCCATTAAATAGAAGAATTTTATCTCTATAACCATTCTCAGAAAGCAATCCCCAAAGGTATTCTTGTGTAATTCTTGATTCAGTAAAAATTACTGCTTTTTTATTGGCCCCTAGAGATTCAGTCATTTGAAATCCTAAAGATAAAGCCTTCAATAATGCATCTCCTTTTGAGTTTTTAAAAATTGATTTAGCTAAGTTTCTAAATTTAATTAAATCTTCTTTTTCTTTTTTTATATTTGGCAAATCATCAACAGTGAACTTAATTTTTTTCTTCTCGTCATCTTCGAAATCATCGTCAAAGTCTACCCACTCATCAGAGGTGTCACTTAATGACTCGTAATTTTCTTCTATACCAAGAGGCAAAGAATCGTTTATAGTTTCGGACTCTTTTAATATTTCTTCTTCAAGTTTTTCTAATTTTGTGATTAACCCTCCTAAAGTGCTAGATATAGCAAAAGAGGAGGATGCTAACAACTTTCTTAACACTAAAGTCATAAGCTGTCTTTGGCTTGAGGGTAGAGCATAAAGAATAGGTCTTTGAAGGTATTCTGAAATCATGTCATATAATTGAATTTCTTGAGCTGATGGTATGAAATCCTCGGTAAGGGCTTTTCTATCCCTATAATTAATGTACTCTAAAACCTGTCTTCTTAAAGTTCTTATACAGACAGGTTTTAACCTTTCCCTTAAATCTGTATACATATCAGTACTTTTTCCATTACTAAACAAGCTTGGTTCTAACGATGATCTTGAATAATTTGCCTTAAAGCTGTTTAAGTCACCAAAAACATGGTCATCGATAATACTTACAAGGCCAAATAACTCTAGTAAGGAATTCTGAAGTGGGGTCGCAGTTAAAAGTATTTTTGGATAATTTTGAATACATTCCTTGATTTCCCTTGCTATCTTATTATTTGTTTTATATACATTTCTTAGTCTATGCGCCTCGTCTATAACTACTAGATCAAAAGGTGTTTGTTTTATATACGATGATTTAGCCTTAGCAAAATGGTAAGAACAAACTATTATTAAATTTTCTTGATTAAATGGATTTAAGTTACCTTCTCGAATAAATTGATTAAAAGTTTTATTCTCTAAAATAATTGAAGGTAAAAAGAATTTTTCTTGGAGTTCTAAACTCCATTGTTTTCTAAGATTAGACGGAACTATTAATAAGAGCCTTCTTTTTCTTTCAGCCCATTTTTGAGACAAAACCAAACCTGCTTCAATAGTCTTACCTAACCCAACTTCGTCAGCCAAAATAGCGCCTTTTGAAAGAGGGGATTTAAAGGCAAACAAAGCTGCCTCAATTTGGTGAGGATTCATATCTACCTGAGCATTTGAAAGGGTAGAGGATAGCTTTTCAAGACTATTAGAAGGAGATCTTTTTGTTAATTCATGAGCAAAATATTTTGCATGGTATTCGGTAATATTAGTATTCATTTTTATCTTAATTTTATGAAGATAATAAAACATTATGAGCAAAAAGTAAATTTTAGTTAGAAATCTAATTTTTACAAATTTTTTAACCTATAAAATGCTATAATTATAAAATGGACAAATCGATAATAATTCATTTAATTGAAGGGCTTTCAAAAGGAGCAAAGGAATTAAAACTAGACGAATTTAGCTCAATTAGATCCTTATTTATACCTAAAAGTTCTATAAAAGAAAATAGGTATCTACTTAAGGATCTTGATATTAAATCCTGTATATACTTTTTATTGAATACATCAGAAGATAAAAAGGCTTATATTGGTCAAACTGACTCTATTAACCAAAGATTAGACGATCATTTTAGAAATAAGGATTGGTGGACAGATTCAATTGTAATTTTCTATACTATAGATAATTCATTAACTAAGTCTGATACTTTGTTCATTGAAAAATTACTTGTTTCAAAAGTTAGTCAATTTTCGGAGTATGAACTTTTAAATAAAATCGAACCTAACGATAGAATCGTAGAAAAACATAAATTACCCGCTCTTAGAGAATTCGAAAAAATGGTTTACTTAATCTTAGGTGTTTTGGGAATTGAAATTTTTGAAGAACTGAAGATTAAAAAGGAAGAAAATTTAGAAATTAATAATGATTTTGGAATAAGGGAAGAATATAAAGAATCAGTAGAAGTAGTTTGCAAAAATAAAGCAAATGGATTATTTTTTTCAAAAACAAACGAGTTAATCGTAAAAGCAGGAAGTTTAGTAAAAAAACCTTCTAATCACTTCGAAGAATTAAAATATTATAAACTTTTTGCTAAATTATTAGAAGATAAGGTTATAGTTTCTAAAGATTCTGAAAATTATTATTTTTTAAAAGATTATAAATTTAAAAGCCCTTCTGCAGCATCCACAATTATTTTAGGAAGATCCTCTAATGGCCTAATTGATTGGAAATTATTATCAACTAATAAGACCCTTAAAGAAGAATTTGAATTATAAACCTATCTCATTACAATTTTTAAAATTTAATTAATACAGTTCGCACTTTCTCACAAATCGCCCACCAAGACAGATATTTTTTAACCTATAAAATGTTATAATTTGGTTATGGAAATTGGGATAAATCAAAAATACAACAAAGCCCAAATCGAAGAAATTTTTAAGACCAATTTTGGACATAGTATTAGCGGAATAAATCTCCGAAATCAAGAAAATGGCCAAAAAATAATACTATTATTTTCATCAGTTTCTGGTCCTTATGAAGACAAAGTTGAAGGAGATGAATTTTTCTATATGGGAGAAGGGCAAGAAGGTGATCAAAAACTCACCAACGCCAATAAAGCACTTATTAACTCAAACCAAGAAAATAAAATAATTTATGGATTTAGAAAAGAAGATTCTAAATCAACTCTTTGGACATATATCGGAATTCTTAAAGTAATAGATTACGACTATGTTTCACAAAATGGACGAATGGTTTATGAGTTTAAAATTCAAGAAACCGAAATTGAATCTCAAAAAGAATTAGATAAAGAACAAGAATTTTTGTATCAAGAACTCGATACAGCCCCAATCCTTACTGAAGAAAGAAAAACCAAACAAACCTATACCAAAATTAAAGTCAGAAGTGCTGCCTTTAAGACAGAAGTTAAAAAAGTTTATGAAGACACTTGTGTAGTTTGTGGAAAGAGAAGATATACCAAAGCCAAATTCCCCGAAGTACAAGCGGCCCATATCTTTCCGGTAGAAAAAGAGGGAAGTGATGATTTAAGAAATGGAATCTCTCTTTGCAGACTACACCACTGGGCTTTTGATGGAGGTTTATTTGTGATTACTGACAATTTTAAAATTAAAGTTAGAGATGAAATTAAAAATGATTCAAATTATGAAGAAATTTATTCTTTTGATAATAAAACTATCAAACTTCCCCAAAATCCAAAACTTTATCCAGCAGAAATATATCTAAAAGCACACAGAGAGATTCATGGGTTTTAAAAATATACAAAAATTATTAATATATACTTTGTTTAAAAATAAATGAGATAATTTAAAGATATGAAGTCAATAATTATAGGTACTATTACCGTATTTATAATAGTATCCCTTGGATTTTTTTACTACAAATCTCTTAACAATAAAATAATAGAGCTAGAAAATTCTAACCAACAGTATAAAAACAGAATCCAAGAATTAGAAAATAATCAAAATGCAGAAAACCTAAAAAATGAGGAACAAGCAAAGAACTACCAAAATGAACTAGATAACATAAATTTAAAAATCGAATGTGCTGAACTTAAAAGAAAAACCCCTGACTTCGGACCAGGAGAGTATATAAATATAGATATTGTTGGATACTACAATTATGTAAAGAGTCAATTAAAAGAAGCTGAAAAAGATCCTAAAAAGGATGAGAACACTAAAGCAGATTTAAGTTTTTGGAAAAAAGCTGTGGATCAAGCCACACCTCTATACAATAATTATATAAATAAATGCGATGTTCTTAATTAGATTAATATAAAATTTAAAAATAGTGAAAATAAATAATTCAAAAATTAGATTAGGCAAAATTGATGATGTTTTTGAGGTTAGTTTAGAATTAAAAGATTTAGCTCATGTTTTGTATGTGGGAATAAATTCGGAAGTAAGAGAGAATTTTGTTTCTAAGATTCATAAACAAGTTCAAGATATACATGAAGATATTGAAATAGTTTTTTTAGATGAGAACTCAACAGATATTTTAGAAATATTAGAAAAATATAATTCACATGAAATATCAAACTCAATTTATACACATAGAAAGAGAAGAAAAAGGTTTGATATTTTAAATCAAGACCCAAACTCTGATGATTATATTATTCCAAACTATATCGAAGCCCCAAGAAAAGATGATGAGTATTTTAGAATAATTTATGTTAAAAATTTAGATTTGATTTTTGAAAAATTTAATAACAAACAAAATGTTGAATTGCTAGAAAA
>Ga0315903_10006967_pt1 | contig 14262 bp, 18 predicted proteins | sample LakEriMetagenome_7_FD_203524 | JGI IMG/M metagenome (GOLD analysis project Ga0315903, IMG submission 203524) | Freshwater fungal communities from buoy surface, Lake Erie, Ohio, United States - Buoy 2 MA119 | ecosystem: Environmental > Aquatic > Freshwater > Lake | place: USA: Lake Erie, Ohio...
GCTCGACCAGCCCATTATTCCAATCTTCCACCGCATTAGGCGCGTCCAACGTCTTAACGTGCGGATAGCGCCTCTTGATCTCTGCAAGCTCCTCCTCAAACTGATAGACCAAGATCGTATTGGCATGCTGGTTCTCCTCGAGAAGTTCTTGCAGCAAATCGAATTTGTGACTGCTAAACCAGACCGCCTTCTTGGTGACGGTGAACTTGCCTGGCATTACCGCGGCAAGTCTGGTCGTATCGTAAACAAAACCAGACGCCATCTGCTGCAACTTGCCGGTCACCACGGCAGCGTTAGCGGCTACCGCCTGCGCGTCGGGGAAGTCAACCACGAAGTCGCGCTTCATCGTCTCGTAGGGCTGGCGATCGTCGATCGGGCAGCGCATCTCGACGACGTGACACGGCGGCAGTTTGTCCTTGTAGTCGCCAGGCTCGAGCAGATACGTCGCAGGCTTGATGCGCCGCATGACCAACTCCAGCGCGCCCCTGCGTGGCGACCAGTCACCGAAATCGCGATTGGTGCAAACGAAGTACTGTTGCAAGAACGCGCCCTTCGCGCGGCCTAACAACTTCTCGTCGACGATCTTGCACTGACCGAAGACGTCCTCGAGGCCGTTACTGGTGAACGACCCGGTCAGGCCCCAGCGCACCGGGAACTGATCGATGATCCGCTGCAATGCCTTAAAGCGCTTGCCCGAGGGGTTCTTGAGCTTGGTCAGCTCATCGAACACGATCGCATCAAAGCTCGACAGGTCTTGCCCGATCAACCACTGGATATTGTCGTAATTGATCACGACGACGTTGTAGCTGGTGTCCTCGAGAACCTCTTGCCGCTGCTTAGACGTGCCGACCGCAACACCGACGTTTAAGCACAGCGCCCACTTCGGACCCTCCACCGGCCAGACGCTGGTGCAGACGCGCTTGGGCGCTAAAACAAGAAAACGCTGCGCTACACCGTCGACGATGAAGTCTTCCATCGCGGTCAACGTGATCGCGGTCTTGCCGGCGCCAACAGGCGCCAACACCAACGCGCGATCGTGTTCGTAGAGGAAATCGCGCGCGTCTTCTTGATAGGGTCTAAGCTGCATTTTTCTCCTTCAGCTTGGCTTCGATGGCGCGAACAGTTTCAGACCATCCCGGCGGCAGCCTGACTGCACCGGGCAACAGCGACATAATCTCCTCATCCGTCAGCCCCTGCCATTCTTTCTGGACTAAACTTAAAAGATACTCAATGCAATCCGCCGCATGTTCTGCTCGGTTTGCGCGTGTCTTATCTCTAAGTTGCTCGGCATATGATTTGCAGTATTCAACACCCCAGTTCGGGTACATACCAAACGTGGTCATTTCTGGATCGCTCATGTCGGCTTCCTTCCTTCTTCGTATTCTTCGCGCCCATCCATGCTTCTATGTACGTACAAGTCATATTCCTCGTCGTACTCCGGTCTGCACCAGCAAAATGCACCTTTATCAGTTTCATGTTCGCGCAAATCGTTTAGCGGGTAAGTGTGCATTGTCATGTGTTCTTCTCCTTTAGTTTAGTTTCAACAGCGCGGGCATACGTCAATGTATCGAAGTAACAGTTGGTCACATATTTTTCCGCCATTGCTTCGTACTCCTCATCAGTCAGCCCAACCCATTCGCGCTGTGGTGGGGCGGTGTAGAGCCATTTGTCTGGTGCTTTACGAAATGCAGGATCACGCCCATCAACAAGCGACATCATCATTTCCATGCCGTTGAACATCCCTTGCATATACGGGTCAAAGTTCCAGTTGCCGTCACACCCCTGAACTTCCAGCAATTCCCTCATCTTTGCCACCGGCTCCGGTTCAGGCTGCGCGAGTCGGGCGCGGAGAAATTCGACTGCATTCTGCCAATCCTCTACTATCTTTGCGCTGAACGTCGGCGGTGTAGCGCATTGCAACGCATCCAGCACCTGCTGCGCTTCCTCGTTGGCTAATGTGATCATGGCAACAGCTCCTTGATTCGTCTGATCGACCAACCTGTCGCGTCGTGGATGGTTAAGATCACTTGGGCGCCGATCGGCAATACCCCGCTGCGGTACCGGCTAAGATTGGACGGCGGTATCTGTAACATTCTCGATAACGCGGCGTCATTTTTCAATTTGTAAACTTCGATCAACCTATCAAAGAGCGGATGCGGTATTCGTGCGTCCATTCGTCAATCTCCTTTTTATTAGTTAGCAACGCATAGCGCTGTTGCAGCCTTACTACTTCATCACGAAAGATCGCCTGCAATGGCGCCAGACGACCACCTTTCGGTCTTTTCAATTCGATAAACCATGTCTCGCCGTTCGGCAGGCACACGATTCGATCGGCGACCCCACGCTGATTGGGCGACTTGAACTTCCAAGCGCGGCCGCCCAAGGTTTCTACTGACCAAATCAAATAGTTTTCAATTTCAGATTCGCGCATGACCGAAAATATAAAGGCTAAAAAAGTATTTGACAAGGATTTTTTTGTGCGGCATAGTCGAGGCTCAAACAGTAAACGGGGGTACAGTGAATCATTCCAACATCGTCGGCGGCAGCACCGCCAAACGCGTCATCAACTGCCCAGCGTCGGTGAAGCTGGTGCAACAGATGCCACCGCGCCCATCAAGCGAACACGCTGACCGTGGTACGCTCCTTCACAACGTGATCGCTGAATTACTGGAGTTCGACAAGACGCCCGCGCAGTGCCTGGGCGCGCAGTATAACGACCAAGTGCTGACGCAGGAGTTGATCGATGAGAAAATTATTCCCGCTCTCGCGGCCCTCGATGTCATTGATCCGGACAAACGAATGGAATACATGGTGGAAACGCGTGTGGCCTTCGGTGACTTTCTTCCTGGCGTATTTGGTAGTACTGATTTACTTGGGCGTCAGGACACACGCGCCATCGTTCTTGATTGGAAATTTGGCGATGGTGTACTTGTGGATGCTGTGGAAAACGATCAACTCATGTTTTACGCAGCCGCCGCCATGCGAACCGAATCAGCGAAGTGGGTTTTCGAGGGTGCGGATGAGATTGAACTCATCATCGTGCAACCGCCAGAAATCCGGCGCTGGACTACTACTAAGGCACGGATTCTTTCTTTTGAACAAGACCTCGCGAAAGCAGTAAAGCGCGCGCAGCAAGACGACGCGCCGATCAAGACGGGCGAACACTGTCGCTGGTGCGCAGCGAAACCGATCTGCCCGCAGATGAATGGTGCAGTCGACCGCGCGGTGCATCAGCAGATTGTGAACCTCGATAAAGAGCAACTCAGCGCGTATCTCGCGAAGGCCGACGTACTCGAGGATTGGATTAAAGACCTGCGGGCGCTCGCTTTCCAGGTGCTAGAATCAGGTGCAGAAGTGCCAGGCTACAAACTGGTGGCCAAGCGCGGCACGCGACAGTGGACATCAGAAGGCGCTGTTGAAGCGTGGGCTGATCACAATCAAATCACCGACGCGTATGAGACGAAATTAAAGTCGCCTGCGCAGATGGAAAAAGTGCTGAAGAAGCACGGCAAAGAATTACCTAGCGATCTCGTTATGACGGTATCGTCGGGTAGTACGTTGGCACCGGAATCTGATCCGAGGCCGGCGGTGTTACAAATCGGGAAGCAGTTGACTGCGGCCCTTTCTAAACTCCAATAAAGGAAACTATCATGGCCTTTGAATTAGCAAACCTCCCTCCTGTTTCTTCCCTGTCAGTCGCTCTGCGCCAGCTTGATAAAGATGTCGGCCCTGCCGGCAGCGTGATCTTGAAGATGGACAAGCGCGGCGACTGGGTCTTCGGCGCAGACCAAACTGAAGTGGATGACGGCACCTTGTGGGCAGTCAACCCTTTTTCGTTCGTGCATGGTTTTATCGCATGGGGCGACGGTGAAGTGTTGGGCGAGAAGATGGTGTCGGTGTCGCAGCCGCTGCCAGAGATGGAGCCCGCACCCGCAGGCGCCAAGCGTGGATGGGAGACGCAGGTTGGTATGTCGTTGAAGTGCATCAGCGGACCTGATAACGGTCTTGAGGTGCGCTACAACGTCACGTCAGTCGGCGGCAAGCGTGCCGTGCAGGGCCTGGCCGTTGCGATCGCGCAGCAAGTTGAAAGCGATCAAACGAAGCCAGTACCGGTCGTCACATTGAAGCGTGACCACTACACGCACAAGAGCTACGGCAAGATTTACACGCCGATGTTCGAAGTGCAGGAGTGGATGAGCATGGACGGTGGCAAGGCAGAAGAACCTGCCGAGGAAGCCGCACCAGCACGTCGTCGTCGCGGTTAAGTTTTACGGGGGAAAGCGGATGCTGACCAGTTAGCTGAAATGCAAAGGCAGTGCAGCGAGTACCCCACCTTTCAACTACAGGAGAATAAAAATGAAATACCTTTTCGCACTTTGGTTAGCCATCACCGCACCGCTGGTTTACGCAACCTGCACAACGAATAGCTACTGCGGCCCGAATGGTTGTGTGTACTGCACAACCTGCTGCTATGGAACTAACTGCCATACCAATTGCTACTGAGATGCGCACTCTGTGGGTTGATTTTGAGACGCGCAGCCGCTGCGATTTAACTAGCAAGGGAGTCTATAACTATGCACAAGACGCCAGCACCGATGTACTTTGTATGTCCTACGCATTTGACGACGAACCTGTTGTTACGTGGCGGCCCTCTGATCCATTTCCGAAATCCGTGCGCAATCACACCGGGCAAATCCGGGCGCACAACGCTGCCTTCGAGCGGCTCATATTCTGGTACGTCTTACAATGTAACTTTCAACTCGAGCAGTTCTACTGCACCGCTGCTCAAGCGCGTGCTAACTGCCTACCGGGCAGCCTTGAAGATGTCGGACGCGCCATCAGCAGCAACATGCGCAAAGACCACCGAGGCGGACAGCTTATCCGCGCACTTTCCATCCCTCGCGCTGATGGATCGTTTAACGATTCGCCCGAACTAATCGCCGAGATGATCGCGTACTGCGAACAGGACGTTCGTGCTATGCGTGAGATCAGCAAGGCGATGCGCCAGCTCACCGACGAAGAGCTGACCGACTACCACATCAACGAGCGCATCAACGACCGCGGCGTGCTGCTTGATCTACCGCTCGCCCAGGCCGCGATCAAGTACGCGTCGGTCGAGCTGGAAGAGATCGAGAACCTGGTGCAAGACATCACCAAGGGCGAGATCAATTCGGTGCGCAGCCCGCGCATGAAAGCTTGGGTGATGGAGCGCGTCGGGCCGCAGGCGCTAAAGATGATGGAGGTCTACAAGGACGGCGAAAAGAAGTACAGTATCGATAAGTCGGTACGTGCCAACCTGCTTAAATACGTAAAGGACAATCCAGATGACACCAAAGAGATTCCGGCCTATGTTGCGGACGTCATTCAATGCGCGGACGATCTCTGGGCGTCGTCGGTTGCGAAGTTCAGCCGCCTTGGCGAGCTGGCTGACGAAGACGATCACCGAGTACGAGGTGCATTTGTCTTTGCCGGAGGATCAGCTACTGGACGCGCGTCGAGCTATGGCGCCCAGGTTCACAACTTCACCCGAAAGTGCGCCGCAGAGCCAGATGACGTTAGGCAGGCTATGGTCCGTGGCCACAGCGTCGTACCAAGATTTGGAAAACGCGTTACAGATGTTCTCAAGGGAATGCTCCGGCCCGCATTAATCCCGGCACCCGGTAAACAGTTTATTGTCGCCGACTGGTCGGCGGTCGAGGCCCGCGTCACCGCGTGGGCGTCCAACGACCCGCAGGCCGAGGACGTGCTGCAAGTCTTCCGCGAGGGCCGCGACATCTACAAGCGCGAGGCCGCCGGCATCTATCGCGTGCCTGAAGACACGGTCGACGCGGACCAGCGCCAGATCGGCAAGGTCGCCGTCCTCTCACTCGGCTTTGCCGGGTCGATCGGCGCGTTTGCTGCGATGGGCCGCGTCTACGGCGTCTTCGTGGCAGAGTCGGACGCGCGCCGGATTGTAGACGCGTGGCGCCGCTCTAACGCGTGGGCGGTGCGCTATTGGACCAAACTCGAGGACGCCTACACGCGGGCGCTACGCAACCCGGGGCGCGAGTTCTCGGCCGGTCGGGTCACGTACCTATACGACGGTCAGCATCTTTGGTACGCGCTGCCCTCGGGCCGGATTCTCTGTTACCCATTTGCTAAGTTCGAGGGTGATGAGATCACCTACATCAAGGCCGCGTGGAAACCGGCGGTCGACGCCAAAGAATGGCCCAGAGCGCGCTTGTGGAAGGGGTTAGCCTGTGAGAACATTACTCAGGCAATCGCGCACGACTTGCTACGGCATTCTTTACGCCAGCTCGATGACGTTGTGCTGCATGTGCATGACGAGATCGTTCTGGAGACGGCAGACCCTGAAGCACCCAATACCCTAAAGCAAGTAATGTGTACGCCGCCTGCATGGGCGGCAGGGCTACCGCTGAATGCGGAAGTGGACGTAATGAGCCGATATGGCAAATAAAAAAGCCGCCTGGCAGGGCGGCTTTAACTACTACGGGAGAAGCATTTGGAGTTCTTAGAGTATCTCACAAAACTCGCGCCTGAAGGCGAAACCCTATTAATCGTTCGGCAAAAGCCGAAACTCAAAGACGGACAGGTCGAACTGCACGCCGACGGGGCGGTTAAAGCCGTCTGGCCTGCGTTCTATCCTGATCACCGTCGCCGTGATGGCGAGGCGTGGTACGGCAACACCGCGTCATTCATTGTCGATCGGTTCACGGACGGCAAACCTAGTGCCAGCGCCGCTAATTGCGAGTACGTCTTGGTCATGGTGCTGGATGATGTGGGCGACCCGGCCAAAGCGCCTGAGACGCCGCCGTTAGCGCCGACTTGGATCATGGAGACGTCGCCCGGATCGTTTCAGTGGGGCTATGCGTTCTCAGAACAGCCGACCAAAGCCGACTATGCCGCGGCCATTAAAGCGATCGCAGCGGCCGGCTATAGCGACCCCGGCGCCTGCAACCCGGTGCGCAACTTTCGCCTGCCGGGCTCGGTTAACCTGAAACCCGGCCGCAATAGCTTCGCCGCGCAGCTCGTCGAGTTTCACCCCGACCGCGAGTACACGCTAGACGAAATCTGCACGGCGTTAAACGTCACGCCGGTGCCGGTCGAGTCGATCGGCGTCAACCCGATCAAACTGGCCGACGACGGTGGCGACGACGTCTTCGCGTGGCTGGGCGAGCATGGTCTGGTGTTATCTAAACCCAACGGCGAGGGCTGGGCCGGCGTCGTTTGCCCGAACAATGGCCAGCACACCGACGGCAACCCAGAAGGGCGCTATAACCCGTCTTCAAGGGCGTATTGCTGCCTGCACTCGCACTGCATCGACTTAAGCTCGACCGACTTCCTGGCGTGGGTCGCGGCTAACGGTGGACCGAAACGCGAGCCCGGCCTGCGCGGTGAGCTGATCGTCGACACGATGAACACGGCGCTGGCCATGCTTACGCCGACCGAGGATTTCCCGGATGTTGCGTCCGACGTGGTGGAAGAGGTCGACCGGCGCCAGGCCGCGCGGGCCGAGCGCGCCGCGTGGTATGAGCGGTACGCATACGTTATCGAGGACGAGGCGTACTTCGATTTAGTCAACCGACGGGAAGTGCGCCGTAGCGCGTTCAATGCGCTGTACCGGCATATCAGTTGTTACTCAATTCATAACGGCAGCAAAATCGAGGCGTCTAATTGCTTCGATGAAAACCGAGACGCGAAGGGCGCGCCGGTGTTTACCGGCATCACCTACGCCGCGGGCGACGGCGTGATAGTCAACCGCGACGGCCTGCAATTCGGCAACCGCTGGCGCGACGCGCGGCCGGTACCGGTGCCCGGCGACGCGTCCCCGTGGCTGGAACACGTCGAGCGCATGGTGCCGATTAAGGACGAGCGCGAGCATCTGCTAAACGTCCTGGCATACAAAATTCAAAACCCGAGCGTGAAGATCAATCACGCCGTCTTAATCGGCGGCCTACCAGGCAGCGGCAAGGACACAATGATGGCGCCGTTTTTCTGGGCGATCGGCGGCGACTCAAAACAGAATTGCAGCCTGGTGCGCAACGAAGAACTGACGTCCCAATGGGGTTACGCGCTCGAGTGTGAAGTGATGGAAATTGCCGAGCTGCGCCAATCCGAAGCTCGGGACCGGCGCGCGCTCGAGAACAGTCTGAAACCGATCATCGCAGCGCCGCCGGAATTCTTACAGATCAATCGCAAGGGCCTGCACCCCTACATGGCGCCGAACCGCGTCCTGGTGGTGGCATTCTCAAACGAACGGGCCGCTATTTCGATTCCAACTAACGACCGGCGATGGTTTTGCTTATGGTCCGACGCCGGCCGGCTACCGGAAACCGACGCGCGGCGCTTATGGGCCTGGTATAGACTGAAAGGCGGCTTTGCGGCCGTCGCCGCGTATTTGCACGGCCGTGACGTCTCAACGTTTAACCCGGGCGCCGCGCCGCCGATGACAGAAGCCAAGATGATCATGATCGACCACGGCCGCAGCACGGCCGAGGCGTATTTAATCGAATTGATCACGAACCGGACCGGCGAATTCGCGAGCGGCGTCGTCGCGTCGCCGTTTTTTTCGCTTTGCGACCGGCTACTAGGTAACGCGCCGCCGGGCGTCAAAATCCCGCCTATGGCGCTTTTGCACGCGCTGAATGAGTCGGGCTGGGTCGATTTGGGCCGCGTACACTCGCGCGACTTTAAGACCAAGAAACAACTATTTTGCGCGCCAGACATGGTCGACATGTCGCGCACTGAATTGCGCCGCTTGGCCGAGCAAACCCCGGCGCCGGGCGCCGTGCGCTTGGTCAAATAAAAAACCCAGCGCTAGGGGTTAGCCTTGGCGCTGGGCGAAGTGGCGCGTCAAGCGCGCCGCCGGTGGGAGCAAACCGACGCTAGAATCGTCTCATAAGAATCAATATCGCGGCAAAAATTTTAATCAAAACCATGCGAGCCCTCGCTTTCTTGGTCGAGCGCTTCGGCCGCTTCGCGCTCGAGTCGCTTGATCACGCGCGAGTCGAGAATATCTGCGATATCGCACGGCGAACCTACCGGCCGCGCGTGTATTAGCCAAGCGGTCGCCGGTAGACCTACCGATCGCTCGGCCGGCTCAAAATCGTACCAGCACGTCAAATTGATATCGGCAATTGATTGTTCGACGCGCTCGAGGTAGCGCGCATAGGGCCGCCGAGCGCCGGCCACGGCGGCCGCGTCTTTTCTCGCTTCATTCATTGTCGGACCCTTTCATGATTTGATGCGTATCAATTACCGCTTTAATCAGCGTAAAAACATTGTCGGAATTACCGTTGGCCAATATACCGGCGGCCATTATCAACGCGGCGGCGGTATCTGATTCGCTTAGGTTTAACGTATGCTCGGCATAATCGAGCAAAGCCTGAACCGCTTCGGGTCTGTTATTCATCGGTAAATACCTCGCATAGTGGAATTGTCGGGTCATACTGCGCGGTGTTGCCGAAATTGAGATTGTCGTATTTGACGCGCGCCAGGTTGTTTAGATTGTCGAACCGCTCGATATATTCGGCCGTCGACACGTTCGGCGACCATGTCGGAAATTGGCGGACAATTTTCGGTTTCTTTTGCTTGTACGGTTTGCGCGCAAGCTTGGCCAATTCGATCAGGTCGCGGTCGAATTTCACTTTGTACGTGGTACCGTCGATAACTATAGTTTGCATAGTGTTAACTCCATTAGGTTAAATTGTGCAGCAACCGCAGCACGGCGCATCTTCGCAGCGACCGCGCGCATTGCGGTAGTAATCGCGCGGCCCATGCTCGTCGATCAGCGTCACGGTATCGATTTTGGTCGCACGGCGCTGTAATAGGACCGTGCGGCCGCGTTTCCACTGAATGACGTCACCTGGCAGTATGCGCGCGCCAGTGACCGCGCAGAATCCGTCGTATTTGGCCGTGATTGTTTTCATATTAATAATCCCTCCCTTTGATTTGAACAAATCCGCCCATGTCGCGCTTCGCTTTGCCTTTTGCATACAATGCGACGACGACGCGCTCGGGCTCAATATGGCGCACGTCCGTGTCGTCGCCGTCGACGACAGGCCAACCGCGAAACTCGGCCGGAATATCGCTTTGGCGCTGAAAAACGACGGCCGTCCGCTTATTGGCCGGATTGATAAGACCCTTGATTGAAATCGGTTTCGGCGTTATCGCGCTGAATGAATATGTCAAATCATAATTTCCGACGGTTTTCCCCTCAAGCTTGCGGCTTGGGTGTTTCGTGTAATCATAGAATTGCACGTCCGCAAAAATCTGAAAAATTGTCCGGCCGTCGATTTGGATATTCTCGAAAGGGATATCGCTTGTGCCATTGGGCCGCACTAAGGGTATCAAGCCGAGCTTTTCGGCTCGGCGTGCGTGCGACCAAATATCGGCGCAAAGCGAGAGCATAAACGCGCGTCGATTTTCTTTAAAAAACGCGGTTTTGGCCGCGCGCGCTTTTTGCGTGCTATTAAACGCGCCGCGTCCGGACGATTTCAGGCACGGCTCGAAACATCCGGCCATTTGCGCAAATGGGCAAAGCTTTTCATCCGGTACCAGGTAACAAATGGCCGTCAAATAGCCGATTTTTTCGCCCTTGACGGTTTTGGCGGACGATTCGCCAAGAATCGGCCGATATTCCAGGCCCTCGCGCTTTAATTGTGCTTTGAAAGGGTTTTTCATTTTTATTTGCTCCCAGGTAAGTTAAAACGACAACAAAAAGTAAAAGAATGCCCACATAATCAGCGCGCCGAGCGCGCCGCCGAGCATTTCGAGAATTGTTGGCTTATCGTTCATGGTTAGTTACTCCGATAACGGCCGGCGTCATATTCGGCCAATACTGCGCGGCCGATTTTTGCTGGCGTGACGTCGATATCAAAAATTTCCACAACGCCGGAAATACGGCGCGCCGCGTCATCAAATTTCACGGCCACTAGTTGAAAATCATCGGTAGTTACGGCCGGAAAAGTAATTTCCAGTATTTGCGGCGCGCCATAATCGCGGCCGGTTTCATAAGTTATTGTTTCGAATTTTGTCATTTTTCGCTCCAGGTTGTTTTTGAGTGTAAAAGATTGTTTTGTACTACGCCCGAATTATTGCACGAAGTGTGCCACGCTGTAAAACATTATTTTACGTCGAAAGTGTAACAGAAAGTGTCACATTTTGTGACAGTGTCACTGTTACAGTGTGACACTATGCCGTGTGCAATATATTGTCTTGCGTTGTGGGTCATGTGTGGGTCACGTGTGGGTCATGGAATTGGGGTAAATGACCCACGCGAAAAGCGTTGGTGCGCCACGGTTTTAGGGGTTTGTGGGTCATGTGGGTCATCTTTTTTCAAAAGCTATGGAAATTATGTAAAAATAATAAAAGGCCACGTTATGGCCGCGCTTAATGCCGTGTAAAGAAATCTTTTCGTCGAGCGGCAGCGATTCAAAATGCATGACCCACATGACCCACATGACCCACATATAGGAAATTTGTAGATTGATGCCATGCCAAAACGACCGATAGAAAACCCGAAAATGTTTCAGCGAAAGTTAACAGAAAAACAATTAGCGGTTCTGTTAGCGGCCGGCGCTGGAAATACCACGGAAGGCTTGGAAGTGTTAGTAGAATGTTATCAACGGCTGTACAATGCCGGCATCAAGAATGATGCTCAATTAGAAACATTCATCAATCGTATAAATAAATCGTGAGATATAGGTTTGATGAATGAGGGTGACAGGTACCTGCTGAAAGGTCCCGCCTACTTTCGCGCTGGCGGAAAAAAAATAAAATGCTATCAACCCTGGCCAGGTAATAGCGTGCCACTATCCCCAATAGCCTGCGTTAATCGCCCGCGCATCATGTCCACATAAGCAGCATTATGTAAAATGCGCGCGGCCCCTCGTTAATAGCCGACCGCTATCGGCCGACAGTCTGGCGCCGCGTGGTATTTCTGCGGTATTCCACATAAGTAAGCGCTCACTAACTTGGCCGACACTAGGCGGCCGTTAGCTTTTAGTGATAGTAAGTACTCACTAACTTGATAGGGGGGGGAGGGGGTCCACTACCTTATTAGATTCGCGGGTACCTCCAACCCACAAAAAAAAGCAAAATGGCAAACGCACCACACCGCAACACTTGGCGGTAAAATCCAAATCAGCTTTCCAACTGGAGAAAAAGCGATGGCGACGGAATACAAAGCACCGCGCAAGCTACCGATGACTGAGAGTCAGAAGATCAAGGAGCTGCGCCGGATGATGATCGAGGGGCGCGGCAAGGCGGTTGTCCAGAAGATCATCGACATTGCACTGGAAGATGGCCACCCAGGCCAGATGGCGGCGTTGAAGATGTGCGTCGACCGCACCTTGCCGGTCAGTATGTTTGAGAAGAGCAACGGCCAGCGCAGCGCAGTCACGATCAATATCACAGGGCTGGACGGCACGCCGCTCCAGATCGGCGCACCCAGCGCCATCGAGCCGCTGACGCTGGAGATGGAGAGCCCGACCGATGGCTGACCTTAACTTTCAACTCTTGCCGTGGCAGCAGACGGTCTTCTCCGACCCGACGCGCTTTAAAGTCGTGGCCGCCGGGCGCCGGTGTGGGAAATCCAGACTGGCGGCGACCACCTTGCTGATCGAGGGGCTGCGCTGCCCGCCCGGGTCAGCCGTGCTGTACGTCGCGCCCACCAACGGGCAGGCGCGGCAGATTATCTGGAACGTGTTGCTGGACCTGGGGCGGGACGTCATTGCCGGCAGTCATATAAACAATCAAGATATCACGCTGATCAATGGCGCGACGATCTATGTCCGAGGCGCCGACCGGCCGGACACGCTGCGGGGGGTCAGTTTGACCTACGCCGTGCTGGACGAGGTGGCGGACATCAAGCCGGAGGCGTGGGAACAGGTCATCCGGGCGTCTTTGTCGGACAAGAAGGGGCGCGGGCTATTCATCGGCACGCCCAAGGGGCGCAACTGGTTCCATGACCTGTACAAGTTGGGGCAGACGCAGAACGACAGCGACTGGAAGAGTTGGCACTTCACCACCAAGGACAACCCGCTAATCGACCCGACTGAGATTGAGTCGGCGAAAAAGACGCTGTCGACGTTTGCATTTAAGCAAGAATACATGGCCAGCTTCGACAACGCGGGCTCGGACGTGTTTAAGGAAGAGTGGATCAGGTACAGCGACGAGCCGCAGTACGGCAGCTACTACGTGGCGGTCGATCTAGCGGGGTTCGAAGAGGTGGCCAAACAGGCAGCGAATTCGAAGAAGCGCTTGGACGAGTCGGCGATCGCGATCGTGAAGGTGACCGAGGACGGGACGTGGTGGGTCAAGGAGATTCAGCACGGACGGTGGGACATCCGGGAGACGGCAGCGAAGATTTTGATGGCCATGCGCGACTACCGGCCGATGTCGGTGGGGATCGAGCGGGGGGCGCTAAAGAACGCGGTTTTGCCGTATTTGAGTGACTTGATGCGTAAGAATAATGTATATTCGCACATAGTTGACCTTACGCATGGCAACCGAAAGAAAGCCGACCGGATAATCTGGGGACTTCAGGGTCGTTTCGAGCATGGCCGCATTGTGCTAAACGAAGACGGCGACTGGGAAACATTCCTCGACCAACTGCTGCTGTTTCCTGCGCAGGGCGTACATGATGACTTGCCCGATGCATTGTCCTACATAGATCAGTTGGCCGTAACCTCTTACTTTGAGGACGACGCGGACGATGATTGGGAACCAATCGACGTGATCGCTGGAGTGTAAGATGGACCAAAACGACTTTGATCAGCCCGACGAGGCTGATAAAGAACTAGTGGCGTTTGTCACCGACCACTGCGACCGCTGGCGCGTCTACCGCGATACTAACTTTTTGCCGGATTGGGAAGAATACGAGCGTATCTTCCGTGGCCAATGGGCCATTCAAGACAAGACACGCGACTCTGAACGCAGTCGCATCGTCACCCCTGCGACACAGCAGGCCGTAGAGACACGAAACGCCGAGATTATGGAGGCGATTTTCGGCTCCGGCGAGTTCTTCGACATCAAAGACGACATCCAAGACGTTAATGGTAACCCGATGGACGTCGAGATGATCAAGAATCAGTTGATGGAGGACTTCAAGAAGGACAAACTCCGCAAATCGATGGAACAAATCGAGCTGATGGCGGAGATTTACGGCACTGGCGTGGGCGAAATCATGGTGTCGATGGAGAAGGAGTACCTCCCAGCGACGCAGCCGATCCCCGGGCAGATGGGGCAGGCGGCCATTGG
>Ga0315903_10006968_pt1 | contig 14262 bp, 30 predicted proteins | sample LakEriMetagenome_7_FD_203524 | JGI IMG/M metagenome (GOLD analysis project Ga0315903, IMG submission 203524) | Freshwater fungal communities from buoy surface, Lake Erie, Ohio, United States - Buoy 2 MA119 | ecosystem: Environmental > Aquatic > Freshwater > Lake | place: USA: Lake Erie, Ohio...
CGCCATCATACCCTGCAACGCCGCCGCTGCGAAGTAGTCGCGGAGGGTCATGCCTTTGTCCCAGTCTGAATATTGTGAATCGGGTGGGACGTTAGGAAACGCCGGTCCTCCGTCGTTGATCTGGTTGTTCATTTCGATTCCTCCACGACCCCACAGGGTTTCCAAGTCACACCGCCGTCGGTGCTGTACTCTCGCTCATCCAGCCACAAATCCCTGTCGGCTTGCACCGATACCCAGCCGAGGAGAACTCGGTCCTGCGGGTTGCGCTTGAATCTCATCCACGCCCCTAGCGGCACCTCATCCGCAGTCCACGGGCGAAACTTTGCAGTGGGTTTGATGCGGTAGATGTAGGATGGAAAATTCCAAGCCGGTTGATCTGTTGTAATCCATTCTTTGTTATGCGCTAAACATTGCACTTCCTTCCCATCCACAAACGCCTGCATGACGTGGATGGCTTCTTTGGTTTGTTCGATGTTCATTGTTTGTCCTCCACTTGTCGCATCTGCACGAAATCCAGTTTGTTCTCTTCGTTGATTGCAATTCCCCAGCCGTTGCGACGGCAGGATAGTTCGATTGCGTTGTAGATTTCATCAGAGGTCTTGTATGGCAGATAAAGGTCAAGAAGCCCCCTGAATGTCAGACGGTATTCCTGCTCTTGGTCTTTGGTTTGCTTGCTCATTGTTGCTCCTTTCGCTTGAGGTATTCCGCCACCGCTTCGTCGGCCACAAACTGTAGCTTGTAGCCCTTCTTGGTTGCGTAGTCCTTCAGCCGCTTGTGCGTGTCGTCTGAGACGACAAAGATCTTGGGGGTGGGACGTTTGGGTTTGGGGGTGTTCATTTGGCCTCGCTCGTAATGGCTTCGTGAATGACCGCGAATTCCTTGGCGAAGATTTCGTCGCGGATCTGGATGGCGATGTCGCGATGCTCTTTCTGAGTTCCTTTCGCACACCGCTGCTCGAAGTAGTGAATCCATGATCGGATGTTGCCGGTCATGTACAGAGTCGTCTGTGTACAGAGCGGCAGGACCATTCGCGCTGTCTCGCGGCTCACACCCTCCTGAAGCAGCGTTCGATACGTCCTGAACGCCAGATCGACCGACTTGGCGACGCATTCAATGGCCCACTCCTGCGGGAATTTTTCGCCGCTTCCCTGGCGGTTAACACGGTCCTGAGTGCGAAGTTCGACCGGCTCCGCTGCGTCGCTTGGCGCATAGCGTTGGCTAAACTCCTGAAAGCAGAAGCTGCGATGTCTGAGAATTTGAGCGGAGATGGCGCGGCTGGTCTGAATCTCGACGGTCATGCTGGCCTGCTCGAAGATGCTCCAATGGCCGTGCTTGATGCAGTAGGCCAACAACTTCGGTGCGGTGAGCAGGCTCATCTGGTTCGATGGATTGCTGACACGGGCGGCGAACGTGATGAAGTCGGACGCGGTCATTGTTCCGTCGCCGACAAGGGGTTTGGTGATAGCTACAAGTCTGGTTCTCATGGATACGAATTTGAATTCTTAGGTTGATTGCGAGCGTTATCGCGGAATGCGCTCCCCTCCGTGCTTGGGATGCTTAGAACGGCTTCTCCTCGGTATCGCTGGCAACCGGGGCGACAGCCTTCATGCCTTTGAGGCGAAGAGTCTTCTTCCGCTCGCCGTTGTACTCGTATTCTTCGAATCGAGTCGTGATGACCAGATCCAGACCGATCATCGACTTGAGGAAGTTCGCGTAGCTGCCCTTCACACCGAGGAAGTCAACCTGCGTACCGTCCGGCACGTTGTGGTTGGTGGCGGCGACAAGCTGGTTCACGCGGAACCAAGTGTTTTCCTGATTGAGGAAACGGTCGGTGATGCTGGCACCGTCGCCAGTCGTGAACGTCACCTTGCAGACCTCGCGGCCCTTTGGATCGAGGTTCTCCTCAACTTTGGTGACGGATACAGTGTACTCGCCTTCGGCATCGATGTATCGGCCTCCGGCATCCTTACGGTTTACTTGGAACATAATTGTTAGGTTTCGATTTTGGTTTTAGCTCTCTGACTTATTCAAGACCCACTTTGGGCAAGAAAGGGTTTGTACGGCAGTTGGATAGGCTGGCCAACTGTCCAATGCTTTGCATTCGTGGAGCAGCGTGATGGCTTTGCGACGCAGGTTCGCACCGGCCTGAAGCCATTCGGCGTCCAGCTTGTAGATGCCGACTGCATACGGTGCCTTACGCTCGACGGCCACGAAGACGAAGTTCTCGGCTTGCGCAATCTCCAGATAATGCGCGGCCTGAATGTGGTAGCCGAACGAGGTGATGGTGCGTGTGAACGCCTCCGGCGAGGCATCGTCGGTCGTCTTCACATCAACAAGCGTATGATCCTCGACCCACAGATCGGGGCGCGCTTTAAGGGGTAGGCCAGTTTCCTCATCCTCGGCGAAGATGCTCGCTTCGATCTTGTGGTTGAGATGAATGATGTCCCAGAACGGATGGCGGCGGACGCTGTTCGCAACACCCTGCACATCGATGTCCTCGGCATGAGTCATGTGGATACGACTCTTATGCGCCTCCTTCCACGCCTTGCCTTCCTTGTTCCTCGCGTCGATATCCGGCGGAATGACAGCGACGACCTGCGAGTACAGGTGCGGTTCGAGAACAGCGGTGTGAATCGCAGTGCCAAGCTGCATCGCCTTGCTCGGCTCCTGGTGTTCCTCCAGCGCCGCTTTGTAGTGCGCCGGACTCTTGAGGATCTTGGTCATCATGCTTTTGCTCAGCGCATCAACGGCGTGATACTTCTCAGCCGGCATGTCAAAATTAATGTGTTGGTTTAGAATACTCATTCGAGTGTGGGGGCTGAGAACGCCTTAGCCTTGGAGATGAAGCCATCAGGATCGGACACGATCATGTTGGCCACCTTGGTCGAGACATCGCGGAAGTTCTGACCTTCCTTGATCAAGTTCTTCGAGAGCAGGAACGCATTGGCGATGTCGCTGTGCGGTTCGAGAATCTGCTCAAGCTTGTCGATCAACGAGAATGCCGATTCCGGCGTCACATTGACCGTCTGGCGCATCGGAGTCGTCGAGGTGGGTGTTGATGGCGTATTGAAGTCGGCCACTTCCTCAGGCGTAAATCGACCCTGCGTGATTCGAGGATCGAGCATGCGCGTCGCCTTGCTGATAACCCTCGCTCTCAGCATCTCAGCCGGGAACTTCGCCCATCCACTTCCAGGCTTTGCGGGGATTAGCCCAGCCTGCTTCGCATCATCTGCGGTGAATGATACGCGGACCTTCTTGATTCCCTTGCTGAAGTCGGCAATCGCCGCCACCGCATCGAACTGAATCCAGTCAATGTCCCACCCCGCATTCATCAGGCCTGAGAGCATAGACTCGCTCTTCATCGTGATGTTGCCATTGATCAAATGATTCTCGCGCTTCCATGAAAGCGGAGTCATCCGGCTGGCAATGCACTCCAGAGCAAGGACATATCCCTGCTCAGGCTTCACACACCCAAACATTCCAGAGTGTGCGATCCAGTCGCCCATCGTCTTCACCGCATCCATCGGACTATCGATGCGGTCGTAAAAGTCAGGACTGGCCGGACTCAGGGATTGCGTTGTTGTCACTGGAACTATGTTGCTGCTGCTGCTCATTTGTGTTCTCGGTTTGTTGTTTTTGTTTTCTCGGTGCGTAGGGATTCACGGCTCCGGTCATTGCTCGACTCTCAAGAATCGCCGCTATGTCGGCTTCCGTGAACAAAATGCGTCGGCCAATTCTTCGGTGCTGGATGCCATCGGTGCGAACGATACGACGAAGCGTCTCGGTGCAGATTTGCAGCATCTTTGCCGTGTCTTTGGCGGTGTAGACTTTCATCAAAGGGGGTTGGCAACTGGATGTTAATCAAGGGTGAAAATCCAAAAACCCCGTAGCAGGCTCTCCCTGCTCTCTATTTCCGGTTGCCAAAAATTGGTCATCGTTGCGGACGTAGCGTCGCAGTTGTCTGGAGTCGTGTCAACGGTGAGTTGAAGATTTTTTCAACGAGCATGCGCCGTTAGCCTGTCGTAGATTTCTTTGAGGTAGGCTTCCTGCTCCGGTGTTCCGCTGACGCCACTTGAGTTGAGAAAACCGACACGCTGATTCATCAGGTGCTTCTTTCGGCCATCCCAATCTCGATCAGATTCCCCATCGTCACGATGGATCGTGTACGGCCCGTGGCCTAGCTCCAGTGTATACGTCTCGGCATTCGGGTTGATCGGCTTCTTTGGCGGCTGCGGAATGAAGTCTTGCGATGAGGACTTCGATTTTGAAGATTCCAAAAGGAACGCGATTTTCGAATCTCGCTCCTGATTCATCGCCTCGCCGCTTTCAATGCGCTTCAGGACTTTCTGAAGGACTGCGGTGACTGTCTCCAGCTTCTCTTTCGTTGCAAATTCAGTGGTTTCCATAGGAGTTAGATTTAGGCGATTACTTCGTTCAGGAGCTTCTTCATCTCATCGATGTCGTCCTCACCATCGTTGGCAGTTGGCTCTTCAGCGGGAGTTTCCTCCTCGGAAGTCTTCTTACCCTTCCGCTTTGACTTGCTGCTCTTCGCCAACGCCTCGACCTCCTTGGCCAACCTTCGAAGCTCGGATCGAACCGCAGCAACCTGCCGCTCCAAAGACCGATGCTCACGCAGGATCGAAAGCTCGCTTGTCTCCGCATCGCTCGGTCTGAACGAACAGCCCTTCCATTGCCGCTCGATCTTATCGAAGACCAGCACCCGACACTTCGGATGGCGCATCGAGTTGAAGAGCCGAACCGCCTTGGACATGTCGCAGGACATCTCCTGGCAGATGTAGGCCAGTACTTCAGACTTCGCCGTGTCAACGTCGTGCGTCTTCGGCGGCATCTCGCTGAACATTGTTCTGGGGGTCTTCCCCGTTGGTAGAAAGCTCATAACGAACTCTAGTCTGCGGTTAGATCATCCTCTTGTCAACACCATGTTTTTCGTTTTCTAAATTCACGGTTCGTTTCCTGCACTTCTCGGTTAGCTTGCGCTGTTAGCTATTTCACTAAAATGAAACCCTCCTTGGTATTAAAAAACCAAGGAGGTAAGGGTTTCATCACGAAACCGTTTTGCTTCGCTCCCCGCCTTGAACGGCGGTGTCGCAAACGGTTCGGATGAAACGGAAGAGAAAACGCCGCTCAATCGACCCATCGACATAGCGTTCAAACGCTCTAAACGCCTCGCTGGCGCGTTTTGATTGTCGGGTGATGTGTCGGTAGCGGACGGGGTTTTCGCGACGCTAGAATCGAATCGGTGAAAGGACATGGTTTTGGATGCGCTTGATTGGCCTACGGTTAGACGGAGGAGAAGTTAGACGGAATTTTCGATACGATGGATAAAGACTGGAGTTCGCTCGCCAACGTATGCTCCGAGTTGGTTGAACTCGTGGTACTCGACCGCTTCCTCGTAGGTCATGCCCTGCGACTCCAGATTGGCGATGACCTTTTCGTAGTCGTAGGCGACGACCGGAATGCCGCCGAACGATTCGCAGACTCCGATGATGCAGTCGTCGAAGCCGTCCATCAGCAGGAGGTCTGGGTCGATATCGGACAGAAGTTCTCGGATAGTTCTTCTCATGGGTTAGCCTTCGTCCGCTCAGGTATGGGATAAACATCGTAATCCTCGGGCATGTCCTTCGGCACGACGCGAAGTCTTCCTTGCGTGTACTCGTTGGGGTTGAGGTCTTTGGCCGCTTGCTCCGCCTCCTTGCGCGTGGCGAAGATAACCGTCTCGTAACTGACCGTCCGCTGCTTCAGGTCGGCCCAGCCAATCGCGCCGCTGATCTGGACCTTGTAGCGCGTCGGCGCGAAGAGATTGCGGCTCATTGGCCTACCTTTCCTTCCTGTTTATCCAATTCCTCAATCGCTCGCTGCAGATAGATGGCATGGTCGAGCGACTCCTCCAGCGCATGCTGCAACCAGTCGCGAAGGGTCAGCGGATTGGCCTGCACGGTCGTGCCGTACTTCTCAATGCCCTGCATCTGCCGCTCTGCGATGAGCTTGCAGACGCGATACTCGGTGCCGGTGAGGAGTTCAAACGGATCGTAGTCGCATCTCATTCGCATCCTCCGGTTCGGATCAGGGAAACGACCGTCTCCGCATCGTCGATGAGCATTCTGCGGCGATTGTCGCCGTCCGCCGTCGTGTCGCGGTACATCCGCGCGTAGAAAAGCGAGTCCTCAAGGATAGTCGCCGCGCAGGATGCGTTGCGAAGTCGGTTCGCGGCCTCGCGAAGTACGGGCGAATGCATCAGGTACGCGAGTGATTCGAGTTTTTCGATCAGTTCCTTAAGCGGCATGGTGCTAGCCTGAACAAGGGCTGTTTCGGAAAGGCTTTGGTAAAATGTTTCGCGGTCGATCATAGCGTCTCCAAGTCAGGGTTTCCCTCAAAGCGCGGCATGATCCTGTCCCCGTCCTCACGCTCGATGATCAGTTCGAGAATCTGCTCTCCGTTCGCTGCGACGATTGAGCAGATGTGCTTGTCGTCGTCGTAGATGCTCAGCGGTTGCGCGCCGTGTTCCTGCACCTCGCCGTTGATGATTGCATTGAACAGGTCGATGATCGTTTGGGCGTTGGCTTTTGACTGAATGGTTAGTTTCATATTTTTACCTGCGAGTTTCGTTTGTACCTGCGAGTGAAATATCCTGCTGCCGGTGAAGTTCGCGCATGACCCGTCGGCCATAGGCGCGCGTGGAGGATTTCTTAGCTCCTTTTGGCCCACCTTGCCAGATGCGAGCTAAAGATTCGTCGCTGAGGTTTTTGCCGTAGTGGCTGAGATAGGCGTTGGCGATAAACGTCGCGGTTGCGCGGTTGGTTACCTGCGAGTGAACGTAGTGTGTTCCCATGATTCGGTTCACGTCGCGCACGAGGATTGCGCGGATTTGCAACGCGCCAAGCTCGCCATGACGGCCTTTGGCTAGGTCGTTGCCGCCGGATTCGATCTGGATGAGAGCGGATAGAAGGAGTGGATGCATGATTTGATGCGTTCTGACGGTTTATTCGTTCGATTTAAGTTCCTCGATGAGTTTGTTCCACTCGCTCACACGCTGGCGAGCCTGCTCAATCGCAAACCCCCATTCCTGCTCCTCGCGCCACATTCCGCGCACAACCTGCGGTCTGATGCCAAGATCATGCAGGCGCACCATCTCGCATAAAATCTCAATCGTACTCATGCTCATTTCCCTCTCGCGTTGGCGATACAATCGCGCGCATAGCTTAGATCCTCATCGTCGGCCATTGGGTGAACCAGTCGTTCAAGCGCGAGGAGAAGATCCGGGGCTGCGGCGATAAGGCGAGCATTGGCCACGGTTTCTTCGTATCCTAACGATGAGCCACGAAGTCCAGCTATCTGCTCACCAAGCGGTCCGTAAATGATTGGTCCGGGCTGAAGTCCAAGACGCCAAGGTCCGGGGGTGAATTGGTTTAATGGATTCATAATTTCGCGCGCGGTAGTTTTCTAGTGGCTCTTCAAACAACGTTTGCATTGGGGAATTAGCCCAACGCTTCCGCTTGGCTTTCCGCAACGGATACACGGCCTTCCTTTTGCTCTAGCTTTCGCGGGATTCAATTTGAGCTTTCCGCTCCTTTGCATTGCTGCAATTTGCGCCCAAGAATAACCAAGGCAGGTTTCTTCCTGTCTCTTTTCGAGGTACAGCTTTGCTTCTTCAACGCTCATTCCTTTGTTCGGCTCTTGGTTGTTCATGCGTAGATGTTTTCGGTTTCGGGGACGTTTGCGGGGACGATGCGAGTGGATTCCAATAGTTCTGCGAATTCCTCAACTGCGCCGACGGCATCCATGCGCGTCGGGTAGAAGCAGGTTTTATAAGGTCCGCCGTCGCTCGATTCGCGGAGGTTTGACCAGCCGTTTGGCGTTTCTAATTGGATTTTGTATCTCATAATTTCGCGCGCGTAGGGTTTTAAAGAGCGGCAGTCCAGTTGTCGGCAATCCAATTCCAGACTTCCTGCGCGGAGTCTTCGTGGATGGAATGAACGCCTCCGCCGCGTGGGGTTTGCGTCCGCTCGAAAGCAAGGTCAAGGCGCGCGCCGAATTCAGCGCGGATCATGGATTCCATCCGGTCGAGGATGTTTGGCAAATCGTCAACCTCGTTGGCGGTGCTGCCCCAATACTGAGGATCGGCGGGGAGTTGGATTAGGACTTCGTTTTTGTTCATGGATTCGGATTGGTTGCGGATAGGTGGCCTACCCTTTCGCGTCACCAGTTGCCCGGTGGCGCGCGTAGGATGGGTCGATCTAATCAGTCCAGACTGTCCCAAAGAGGTTGCAAGGTTGTCTGGCCTGAATAGTGGACCGTGTAACGCGGAGGATTGGCAACGCCAGTCTCGCGCCAAAGGTCTAATTGCTGGCGCGCATAGGCGATAGCGTCATCTTGGGTTTTCGCCCAATGCACAAGCTGAGGTTTCGAGCCTCTCGCGAGAGAGGTTTGCATGACGTAGTAGTTCATGGATGCGCGGGGAATTAGCGGCTCAATTCGAAGGTAATTAGCTTGTAGCCTTTGCGCGGCTCAATTGTCGCGCTGATTTTGTCGCGTGAATCGCGGAAAAGCTGATTCCATTCGACCTTGTCCCGGAATGATCCGTTGCCGATTTTGAGCGAGACATTGCGCGGCATTTCATGCGTCAAAATTTCGACACGCTGAAATTGAGAAAGAGCCGACCGACTTAGAAACGCGGGAATGGAATCGCCAAAACCATTCCAAAATTGGTCGGACATGTCGCGGATGATTGCTGTGGCTTTCATGGGTGCGCGCGTAGGATAGGTCATTCTGTCCGCTTCGCTCTCTCGATTATCTCGCGCGCGTCAGCCGCGCAGCGTTTAAGACTATCTAACATGAAGACTATCTCTCGCGGATTGATTGATACCTTGCGGAGCAAAAACTCCGCATCTTCTAATGCCGTAAGCAATTCAAATTCGATGGGTTTCATGGATGCGCGGGGATAGGTTAGAACAACTGAATGACGATTCCGCTTTGGAATTCGACGACTTGGGTTTGCTCCCGTAACCAGTCAATCGCGTCGGATTCATTGTCGAAATTCTGGCCATATTCCTTGGACGCGGAGATTGCTGAGGGATGTTCGGCGAATTCGCAGCAAATGCCGATTGGGTCAAGTTCAAGTTCAAAGCAGGTTGACTTTTCGTAGTCTTCCAAATGCGCGAATAAGGCGCGACGAGCGTTGACGCTGAATTGAGTTTCGCGGCCAGCGTGGCGGAATGCTTCGATGAATTGGTACTCGGTAATGGTTTGCTTCATGGGATTTTATGCTTTTGATTCGGGCTTGATTACCCGCCGGAGGCTACGGTTTCCCATAACCTCGCGCGGGGAATCAGGCGACGGCCTTGGAAATCAGAACTTCATGCTCTGGTTCATGCGAGGACGGCCATTTCGGAAGCGGGGCATCCTGATTCGTGTGGTGCCGAAATGCCCAGACTTCATGCTGGCATTTCGCGTCACGCTCACATGTTGCGTAACCTGAAATGCGCTTCCCGTTGATTCGAACCGAAGCGGGGATGCTGAAATATGTGTCCGCAGTTTCGGCCATTTCAGCGGCACGAATGACGCCATCAGAGCAAAGGAGCCGATGGCCGTTCCGGGGATGAAGTCCCCAAGGATAGGAACGGGAAACGTGAGTCTTTCCAAGTGTGTTTTTCGTGATGTTCATGGGATGGGATGGGATGGGATGGGATTAGCGCGCAAGGATTGCCGGAGTTTCGACTTCGCGAACGGAAAGAATAAACCCCTTGCCGGTCGGAACGGTTAAGACTTCGCCGTTGAACAATTCAACGTGCAACTGCCCCGGCTCTAAAGACTTCGCCCATGCCTTGACCGGCTCCGGAGAATTGCCGGAAACGTAATGGGACGATTGATTGATTCCCCGATAGGTTCGGCGGAGTTTCGATTGCGGGGCGAGGTAGCAGACTGGCTTCATTGGATTTTGGATTGATTGGATTTTGACTGACGAATGCTGGCTTCCGTTTCCGAAAGCCAGTTGTTCGGCATTCAAGCCAGATAGTTTCCTTCGTCGCCTTCCGTTGCTTCGATGTAGTCCAGCGCGGTAACAAGTCTGGACGGTTCTGAACCGTGAACCGTTGCCCACGCTTTCCGATAGTCTGGATGCATGATGCCGATGGAATAACCGAGAGACTTGAGAGCGTAGAAATAAGCTCTTTGGTAGTTTCCTTCGTCATGATGGCGAATTGCATCGGCAAGGTTGAGGCGGGCCGATGATTCCATCGCTGCACCGTTGCCGATATGTTTTCTGGCGGTTTGGATTAAATTCATGGGATTTTGGATTGAGGGTTAGAACTGGGAAGCGAAGAAAACGAAGAAAAAGGCGAAGCCCAAGGCAACGTAGGCAATGGCAATGGCAAGGAAGGAGAGGAGTTTTTGAAGCGCGGATTTCATTGGTGAGGACAGACTAGGGTGGAGGGTGGAAAACGTCAAAGAAAAAGTTTGAAAAAGTTTTAATGGAAGGGAAAACGAGGGGATTTCCTTAGGAAAACGAGGGAAAACGGAGGGCAACTAGACAGTGTCTAGATCTAGAAATCCGATTCCTTGCGGGATTCCTTGCCAGTCCGTACGGTGTCGGAAATGAGAATGCCGAAGGAAGTCTGGCAGAAAGCCTGTAGCCTGTACCTTGCGGGAATGGAATGGGACGCAATTGCAGACAAGTTAAAGGTGAACAAAACGACACTTTGCAAACGTGCTAGCCTTGAGGGTGTCACGAAAGTAAGAAAGGAGATGAAAGCTGAATTTCCTTCTGAAATTTCTGTAAAGACAGAAAAGAGCTTAGAAGCTCTCTCCGCTTTGGTTCGAAGCAAGCTCGCCGCAGATGCTGCCAGCACCTTGGAAAGGATCGAAACGTATGACTTGGAAGGATTGAAGGATGAAGGATTGCGCGAAACGATCCTTGCAAGTGTTGCGAAACGTAGCGCGCTGACATTCGGCTGGAGCGAAACGGGAGAGCAAGCCAGCGTTTCAATCAATTTACTCGGTTCAATGCCTGACCGATCGGTTGAATTGAACGTCACAAGCGAACAGCCGAAAGAGTGAACATAACAGTGATTGTGCGACGCTAGGCGACTAATGGACAGGATAAGGTTGACTAATGATAAAAAAGGATTGTTTTTCCTAGGATTGGCACAAATTATGAGGGGGAACCTGGCACCCCCTTTGCGGGTGGGCTTCGTTTACGATACCCCCCTCAAAAATTTTCCGACTTTTTGACCATGCTAAACAAAATCAAAATTGGTCAAACTGTCTCTTTAACCGCCGCCGAGAGGAAGTTGGCCCACTTCATCGCCAAGAATCGAAACGGCAGCAATCGCTCGTTCAACGTGACAAATCTGAAGATCAGCTTGGACGACGCTGCGACTGTGGATCTGGAGGGAATGTGCGGTGAGATAGCGTTCTGCAAGCTCTTCAATGTGTATCCCGATCTGGATACCGACCGCGAGCCTCCACATCCGCTTTACGACGCGGTCATCCCGCCTCCGCCGGGATTCCGCATCGATGTCAAAACGACCAAGTACGAGACTGGAAAGCTGCTGGTCGATGCGCGCAAGGGGAAGAAGACAGACGGAGTGGATTTCTACGCTCTAATGACCGGAAGTTTCCCCGGTCCGTACACATTCAGAGGCTTCATCGCCAGAGAGCAGATCATCCAGCCACATAAACTTGGCCTACTCTGCGGGTACAAGAGCTACATGGCGGAGCAGTCGGAACTAACGGACGAGATTCCCGATCATCCACTATTCTGATTGACATTGCGGCCATTCATATGCGTCAGTCCGCTCATCGACCTTAAGCAAGGCGGCGGCTTGGTCAGCCATCGCAAAACTGTCTAAGCGGCAATGACGCTCCGCATCGGTGAGAAGGTAGGATAATCATCCACTGTGTGGTGGAATAGATGGCCTACGGAATGGCGGTTTAACGTCGGTTTAATTTTGTTAGAATATGTCTTGTCCCAATGTCTTTAACGCCTTTGCCGTTGCGACTGAGTCGCTCGCGCAGGACGTTTACAAACGCGCCTCGTACCGTTCGATGTGGCTCAACCTCATTGAGCGCGGCGAGTATCCTCAGGGTACGGGTCTGACCCAGACCTCGTTCACCACCACTTCCATCGAGCCGACTGCGGCTGAGGAGTGGTCTGCTATCACCCTCGCCAGCGGTAATCCCGGCGATAACGGTGGTGCTTGCGATGTCACCTACAATGACGTTCCGGTCGGCTACAACGCTGTCACCTGGGGGCCTGAGCGTTTCGCTCTCAAAGGTCCGCTCCTGTGTAAGGATGATCTGACCTTTGATCATCGCGTCGAGGCGTTCTTGCGTGTGTATCTTGAGAAGCTCTCGATCCGCGCGCAGCGTTCGTGGGAGACTCGCTACCAGAACATGTTCGCCAAGTACGCCATCAAGGCGGTGGCCGACTCGTCCTTCACTCAGGTGGAGACGATTCCGAGCGGTGTGAACGAGTTGCCCTGGATTCAGACCGGCTCCGTTGGTCAGGCTTTGAATCAGGCCACCTCCGAGCTGACGCAGGAGATGCTCGATGTTGCCGCCGCCACGCTGATCCGCAATGGCGCGACGAATCCTGATAGCTCTGGTTTCATCAGCTTCTCCAGCGACGGTCCGGTGTTTCCGTTGTACATCGGCATGGAGGCCAGCCAGCGCATCGCTCAGAACAACGCCGCGCTGCGCGAGGATCTGCGCTTTGCCGATATGGGTTCTGGTCCGGGTGCTGAGCTGCTCAAGCGGATTGGCGCGAATCGGGTCATCAAGAACTTCCGCCATATCCCGAACCTGTTCCCGCCCCGCTTCAGCTACGCTGGCGGCAAGTACACGCTCATCCAGCCCTTCACCAGCACCAGCGGAACGAAGGGTACTGTGTTCAGCGTTAACCCGAGCTGGACGACCGCCTTGTACGAAGGTGCGTTCATCCCGACTCCGTACGTCATCAAGAGCCATATCGTTCGCCCGGTGAACCGTGTTGGCGACTTGAGCTGGCAGCCGACCAACTACATGGGCGAATGGCAGTGGGTGACTGGTGCCTACAAGCTCGATGTGGATTGCGCCGATCCTCTGGAGAAGAAGGGTCAGCACTACGCTGAGTTCGTTCATGCCGTGGAGCCAGTGTTCACCAATCAAGGAATGACTATCATCTTCCGTCGTTGCACCGGAGCTTTGTCTCAGATCATTTGTAGCTGAAAAGCCCAGTAAATACGCGAGAATCCGCAGGTCGAAAGGCTTGCGGATTTTTTGTTGCCATGTTCAGTCGATGCGTCTATTTTTACATCGCATGGAGCAAGACGAACCAAAACGTGGCGACGTACGCGAATCGGATGGAATGGTCTGCTGGGGTTACACCTGGAAAGATCCGCAGGGAAACAAGCGGTATCAGTGGCTAACGCCCGAGCGTTTCGCCGAGAAGATGGCCGCTGATAAGGAGAGGTTGGCCAAGTACACAGCCGACAACGCTGAGAAAATCCGCGTGAAGCAGGCTGAGAAGTATCTCAAGAATGCGGAGTATTACAAAGCAGCGGCTAGGGGATATTACGCGAACAACAGGGACAAGATTCGTGAGCTTCACAAAAAGTACCAAAAGGAAAACGCCGAGCATCTGAAGAAACAAAAGAACGAGTACCGCGCCGCGAATCGCGAGAAAGCAAGAGCGTGGGCCAGAAAGTACGGAAAAGTTCATCGCGCAAAGTTGACAGAGAAGCTCCGCGAGAAGCGTCGATCAGATCCTATGTTTCGACTGAAGGATGCGATTCGCGGCTCGATCCGTGCATATCTCGGAAGCAAGAAGACTCGTCGTGGATCTACCTTCGAGATTGTCGGCTGCACTCCCGATTTCCTGCGTGAGCATTTGGAAAGGCAGTTTAAGCCCGGAATGACTTGGGATAATTACGGCTCGCACTGGCATGTTGATCATCGCATACCGTTGGCCAGCGGTCGTACTTCTGATGAGGTAAAAGGCTTGAGTCATTGGACCAATCTCCAGCCGTTGGAAGCGTTGGAGAATCTCATTAAGAGCGACAAGGTTCCACAGTCGGTAATGCCTTGACATCGCACCCCATAATCTGATGCTCCCCGTATGCCGAGTTTTACTCTCCCCGAAGGCGTTGAGATTCCCGAGAATTTGAAGGAAGGCGAAGCGTTCCAGACGATGGCGACGATTGTCCTCGGTAAGAACGGTAAGGCCGAGTTCATCGAGATTGATGGCATGGCCATTCCCGGCTACGA
>Ga0315903_10006973_pt1 | contig 14250 bp, 15 predicted proteins | sample LakEriMetagenome_7_FD_203524 | JGI IMG/M metagenome (GOLD analysis project Ga0315903, IMG submission 203524) | Freshwater fungal communities from buoy surface, Lake Erie, Ohio, United States - Buoy 2 MA119 | ecosystem: Environmental > Aquatic > Freshwater > Lake | place: USA: Lake Erie, Ohio...
AGTCCCAGTTTTAATATGCCATTGCTGGTCAACATATTCCTTATATCGTGACAATCTTTGCCGTGTTATTGGAACTATCCATCTGTCATGAGTGTGTCCAGAGATAATAACTTGTGCATCTGGAAGATAAACGGCTTTTCTATTTGTCTGTATAACATCTCGTGTAACAGGCCCTCCACCTCCGTACCCATGATGGTAAGAAATTATCAAAGGCAAAGAACCAGTTTCTTCCAAATAACCAAAAAACCTACAATAAATATATCCTGAATAATTGCCTTTAGAAATATCAAGTTTATAAGCAATTTTATCCGCAATTCCATACTCTATCCTTCTTTCAACCGATGTTTCATGGTTGCCTGGGGAATAGAAAGCAAGTACATCTTTGTATGGTGTAAGAAAATCTACAACATCATTAATCACCTCATCAATGTACTTTGATGAATTGTATTTGGGATTTAAATCAGCCTTGTTACTTCGTGGGTCGTACTTTCCTTGCATCAAATCCAATAAATCACCAAAGATAAATACTGGTGCATTGCGTTTAAGTGCTAAATCTAAGTGCTGCTTTAATTTGTCACGGTCACAATGGACAGAATCAAGGTGAACATCGGATATAAATAGCATCCATCTTTCTTTGCCGTAAACTTGGAAATCTTTAAATTCATGCGTGTTCGGAAATATCTTGTTAAGTTTCATGTTTGTTTATTTTAAAGGGGATAAGAATACATCTCATCCCCTCGGCACTAAGGTAGCGAAACTGTATGCGCCAATATTTTACTCCTTAATGGATGCAAATCTTTTTGCTAATTTAATTGTTAGGAAAACATGATCTAACACATCCTCAATTAGCAATTCAACAGCATCATTTTTTAAATCAAATCTGTTTTTTAATTCACTAATAAGTTGGTCTTGTTCTTCCTCAGTAAGGTCAGTAAGTTCTTGTTTTACCAATTCAATTCCGGCAAATGCTTTTGCAGCAGAAAAGATAACTGGAACAAAACGAGGCGAATCTGTAACGATAGAAAACTTTTTGTCCTCTAAAGATTTAATGATAGCATCAAGTAAATCGAAACCAAAATTTAAAACTTCTTTTGTTTCTTTCACTCCTAATACTTCGTTTGGCATATAAATTGATTTAATTGGTTATATAATTAACGTCTTAATAGTCTAATTATTACTGAACCTAAACTTGTACCAGTAATTTTTTCAGTATTTTCTGATATACTAATAAGTTCGGTTGTTGCAATAGCAAATGCTACCATATAGGTAATATTAAAAGGCAAATTAAAAGTTATTCTACTTCCTTCAAATATCATAATAGCTACAAAATAAACTACTATTTTTTGAGATGTACGAAATAAACCTGCACTACTTATTATTTCTTGTTTTTTCTTAGCAGCAATTAAACCAGTTACCGTGTCAGCAAAAACCGCAAAAACTGTAAACAACAGAAAACCCTTAATTGGTATTATAAATGATGCAACTAAACCACAACACATTGAAAATAATACTGTGTCAACACCATATTTAAAAATATTATATATAATTGATTTCATGGTTTCAGTTGCTTTAATTTTTTAATAATTAATTTATTATCAAGGTCTTTAAAAGCCTTTTCATTTGTTTTGTAAATTACAAATTTGTCTCCCGTGTTTGGATAATTTACAATTATTGCAAAAGTGTCGGCAATGGATATAAAAGGCTTATTAATACTTTCTCCAATTTTAATCCTTAACTCATTATTTTTATTCCAAAATATTTCCGCTCCAGCCAAAACCTTAACACCGTTTGCCGTGGCATTGTAATTGCCAATCCAGAATGAGGAATATAACTTGTTAAGATAATCAAAAGCACTTTCAACCTTGCCGTTAACCATGCTTTTATCCAGCTTGTATAAAGAATTTATAAACTTGTTTTTATTTTCGTACAAGTTAAAAGCATCTGTCATTTTTCTTGCCTCGTCTACAACATCGTTTAAAATGTAATAGTAAATGGCAGAAGAATCTTCAAATGATTTAATTTGAACATCTTCATTAGCGTATATCTTTTTGACATTCCATAAGGTATCTTCACCAAATGTCTTAAATATTATAACCGTATCTTGGCTAAATATTAAACTTGGCAATAAGCATAAAATGATTAATATTTTTTTCATTATTTTCTGTTTTAAAAATTTCTTGATATTACCCACCATTTAGAACCATCAGATTGGACTGTAATAGATTGTCCGTATTCTACTTGATTAATTTGTGTACTTGTTTTAATATAAGGTTTTCTTGTATCAAAGGTCATATCCCAATCATTATCACTAACATTAATTATATTAATAATTCTATTAGTATGATTACTTGGATTGTCTAAATATTCTAAAATTACTGAGCCTGTTCCTGAACCCGTATGCTCAAAAATATATGTAATAGTGGTAGCATCAATTGCATCAAAACTACCAACTGTAGAACCTGATTTTTTTTCAATTTGACCTTTTAAACCTCCATTTAAAATTAAAATATTGCTTAAAGTTTTTTCTCCAGCAATAGTTTCATTTCCCGTTAATCCAACTTTATTGTTAATACGATTACTTAAACTTGCAGTATCAGTTTTATTTAGTTTTAAATCAATTCTATTACTTAGACTTGTAGTATCTATTTGTGTTGCTGTTAAAACATCACTTGTCAAATTTAATCCTGAACCAACTGTAATATTACCAACACCATCACTTGAATTTTTACCAAGCAATTTGTTTGTTTGCGAATAAGAACCGCTTAAAATTAAATTAGAAGCCAAATTTACAAGGCTATTAAATGTTTTTGTTCCTGAAATAATATCATCTCCAGTTAATCCTACTTTGCCATTAATACGATTACTAAGGCTAACCGTGTCAAGATTTGTCATTACATTGTTACCACCTTCTGTTAAATTTCCACTTACATTAGCATCTCCAACAACATCAAGCGTCTTTGAAGGTGTAGCAGTACCAATGCCAACTCTATTTGTTGAGGCATCTACAAAAACCATGTTGGCATTTCCGTCGCTTTCAACTCGGAAGTCAGCATCATTTGAATCATCATTAAATACTGCTGATGATTTTGTAAAAAATGGTTGAAAAAAAATAGCTTCACCGTTACTATTTATCCTTTGAGCCTCCGTTACTTGATTTGATTTTCCAGAGCCTCCTGTAAAAAATGATAATGCGCCTAAATTATTTGATTCAGACCATCCTCCTATTCCACTTACTGAATTTCTTGATGAACCGTTTACAAAAGCTATTCCAGAAATTGAATTTATTGTATCAGAGTTATTATAAATTTCTTGACCTACAAAATTAAAATTCCAAAAAGTTGAATTATTATATTTGGTATTATTTTTACCTTCAATAGTTAAATTGATATTTGGGGATAATGTATTTATTCCTACACGACCTCCAGAATTATTTAAAATTAAAGGATATGAGGATACGCCACCCTGCAATACATTTATAACACCATAATTATTAGTTTCATTTAATCCTATTTCTAAAATTTTATTAATATTTGTATTTCCTTTTATCTTAAAAGAACCCGTTTCTGACCCGCTATATGTTCCGTTATTTATATTTAACCCCGTAAATGTTCCTGTTGTCCCATTTAACGCCCCAGTCAACGTTCCACCAGTCAAAGGCAAATAAGTTGAAGCTGCAACACCTGACCTTAAATAATTTGTAAGCATCGTAGCTGTGTCACTTACTAAAAGTGCGGCTGTTGTGTCTCGCCAAATACCTTCACTACTTTTATAATACAAACTTGCATTACTTGCAGGAGATGTAATTAGCACATCATGTAATTCATCTAACTCTAAACCATTTTTTATTTTAACGAATAATTCACCAGAACCAGCATTGCTTTTAACACAAACACCGATATAAACACCGTGATTAGGTGCTTGTGGCTTGGTTGATGTCAGTCCTCCTGCAACTGTTGGAGATAAGTAAACGGCAGAATCTTCTGTTAATCCTGATGTATTTATTCCGGTAATTAACCCTTCTGTAATTACATAGCCACTTGCATTATCCGCTATGCTTTCAGCCACTATACCAAATGTATTTGCCGATGTTGGATCGCTTGTTGCAAGTGCCTTGGCTGCCGTTATTCTGTTTCCCTGGCTACCTGACAAATAAACCGCAGTACCCTTAGATAATGTTGAGCCAGTAACATTGCTTACTCTTTGATGTAGTTGCTGCCCTATTACATTGGTCACATTGCCACCTTTTAAGCCTTGAATTAAAGAGCCTTGCGTGTCATTGTATTCAACTTCGCCTACTCCTACTGCGCCATCTTTTGCAGTATTAAAGGTAATAGAATCGAATGGCATAGTAACGCCTTGAATTATAACCGTATCACTATTATTAAATTTCCAGCCTCCTTTAGTCTTTATAAAACTAAATAAGACATTGTTAACTGTGTCAAATAAATGATAAGCATTATTTATTGTGGAAGGTTTGAGGCTTACTGTATCGGCTGATCTTCCTCTAAAAACCAGCCCATCGCCGGTAGTCTGGTAACCAAGTCGCTGTTTATTTCCTGTCGCTGGATACTGGGCAAAGGCAAAGGTGCAGGAAAGGAGGAGGAGAAAGGATAGTGTGTTATTTTTATTTGGAAATTTAATCTTGTTAACAACATTACCAATAAACTTGCGCCCAATTCCCATAACTAGTTCTTCAATTAATGATTTGCCTATTTTACCAATAGCTTTTAAAAACTTCCTTTCCTTTTTTGGTGCTTTTATTTCTTCCATTAGTTTATAATTATTGCAAAGATGATATAATTTGCGCCATCATAATGCGTATTTGCATCAATGGTTATAGTGTTAGGTTGAGTAATAGTATATTGAGATGCAATTAATTTCTGACCATTCTGATACACATGGATAGAAGATGATAAATTAGTTATTGGAAGATTATTATTGTTTTGTGTCCATGTTAAAATATTTGAATTAGTGTTAATAAATTCCTGATTAAAAATAGAAATCATAGAACCATTAACTGTTACATTATTAATAGTTTCAGTAACATTATTATTTACAACACCACCACTTCCAGCGTTATTAGCAACCTCGTTATAATCTCTAGGTTTAGACAAAACTACTCTTTCAGTATAATTAGGCATCCAATTCTAATTTAAAAAAATCACCAGTAGTAATTTCGGTTAATAAATCTAAATCCCCTCTTTCAAAAATATAATAATTATTATCATGTATTATAATTTTATGAGGTAAATATGGTTTATTTATAGATAAATTTTGGAATGGCATATCTATCATCCTTTTTTTCGGTGTTAACTGACCACGAATAATTTCATTTACTAATAATTGACTTATATTTTTATAAGAACCTGTATTACTTACTCTCCATTGATCAGATACTTCATAAACTCCATCATCCTTTAAAACCCTTAAAGCACCAGTTGTTGTAGCGGAAGGCCCATCACCAAGATATACATCAAAAATAGATACAGCAGAGGATTTGTCATTATTATCACTACCAAATTCTAACAAATCTGATTGTCCTTGAATAGTTCCATTTGGCATAAATTCTAAATAATTATGAGTCAGATAAAATTCAATATTATAATCTGCTCTAATATCAGTTCCAAATTCATCTCTGACTTCCTTTAAACGCATTTCCCAAACATACTCACCAGTTACAGGAATAGCTAATGTGTCAAATGAAATAGTTTTATTTATAATTTCAGTTCCATCTAATTGTATTACATCGGTAACAAATTCCCATTCATAAAAGTTATCTTCCCAACTAGCTGCACTTAATTGATAATTAAATCCATTACTAAAATTAACTGGTCTTTTTAGGAATTTACTTTCTCTTTTAACTTGTAAAGCATCAATAACACCTATAAATTTAGGATTTGATGTTGAATCCAATTTAAAAGAATCCGTGTTAGTAGTATAAATTTTATAATCATAATCACCGGTTTGTGTAATTGTTTTAGTTACTCCACCTATCCTTAATCTTAAAGTTCCAGATTGTAAGCTAACTTTTATAGTAACATAATAATATTTATTTGCAACAACTGAACTGCCTGTCCATTCTGTTACTCCTGTAGGTGTAGAACCAAATAAACTACCATTTAATATTTGCCATCCAGTACCAACTGACCATGTCTGCAAAATAGAAAAACCCATTAAAGGTATATAATCTACTATTGCTGCTACCTTGACTGCATAAACAAACATGTGTGGCATAAAACCACCACCAGTTTGCCATATACTTCTTTGATATAAAATACCAGTATAACTAAGTTTTGCTATGTCTATTGTACTATCTAATACATCTGTTCTAACTATTGTTGGATCATTATTTGTCTGGTAACTATATATTACACCAGGCATTAAATTTTTCTTTGCATTATGATTATATCTTACTATAGCGTTTTTTAAAGCATTATAGTATGTCCATCTTCCCCCACCTATTCTTGATAAATCACTATTAGATAAATTTTCCTGAATATTAGTTAAGGTAAAATCATCTGTAAATGTACCAGCAACCTGTACACCATAAGCTGAATATTTATAATATCTATGTAAAGTTGGTGTATTTGAATATTCATTAACTTGAATAAACCAATATTGTTTTCCACTAAAAATTAATCTTGCTCCAAATGCTTGACATATTTTTTTTAATACTTCATAACAATTTTGATATATATAATTGTTATTAGTATCTCTATGATAAAATGCTCTATGTTGTATTGCTGTTTTTAAAGCAAAATCATTATTAGCTGAATAGGTTAATGAATCTTCATGCCAATTAAATACAGTATGTAATATAGGCAAATCATTAGCTACAAGTTCGCTTTGTACAAAATCGAGTTGATTTAAACAGTTTAAAATATGCTGAACAACTGTATCTTGTCCAAGATAAGGGCCTACTTCGCTTTTATAATCTAAAGTTTTTAACCAACCCAATCCGTCTATTGATCTAATATTAGCTTCATAACTCATAGCTAATGGCAAATCTTCAAACTCAATTAAATCGGTTACAATGTATCCATACCAATTGTAAGCAACTGTAGTGTTATCACTTTGATATGTAGTTAAATTTATTGTAAATCTACCCTCAACAGCTAAACCGATATCGGTTATTAAATTAACTAAATTAGCAGAATTAATAAGAATACTTAAATCACAACTTGAACCTATAATTGGTGTAAACCTTTCTTGACCTTGTGTAGATTCACTATCATATCTTATATTACATCTAATAATATCAAATAAACCATAAGCACCAGAAAAATCTTTATCTTTTATAGATACAGTTATTTTTCTACCTTTTTCAGAATAAAATGTGGATTGAAACCTTACTGCCATTATCTTATTCTTTGATTAATGTTTTTAGATCTTTCCATAATGACAATCAAATCCGAACCAGAAATTCTAGTAGAAAGAATATAAGGGCTACCTCCTGAAACATCACCAAGCATACTTTTCAGTTTACTTAATGGTGCAATTACTTCCGGGTCAAATGATGCGTTAGGGTTATCACCGACAGTTGCCATTGTAGGGCCGAAAGCAAGACCACCTTTTGCAAGTTTAGGAGGAACAATTTTATTAATTAAAGTATTAAATAAAACAGATGCACCTACACCAGCCGCTCCTGCAACTGCTAATGCTCCAGGGCCTAATACTTTACCAGTAGGCCCTGCTAAAATATTTTTTACTAAAGCTGTAACACCTTCTTTAATATTAGCTGCAATAACTTGTCTTGCTGCATTTACTGCCGCATAAGCAAGTTTACCAAAACTAGTTTCACCAGCAAGAGCCATTTCTGTAAAAGCTGTTACCGCAGAACCCAATGCTTCATTCATTACATCTTTAAAACTTTCCATAACAAATTCAGCTTGGGTCATAGCTTCTACTACAGGCGACATATTTTTTGCTACAATGTTACCTACTTCTGACATACCTTGTAAACCTTGATAAGCTATTCCAAATTCTCTTGTACTTTTAGTTACACCATCCACAATACCTATAGCAGATTGTAGTTTTTGAGTTGCATAAGGAGTAAATACTTGTTCAAAATCATTAGCACCTTCACTAGGCTTATTTTTATTATTATACTGAGGTAAAGGGTCAACTATTATTTTTCTATTTTCTAATTTATCATATTCTTCATTAATCTTTTTTAATTCTCCTGCAACCTCATAATATTTTTGTCTTAATAATTCTGCTGATGAAGAATTTTGACCTTGAGTAACTAATATATTTCTATAGGCTTCTTCAATATCACTTAATTTATTTTTAAGTAAATCGTAAGGCCCTAATGCTTTTGCAATTTTATCTGAATTATTTACTATAGTTTCTCCATTCTCATCTACCTTTCCTTTTAAGGAATCTAATTGAGATTGTAATGCAGAAAGTTCTTCTTTTAAAGCTACTACATGAACATTATTTTTTCCATATTCATTAGATGAAACTTGTATAGCTAAATTTAAATCCTTTATTTTATACTCTAAATTTGCAATTTGTTTTGCTTTAATAACTTCATTAGCTTTCTCTTGTTCAGTATTATATTTTTCAATAGAATTTACACTTTTATCATAGGCCTTTGTTAAAACATCTATTTGAATATTTAGCTTTTCTATAGCTGCTGCTCTTTCATCAATAGGTATTAAACTTGCTTTTGCATCTAATCCAGAAATAGATGTATTTACATTTTGTTTTTTAACAGGTGTTGTTTCTAATTCAAGTAATTTTGTTTGTAATTCTACTATCTTTTCATACTGTTTTTGTTTTACACCCTGTTGTGCTAATAATTTAAATTTTGCTTTTAAAGCCTCATTACCATCTTTTTGTGCCGCAGCAATACTTTGTAAATCTGTTTTCTCCGTTAATAATTTTGGAAGATATTGAGAATACTTTGTATTTAAATCTTCTAATAATTGTTTTCTTGTAGAACTACTAATGTTAACATCTTTTAATGCTTCCATTAAAAAATTAAATTCAGCAGTTTCTTGTTTTGCATTTTTAGCACCAGTAGATAAATAATCATTAAAAGTTTCTATTGGGCCATTTGCTTCTTTATATGCTTTGAATATAGAATATAAAATAGCTACTAAAGATGCAGCTATAACAATATATCCTGTCGTGGTTAAAGATAAGGTATTAGTAACTTTATCTAATTTTATTATTTTTTCTACTACTTGACCTAATAAATAGGTAATATTTCCAAAAGATGAAACAAGTTGACCTATAATCCAAGATAAACCTCCAAGAACTGCAATGTATTTAGTCGTGTTTAATATAGCTTTTTGTTGACCATCAGATAATCCTCCAAACCATTCTGTTAATTTAGTTAAAGAACCTACAACATCTGCTATAATTGCATCTAAATCTATATTCTTTAAAATTACCTTACCCATTTCGGCGGAGGCAAATTTTATCGAGTCTTTTAAGTTATCAAAACTATTCCTTACCCCACCCGTTGAATTTTGTACTTCTGGTAATACTCTTAGAGATTCTGTTAATCTCATCGTAAAATCCTTTGCACTTATCCCCAATGCTCTTACTCCTTCAATATTATCCGTGCCAAATGCTTGTTGCATGGCTTTACCGATAAGTGGAACGGCCGATTGAATTGGCTTAAAATCTTCCGCAAGAATTTTGTTCTTGGAAATCATTTGAGTCATTTGGTATTGAACCGCCTCAAGTTCAACCGCTCCACCTCCAGTAGTTGCAATAGCTTTACCAAACGTTTCTAATACTTTTCTCGCTTGGTCAGCTTGTAAACCAACAGATTGTAATCTAATAGAACCTCTTACTGCCTCTTCAAAAGCAAGACCTGGCAGTTTTGCACTTTCCTTTAATTTATTTAATTCTTTTGCAGCATCAGAGGAACTACCCATGATAGCAGCCATTCCCCTTTCAAGCTGATCCATTGATGCAGCAGCATTAAGGAAACTTGAACCCATAGCAACAACGGGAGCAGTAAAACCTAAAGTAATACCTCTACCGATTGCAAGAGCCTTTTGACTGAATGCAGCCATATCTCTACCTGCAATCTTTAATGCTCTCTCTAAAGGTGATGCATCTGCCCGTATTTTTATGGAAAGTATTCCTTGTGCCATTACATTACTTCTTTTTTAAATTCACCCTCACCTCTCACTATTCTGTCCATGAAATCCATTTCGACAAAATCTTTTGAGGTAAGTTCTCTTTGTTTAAAATTTTCATCCCAAGGAAATTTAATTAAATCTGTTGGTTTTAATGTGGCACTTTTGCCGACATGAGGTTGTAAAGTTGCAAAGGCTAACCATCTTGTTTGTGTCCAGCTTAAACGGTACTGGTCTTCAATTTTATCTTTATAGCCTTTGTATTTTATTATCAACTCCCTAAAATCAAACATATTCATTTCATCGGGTGTCATCTGTAGGTCACCCAAACACATTCGCTCTAAATCTTCAATTTCAAGAGGTTTTGCGTTTGGGTCACTTAGTTTTTTTCTTCCTCGCTATTGCCCCCCATTGATTGTGCTAACAAATTACTAAACTCATTAAGAGCGTTATAATCATCAACAAATTCAGCAAAAGTTTCTAGCGTATAAGGATTCTTTTTTTCTTCTTTCCGATAACCATTTTCTACACCCAAATAAATTACCTCGTACAAAAGACTTAAATCATCTTCCAAATATTCTTTGAATAAGGAAAATTTAATGTTTTTCTTCTTTAAGAAAAGACTTAAGGAATAACCACCTAATTTAAAAGGGATGTTATTGCCGTTAATTTCAATGTGATTTACCGATACCATAATAATTTGTTTTTGTATCCAATACTAATGGGAGTTAACTCAATTGTCAACCCCCAAATAGTATCGGAAAATATTTATGCTGTAGTTGAATACGTTAAACTTGCTGAATAAGCACCTATACCTGCTGTAGCGTTTACTGCTGCAACTCTAAATTGATATTCAGAATTTGCAGTTAATCCTGTTACAGTTGCACTTGTAGCTGTACTTACAGCATCAGTAAATACAGTCCAAGCGGATACGCTTGTTAATCTAAACTGAATAGTGTAATCTGTAATAGCAGAAGAACCAGTATCAGCAGGAGCAGTCCATGTAAATGGTACGGTTGTACTTGTTGCAGTACCAGGAGTAAGTGCCGTAGGCGCACCTGGAGGAGATTTAGTATATCTTGTAATTGCACCGTTTACCCTTAAACTTGCAGAAGCAGTTACGCTTTCTTGATTAGCAGCATTTAAAGATAAACTTTCAATGTACGCACTAAAACTAAATACAGAATCACCATTTACACTTGATGTGTAAAGACAAGTAACTAAAGTACCAGCATCCCAACTTGCAAACAAAGTATTAAATTTAGTATTTGCAGTAGTATCACCAATGTCGGCAAACATCAATTCCGTAGAGAATGTGGCTGATTTTTGACCAGGAGCAACCTCTACCCATGCGGAGGTATTGTCCTTATGCGCCATTTCACGCATAGCTCTGGAAAGGTCTAATGTATCTGATGTTGAATAAGCAACAGCAACTCCATCTACATATAACCTTAACAAAGAACCGTTCATTATTCCAGTTGTTGGCATATTATTTTATTTTAATTTTGACTTAAACTTTTTATCCTCAACAATAGGTTCATAAACTTCATTGTTGACTTCTTCTTCTTCTCCTATTTGCTCAAAGAGTTCTTGCTCATTAACCATAATAGGAACATAAACAACTTCTTTAGGAGTTTCCTTTTCAGGCATTATTTCAATGTTTACTCCGGTATATTCAACTGCAATTCCTTTTGCTACAAGACCAGCAGAATAACCATCAAACATTTCACAAATATCTCCTACAACAAATTGTTCGTAGTCTTTTAAAAACTTTATTTTCATAAGTTATTTATTTTAATTATAAAATCGATAGCAATCCAATATATTTTGTCATCCATTACTGGATCACCAGTCATTTCATCATCAAATATACACCAATCTAATTTAATAGAGTTAAATGTACCTGTTAAATTATCCAATCTATTTCTTAAAGCTACAGATACTTCTTCACTTGTATCGTAACTTTTTGAATATATATAAAATGTTACTTTATAAGTATCTAAAGGACTTACCTCTCCTTTTACTCTTGTAGGATCAGTTCTTATTTTAGAATAGGTAATGTATGGATAAGATACCGTACTAGGTGCTTCCTCTGGATATATCCTTGTACCAATTAAATTTGTTAAGGTAGCATCGCTAGTAACAATTGGGTATATTAATTTACCTATATTCATTGAATTCTATAATCTAAACCAGCAGCTTTTGCATTTTGGTTAATTAGGGAATGTGTACCTGTAATTACAACATCTCTTGAAGCATGAAATGCTTTTAAAAATCCTTGTAATAAAACTTTTGTTTGAAAAGCAACAGCACTACCGTACAAGAAATTTGCATAATAAGCATCTGCTTTATTTTTTCCATCAAATGGGCCTCTACTTACCTTTGTAGGATAATTCTTTAAAGGGCCTATAACTATAGTTTCAATTCTTTTTAATCTAGGTTTAAATGGATTAAGAACCTTAACAGAATTTCTCAAATGACCAGGTATGAATGCTGCTCTATATTCTTTTTCTGTAGTTTGACCCGTTTTCTTATCTATTTTCTTTTTAGTGAAATATCTATAATGTACTCCACCTTTATAAATAGGAATCTGTGGCTTAACAGCAGCAATCATAGGTTGTGCTGCATCATATAATAAATCCATTTTCTTCAAATCCCAGTCTTTTTTAAAATTAGTACGCATCATTCTTAATGCGTCTTGTACCGCTTTGTCAAATATTTGCCATTCAACCTCAAAATCTTTATCTACAAATTTACCACCCTGTTCCGCTCTCCTTTGTTCGGTGCGTAAACGGTTATAATCCATTCCCCTACTTGTGCCTTGAAAGGCAATCGGTCTTCTTGGCATGATATTTTTTTTAATAAATATTAGGGGAATAATTTATTCCCCTAAATATTTAATCAATAGTCAAAGTTAATTGATTTGCATTAAATTTAACCTCATCACCAGTAGCAATTGTTTTTGATGCAGTTAAAGGCCCATAAAATAATAATTCACCGCTAGTAATTGCATTAAAAACACCAACATGAGTTGCAGTAACAGACGAACCCGTATTATTTGATGTTATGGTAATAACATTAGTATTCGTCAAAGTTCCAGCACCACCAGTTCCTCTAGTAAATCCACCAGCAGGAACATTTATTCTAGTGAAAAGTGCGCCAGTTAAGACACCAGTTTCTCCAGGGTCGGATGAAAATAATTGAACAAAAACACCGCCAGTTAATTGAGGTGCAAATGCTTGACCATTTAACCAGTTGGTTATTTGGTCTTCTAAATAATTTGAAAATTTACTCATTTTATAAAGTTTTTAACGTTAAAAATTTATTATCTGCATAGCAGCCAACCGTTCGGTAAAAGTCGGTAGCTGGAGAGTTGATGTTTGTAAAAATGGCTATTTTCATCGTGTTAGGTTTATTTCTTCCCAGTTGCTTATTTCCTCATTCCATTGATATAACTTACCATCATTTGGATAAGGTATTGGCGATTGCCAAAGGCAACTTTGTTCGTTCAATGTCCATGAAGGAAAAGGTTTAGGAGGTATAAAAGCATCCCTTATTTCATCATAATAATATCCTATTCCAGCATAGTTTTTTCTAAATGCCTTGCTTTGGTCAAGGCTTGGTGTGTTATTGTCGGCTTGATAGTGAACACCGCCACGAGTGTTGTAAGATGTGCGTTTATAAATTTCACCTGATAGTTCACTAATCTCAACTTCTCTATTTTCATCTTCATCCCTTGCAACAGTTACAAAGATGACATAATTTTCAGCGTTTAATTTTGCAAAATGTGCCATATTAACTAAAAGTTATAGTTTCAGAAGTTGTTGTCGTTGCTGTTATTGTAATTGTTTTAAACCCACCACCAGTAGATGTGCTTTGAGTTACACCACTACTAAATGATACATTTATGCTATCTGGTATTTTTAAAATAACTACCCCAGAACCACCACTTCCTCCAGATGATGCGCCACCTCCACCGCCACCGCCTCTATTAGCAGAACCATTACCACCATTGCCACTTGTAACACCACTTCCTGACACACCACTAACACCTGAACCAGCAGTTCCAAACGCTGCACCACCTCCACCTGCTGCTCTTGCAACAGATGAACCAGTTATGCTATCAGATGTAGCACTACCACCAGCACCT
>Ga0315903_10006975_pt1 | contig 14246 bp, 13 predicted proteins | sample LakEriMetagenome_7_FD_203524 | JGI IMG/M metagenome (GOLD analysis project Ga0315903, IMG submission 203524) | Freshwater fungal communities from buoy surface, Lake Erie, Ohio, United States - Buoy 2 MA119 | ecosystem: Environmental > Aquatic > Freshwater > Lake | place: USA: Lake Erie, Ohio...
ACTATTTCGTCGCGGTCGACGGGTACTCCTCGGGGGGTGACGCCCGATGGGGCCCGATCCGGATCACCCTCGCGGCGCAGGTCCTCGTCGTGCCCTCCGCCCCGCGGTCTCCGCGGGCCCTGGCCGGAGACCGCTCTGCGGTCGTTTCCTGGACCGAACCGCTCGTCGGGGGTTCGACGATCACCGGGTACACCGCCGTGGCCACCCCCAGCGGACGCACTTGCACTGTGCCCGGAGGAACGACACGTTGCACCATCACGGGGCTCGTGAACGGAACCTCGTATCGCGTGTCGGTGACGGCGACGAACGCGGTGGGAACCTCGCCGGCGTCGGTCCTTTCCTCGCCCTTCGTTCCGAGGGCGAGCGACATCACCCGCGTCGCGGCCGGTACGTGGGGCACGGATCGCATCGACGCGAGGGCGAACGTCCTGGACGAATTGCTCGCCATGCCCGGATTCGGCGCGGGCACGACCATCTACATCGTCGACACGGGCGTCATGTCGTCCCATCAGGAACTCGTCGGACGCGTCGGCGGCGGCTTCACCTCGGTCGGGGGCACCCCCGAGGACTGCCACGGCCATGGAACGCACGTCGCCTCCACGGCGGCGGGCCGCAGCGTCGGTGTCGCCTCGGCGGCGACCGTCGTGTCCGTGCGCGTCCTCGATTGCGGAGGGTCGGGATCCGATTCGTCGGTGGTCGCCGGACTCGAATGGATCCTCGGACGCATCTCGGCGGGCACCCGTCGCGCGGTGGTGAACATGAGCCTCGGCGGCTCCGCCAGCCCGGCCATCGACGCCGCCGTGGCGGCCATCACGGGCCGTGGCGTGCCCGTCGTCGTCGCCGCGGGGAACGAATCCGCGGACGCGTGTCTCGGCTCCCCGTCGCGCGCTCCCTCCGCGATCACCGTGGCGGCCTCCGACATCGGCGACGTGCGCGCCTCGTTCTCGAACCACGGGGCCTGCGTCGACGTCTTCGCACCGGGAGTGGCTGTGAGGGGTGCGGACATCGGCTCGACGACGTCGTATGCGACCTACAGCGGCACGTCCATGGCCGCTCCCCACGTGGCCGGATACGCCGCCGTGGTGATGGGGTTGTTCCCCGCCGCGACAGCGGCGTCGGTGAACCGGGCGATTCCCGCCCTCGCCACGGCAATCGTCTCGTCCGTGCCGTCCCGCACCACGAACAGGCTCCTCCATGTCGGAGCGAACCGCTGCACGGTGGCCGCCGCAGCAGGCATCGGTTGTCCGGCTGTGGCGTTCGCCTCGACGCCGTTGACCTCGGCACAGGTCGCGGCGATGGCCGGCGTGCAGGTGCCCTCCGGGGCCCGGGTGTCGGTGACGGTGTGGAAGAAGAGCCTCGTCGTGTGCCGTTTCTCGGCGGGACGTTTGCAGGTGCTGCGGGACGGGAGCTGTCAGGTGACGGTGTCGGTCACGCCGCGTCTGGGTCGAGTCGTGACGCGGAACATCACCGTCGCGACGCGGCGCTGACGAACTCAGCAAAAAGCCGCTGTTGCACGGCATCGTCCTCGGCGGTGTCCTCGGGGTGCCATTGGGTCCCCACGATCCAGCGCGCCGAGAGGTGCTCGATCCCCTCGATGGTGCCGTCGGCATGGCGTGCGGTGACGGCCAACCCGGGCGCCGGTTCGTCGATCGACTGGTGGTGGAAGCAGTGGACACGAACGGGACCGTCGCCGACGGCGGCGGCGGTGCGGGTGCCCGGGTCGACGTTCACCTCGTGGAGCACGTCCCGATGGCCGTCGCCGATGTGCTGGTGCAGGGTTCCGCCGAGGGCGACGTTGAGGACCTGCAGTCCTCGACAGACGGCGAGCAGGGGGATGTCACGACGGACGGCGGAACCGATGGCGGCGATCTCGAAGTCGTCGAGATGCTCGTCGACACCGTGGAGGATCGGGCCACGCTCCCGGCCGTAGCGCTCCGGCGCCACGTCGCCGCCCCCCAGCAGCAACACCCCGTCACAGGCGTCGACCGCATCGCGCACCGCTTCGGCGTCCCCCGTGGGGGGCAAGAACAACGCCACGGCCCCCGCCCGCGCGAGTGCATCGGCGTAGAGGCGACCCCCGCTCACCACCGGAGTGCGGTGTCCATCGGCCCGCGGGGAGTGGCGAGCGGGGACGAGGATGAGCGGACGGGCCACGCTGCGAGACGATAACCGCGGGCTCACAACCGCACATGGCCGGGTCGGTGGCGCGGGGCAAGTTCGGGGGCTTCACGGCCTCCGTAGTAGTTTCGACCCCGATGTCTGAGTTCCTCCGCTCGTACCTCACCGTGGTCTGGTTCGGTCTCGCTGCCTTCCTCATCGCCGGGCTGCTTCTCGGGATCTCGGCGCTCATCCGCCCCAATCGCCCGAACCGCGACAAGCTTCTCACCTACGAATCCGGCGTCGATCCCGTCGGCGAGGGCTGGTCGCAGAGCCAGGTGCGCTACTACGTCTATGCGCTCCTCTTCGTGATCTTCGACGTCGAGGCCGTGTTCATCTTCCCGTGGGCCACGCAGCTGGAGCGCTACGCGGTGTTCGGGCTCGTGGAGATGGGTCTGTTCGTCGGGGTGCTGCTGCTCGGACTCGTGTACGCATGGCGCAAGGGCGCCCTGCGCTGGATGTAGGGGACTCGCGCCATGGGACTCGTCGACAAGGGCCGCCTGCCCAAGCCGCTCACCACGCTGTTCAACCTCGGACGCTCGTACAGCCTGTGGGTGTACCAGTGGGGACTCGCGTGCTGTGCCATCGAGATGGGGGCCGCGTTCGGGTCGCCGCGCTACGACGTCATGCGCCTCGGCGTCATCCCGCTGCCCGCCTCGCCCCGCCAGGCCGACCTCGTGGTCATCTCGGGGACGGTGACGGACAAGATGGCGCCCGCCATCCGACGTCTCTACGAGCAGATGCCCGAACCCAAGTACGTCATCTCGATGGGGAGTTGCGCCAACTGCGGCGGTCCGTACTGGGACAGCTACTCGGTGACCAAGGGCGTCGACCAGATCATCCCCGTCGACATCTACGTCCCCGGGTGCCCTCCCCGTCCGGAGGCACTGCTCGAGGGAATCGTGCTGTTGCAGCAGCGCATCAAGAACGAGGACATGGGCGCCCGCTGGCGGGGCGAGGGAACGAAGCCCATGTCCGTCGGTGTCGACGGTGCGAGCGCGGAGAAGGGCGGTGTCCCCGTTGTCGCAGACCGTTGATCCCGCCGCCGAGCCGCGCGACGAGGTGCGCGAGGCCGAACTGGCCCGCGTCACGGATGCCCTCGGTGCCGCGGCGCTCGAGACCCATCTCAAGGCCGGGGACGACATGTGGGTGCGCGTCGACGCGTCCGCCTGGCGCACCGTCGCCGAGACGTTGCGCGGACTCGGCTACACGTATTTCTGTTTCCTCTCGGCTATCGACTGGATGCCCTCGCCGTTCGGCAAGGGCGAGGACGACCCGACCGAGCCCGCGCCCGAGCGCGACATGACCGTGCGTCAGGGCTACGCGGGCGGAGCGACGCGCTTCCAGATGCTGGCCCGGCTGGTGCAGCCCCGGACGAGCCTCGGCATCAACATCAAGGCCGACGTTCCGGAGGACACGATGTCCGTGGAGACGTGGTCCGGTGTGTTCTCCGGCGCGAACTGGCACGAGCGCGAGGCGCACGAGATGTTCGGCATCGGCTTCGCCGGTCATCCCGACCTGCGCAACATGTACCTGCCGACAGATTTCGAGGGCAATCCCCTGCGAAAGGACTTCCCCCTGCTCGCCCGCATGGTGAAGCCCTGGCCGGGGATCGTGGACGTCGAGCCGCTGCCCGGTGACGACGGGGAGGACGAGGAATCGTGACGACACTCGGCGAACGCAGTCAGCTCTCCTACATCGCCGCCCAGGCGGCCGATGCGCGCGTCAACGTGGAGCTCGAGACCGAGGGCATGACCCTCAACATCGGTCCCCAGCACCCGGCCACGCACGGCACACTGCGCATCATCGCCCGTCTCGACGGCGAGAAGGTCCTGTGGGCCGAGCCGTCGGCGGGGTACATGCACCGCGGCTACGAGAAGCTCACCGAGGTGCGCACCTTCCCCCAGGTGACCGCCCTCATCAACCGCATCGACTGGCTGGGGAGCTTCGCCAACGAGGTCCCCTTCATCCTCGCCGCCGAGAAGCTCATGGGTGTCGAGGCGCCCCCGCGCGCCCAGCACATCCGCACGATCCTCTTCGAGCTCTCGCGCATCGCCAACGTGTCGCTGTTCCTCGGTGACCTCGGGGTGCAGATGGGCGCGGTGACCCCGGTGTTCCTCGCGTTCCGCGACCGTGAGCACGTGCTCAACCTCATCGAGTCGGCGACGGGCGGCCGCTTCCACCCGAACTTCGACCGCATCGGCGGGCTCAAGGACGACCTCCCGGCCGGTTTCGTCGAGGAGACGCGGTCCGCGATGAAGCGCCTGCGCAACTTCTGCGACGAGATCGACCGCCTGTTGTTCGGCAACGAGATCTTCCGTTCCCGCACCGAGGGGGTCGGCGTCATCCCGCGCGACGTCGCCCTGCAGTACGGCCTCTCGGGCGCGAACCTGCGCGCGAGCGGCGTGGATTGGGACCTGCGTCGCGACCAGAAACTGCCCATGGCCTGGGACAAGGTGGAGTGGAAGGTGTGGACCCACCCCGACGGCGACTCCTTCGCCCGTTGCTGGGTGCGCCTGCAGGAGGTGCGCGAGTCGACCCTCATCGTCGACCGTCTGCTCGACACCCTTCCGTCCGGACCGGTGATGACGAAGGTCCCCAAGATCATCAAGGTCCCCGAGGGTGAGGCCTGGGTGTCGACGGAGAACCCTCTCGGGGAGATGGGCTATTACGTGGTGTCGAAGGGTGACCTCGGTCCGTTCCGCACCAAGATCCGCAGCGCCTCGTTCAACAACATCTCGATCGTGCCGTGGCTGCTCAAGGGCGTGTACGTGCCCGACATCATCACGATCCTCGCCTCTCTGTACTTCATCCTCGGGGACATCGACCGGTGAACGCGCTCTTCGCCGTCGAACTGGCCTACTGGGCCGAGTCGTTGCTGCGCGTGCTCGGTGGCCTCGTCGCGGTGCTGTTGCCCGCGGGCACCATCGTCTACGTCTTCCTCTTCAAGATGATGTCCTTCATGCAGTCGCGTCTCGGTCCGATGGAGGCCGGTCCGTTCGGCTCGATGCAGCTCTTCGCCGAGGTCGGCAAGTGGCTGCAAAAGGAGGACATCCAGCCCGAGAACGCCGACCGGTTCATCTTCAAGCTGGCTCCGCTCATCGTGCTCTCCAGCACCTTCCTCCTCGTGGTGGTCGTCCCCTTCGGCCCCGACGCCTGGTTCACCGACTTCGAGGCCGGCATCTTCTACGCGCTCGCGGTGTCGTCCGTGTCGGTGCTCGGCATCCTCATCGCGGGGTGGGCGAGCGCCAACAAGTACTCGCTCATGGGTGGCCTGCGCGCCGCGGGACAGCTCATCGCCTACGAACTGCCGATGGTGCTCGCCGTGGTCGGCGTGGTGATCCAGGCCGGCACCATGAACCTGCAGCAGATCGTGGTGGCCCAGAACGCCGGCGAGATGTTCGGTTGGGACGGCCTCGGCAACCCCTACATCCTCACCCAGTTCGTCGGGTTCGTCGTCTTCATGATCGCCCTGCAGGCCGAACTGACCCAGCCGCCCTTCGACATGCCGATCGCCGAGTCCGAACTGGTGTCCGGCTACATGACGGAGTACTCGGGCTTTCGCTTCCTCATCTTCTTCATCGGCGAGTTCGCCACGGCGGGCGTGTTCGCCATGATCGCCTCGGTCCTGTTCCTGGGTGGTTGGGGCGTCCCGTTCGCCTGGTTCGGCTGGTCCGGCATCGACGACGTGGACAACTGGATGAACATCGTCGGTCCGCTCGTGCTGTTCGGCAAGATGCTGGCCCTCATCTTCATCGTCATGTGGGTGCGGTTCAGCTATCCGCGATTCCGCGAGGACCAGTTGCAGGCCTTCGCTTGGAAGGTCCTCATCCCCGTTTCCCTCGTCAACATCATGGCCACGGCCGTGCTGAAGGTGGTGTTCTGATGCCAAGGATTCCCGGTCTCATCAAGGGTCTCGGCGTGACGCTGTCCACGCTCGGACGCACCACGGTGCAGGGCGCCGCCACCGTGCAGTACCCGCACGAGAAGGAGGCCCCGCCCCTTCGCGCCCGCGGTGTCATCGCCCTGCGCGAGGACAATTGCACGTCCTGCATGCTCTGTTCGCGTTCGTGTCCCGACTGGTGCATCTACATCGAGGGCCACAAGGAACTCGCGCCGCCGCGGCGCGCGGGCGGCGCACCGAGGAAGGTCAACAAGCTCGATCGCTTCGACATCGACTACTCGCTGTGCATGTACTGCGGGATCTGCGTGGAAGTCTGCCCCTTCGACGCCCTCTTCTGGAGCCCCGAGTACGAATACTCCGAGCCCCGCATCGCCGACCTGCTCCACGACAAGGACAAGCTCGGCGAGTGGATGGAGACCGTGCCCGAGGCGCCCGCACACGAGGTCGGTGCGGAAGTGAAGGGCAAGAAATGATCCTCGCTTCCGACATCCTCGTCGCCCAGAACATCGGCTTCGCGATCATCGCCGCGGTCATGGTGGTCGGAGCCGTGCGCGTGGTGACCACGAACAACGTCGTCCACGCCGCCCTGTGGCTGGTTCTCGTCATGGCCGGCGCCGCCGCCCAGTACATCCTGCTCGCCGCCGAGTTCGTCGCGGTCACCCAGGTCCTCGTCTACATCGGCGCGGTGATGGTGCTGTTCCTCTTCGGCACGATGCTCACCCGGGCCCGGATTGGTGCCGAGAAGGGCCTCGACAACCGCAACCGGATCGTCGCCGTCCCCGTCGCGGGTCTGTTGCTGGCCGGCCTCGTCATCGCACTCGACGACGGCTTCGGCGACGAGCGTCTCCCCGCGGACGGCCCGGTGACCTCCACCATGGAACTCTCCGACAGCATCTTCGGCGACCACCTGTTGCCGTTCTGGGCGCTCTCCTTCGTGCTCCTGGCCGCCGTCATCGGGGCCATCGTCCTGGCGAGGAGGGACTGACCGTGCTGCTCAACCAGTTCCTCTTCCTCGGTGCGGTGCTGTTCTGCATCGGCGTGTACGGGGTGATCGTGCGCCGCAACGCGGTGCTCGTGCTCATGTCCATCGAACTCATCCTCAACTCGGTGAACATCAACCTGCTGGCCTTCTCCCTGCGCAACGGCTCGGTGGACGGCCAGACGTTCGCCCTCTACGTCATCGCCGTGGCCGCCGCCGAGGTCGGGGTGGGACTCGCGATGGTCCTCCTCATGTACCGGAACCGCCGGAGCGTCGCACTCGACGATCTCGCGGAGATGAAGGGCTGACCCATGCACACCCCCGTGTCCCTGTTCGCCGCCAAGGCCGTCGCCGCGTCCGACCTGCCCACCGGGTGGTTCCTCGAGAACGCCTGGCTCATCCCGATCGTCCCCGCGGTCGCTTTCTTCCTCATCATCTTCCTCGGCAAGCGCATGCCGCGCGGCGGCTCGGAGTTCGGCATCGCCTCCATGGTGGTGTCGCTCTTCCTGTCGGCGATGGCGGCCTGGCAGTGGATCGACCGTGTCGGTTCCGTCGAGGAGGGCACCTGGGTCGGACCGGTCGTGCGCACCTGGACGTGGTGGCAGAACGCCGGGGTCCCGCTCGGTATCGGTCTGCACGTGGACGGACTGACCGTGACCATCCTCGTGGTGGTGGCGTTCATCTCGACGCTCGTGCAGATCTACTCGCTCGAGTACCTCCGCGGCGATCGCCGCTACACCCACTTCTTCGCATCGCTGACGCTTTTCTCGGCCGGCATGCTCAACATGGTTGTGGCCGAGAACATGATCCAACTCATCCTCGGCTGGGAGATCATGGGCCTGTGCTCGTTCATGCTCATCGGTCACTGGTGGGAGGACGGCGCCAACAGCCGCGCCGCGCTCAAGGCGTTCTTCACGACTCGCACCGGTGACGTCGGCCTGCTGGTGGGCACCTCGGTGCTCTACTTCGCCGCCAACGACTGGACGCAGGAAACGCTCGGCGTGTCCGGCTTCTCCATCCGCGGCCTGTCGGCCTGGGCGCTTTCGGGTGACCCGTCCTCGGCGGCGATCACCGTGGGCGCCGTTGCACTCTTCATCGCCGCGATCGGCAAGAGCGGTCAGTTCCCTCTGCACACGTGGCTGCCGGACGCCATGGCAGGCCCCACCCCGGTCAGTTCGCTGCTCCACTCCTCGACGATGGTCGTGGCCGGCGTGTTCCTCGTGGCGCGCGTCTATCCCGTCTTCTGGGAGGGCCTGAACATCACCGGCTCCGGCCTCAACTTCATCGTCATCATCGGCGGCATCACCATCGTCGCCGCGGCGCTCCTGGCCTTCGTGCAGACCGACATCAAGAAGGTGTTGGCGTACTCGACCGTCAGCCAGCTCGGCTACATGATGATGGGCCTCGGCGCGGGAGCCTGGTTGCCGGCGGTGTTCCACATCTTCACGCACGCGTTCTTCAAGGCCTGCCTCTTCCTCGGGGCCGGGTCGATCAGCCACAGTGCGTCGCACCACTCCTTCGACATGAAGAAGGACATGGGCGGTCTGCGCCGGCACATGCCGATCACCTTCGTCACCTGGATGATCTCCACACTGGCCCTCATGGGCGTGTTCCCCTTCTCCGGCTTCTTCTCGAAGGACGAGATCATCGACAACGTCGGGTACGGCGGTTACAACGCCTTCATGATCGTGGGTCTGGTGGGGGCCTTCCTCACCGCGGCCTACATGACGCGCGCCACCTACCTCACCTTCTTCGGCGAGCCCCGCGGTGCCGCGGCGGGGGAGAGCCACGACGAGCACGGTCACGGCGGCCATGACGACCATGGATCCGACAACCATGGATCCGATAACCATGGTCACGGTGCACACGGCGCCGGTCATGACGGTCACGCCGCCCATGGGCCGCACGAGTCCGGTCGTCTCATCACGGCACCCCTCGTGATCCTCGCGTCGCTCGCTCTGTCGTCGGGGCTCATCAACGCCACGCCCTTCGGGTCCGGCTGGGAGAACCTCAAGAGGTGGGTGGAGCCGAGCCCCGCCGTCATCAACCCCACGGGGTTGGCCACGGTGACGGGCGGACCCGGCGCGTCGTTGTCCGCGGCCGAGGGCGGGCACTCCGACACCCCGTGCGGCAAGGAGACACCCGAGGAGGGGATCTGCGCCGCACCCAAGCTCAACCACGCGCCCTTCAAGTGGTCGAAGGCCGCGCTCTCGCTCGGCATCGTCCTCTCCGGCATCGTGGCGAGCTGGTTCGTTTCGGTGGCGCTCTACACCCGCCGTTCGGCCGCCCTCGTGGGGCTCACCCGACGCAACAGGGTCCTCGGCGCGGGGTATGCGTTCCTCGCCAACAAGTACTACCTCGACGCCCTCTACGAGAACGTCGTCGTGCGGGCCGTCGCCCACCCGATCGCCCGGGCCGCGTACTGGGTCAACCAGCGCGTCCTCGACGGGGTGGTCAACGGGGTCGGCACCTCGCTGCGCACCGCGGCGGGCTGGGTGTATCGCAACGTCGATCAGCGCGTCGTGGACGGCGCGGTGAAGGGTGCCGGCGACGCGGCACAGGGAGCCGGCAGCGCGCTGCGACCCGTCCAGTCCGGAAAAGTCAACCAGTACGGGGCGCTGTTGTTCGGCGCGACCGCCATCGGCGCCCTCGTGCTCGTCATCATCAACACCTGAGGAGCAACCAAACATGCAAGAAGTGATGGGCGACAACAACTGGGTGCTCACCGTCGGCACGTTCCTGCCGATGGTCGGCATCCTCGTGATGCTCCTCCTGCCCCGCGCCAAGGAGACCGCAGCCAAGGCCGTCGGTCTGGTGACGGCGGGCGCCACCCTCGCGGTCGGCGTGCTGACGCTGGTGCTCTTCGACTACGGCAACGCCGGGGCGATGCAGTTCGCAGCGCGCGCGGAGTGGATCGAGGTCATCAAGAGCTCGTACGAGATCGGCATCGACGGGATCAGCCTGCCTCTCTACTTCCTCTCGATGGTCATCACGTTCCTGGTGATGATCTACAGCTGGGACCACGTCCCGGCTCCGGGCAACCCCCGCGCCTTCTTCATCCTCATGCTGTTGCTGCAGACCGGCATGGCCGGGACCTTCATCGCCCGCGACCTCATCCTGTTCTTCGTGTTCTTCGAGCTGGTGCTCCTGCCGATGTACTTCATGATCGGCGTGTGGGGCGGCGAACAGCGCCAGTACGCCTCGCTCAAGTTCTTCATCTACACGATGTTCGGGTCCGCCCTCATGCTCGTGTCGTTCCTCGCCCTGTTCTTCAAGACCGGGGCCGAGAGCTTCTCCATTCCGTACCTCGTGGAGAACGGCGCCGACATCGCGAGGAACACGCAGGTCTGGCTCTTCGCGGGCATGTTCATCGGCTTCGCGGTGAAGGTCCCGATGTTCCCCTTCCACACCTGGTTGCCCGACGCCCACACACAGGCCCCCACGCAGGGGTCGGTGATCCTGGCGGCCATCCTCCTGAAGCTGGGAACGTACGGCTTCGTGCGCATCGCCATCCCGATCCTGCCCGAGGGAGCCATCGAATGGGCGCCCTGGATCGGTCTCCTGGCGGTGATCGGCATCATCTACGGCGCGCTCGGATGCCTCGCCCAGACGGACATGAAGCGCCTCATCGCCTTCTCGTCGGTGGCCCACATGGGCTTCGTCATGCTCGGCATCTCGACGCTCACCTCATTCGGCCTCAACGCGGCCATCTTCGGCATGGTCGCCCACGGTCTCATCACCGGCATGCTCTTCTTCCTCGCCGGAAGCGTGAAGGAGCGGTACCACACCCTCGAGATCGCGCGTCTGTCGGGCCTGTTGAAGCAGATGCCCCGGCTCGGATGGATCCTCGGGTTCTCGGCGATGGCGTCCCTCGGCCTGCCCGGCTTGGCCGGCTTCTGGGGAGAGGTCCCGGCGATCCTCTCGGCGTACCAGCCGCTCGACGGCCTGCCGGTGACCACCTTCCGCGTCTACATGGTGGTGGCCGCGATCGGCACCGTCCTCGCCGCCGCCTACCTGTTGTGGCTCTACCAGCGCACGGCGTTCGGGGAGCCGACCGCCGAGTTCGGTGGCGGCCACGGCCATGACGCGCATGGACACGATTCCCACGGAGACGATGCCCACGGGCACGCGGACATCCACGACGTCACGAAGTTCGAGATGATCGCCTGGACCCCGCTCCTGGTGGCCATCGTCGTGTTCGGTGTCTATCCGCAACTCATGTTCAAGGTGCTCGACCCCGCGGTAGGGGTCACCCTCTCGGTGTTCGGAGGCTGATCCGTGCCCCTCTCCCTGCTGACGACCGCCTGGAGCGCGCCGACGATCGATTACCACGCCCTCGCCCCCGAGATGATCCTCGCGGGCGGCCTCGTGGTGGTCCTTCTGCTCGATCTCTTCCTCGCCGAGGCGCGGAAGTGGCTGCTCGCAACGGTGTCGTCCTGGGTGCTTCTCGCCGCCTTCGTGCCGGTGCTCACCCTCGCACTCTCCGACGGCGGGGTGCGTTCGATGTTCGACGGCCGTTACGTGATCGACGACTTCAGTCTCGTCATGAAGGGCCTGTTCCTGCTGGCCGGCTACGTGGTGGTTCTCCTGTCCACCGACCACCTGCGTGACGGCGGCTACCACGAGGGCGAGTACTGGGTGCTGCTCCTGTCCAGCCTCACCGGAATGGTGATGATGGCGTCGAGCCGGGACCTCATCTCGGTGTTCGTGTCGCTCGAGTTCCTCTCGATACCGGCCTACATGCTGGCGGCGTGGCGCAAGAGCGACAGGCGATCGAACGAGGCCGGCATGAAGTACTACCTGCTCGGGGTGTTCGCCTCGGCAATCATGCTCTACGGCATGTCGCTGCTGTACGGCCTGTCGGGATCCACCCGCCTCGTCGACATCGGCGAGTACCTGGCCGACGACGTGACCGCGGTGCGCGCCCTGGCCGTCCTGTTCGTGGTCATCGGTTTCGCCTTCAAGGTCTCCGCCGTCCCGTTCCACACCTGGGCCCCCGACACCTACGAGGGTGCCCCCACGCCGGTCACCGCATTCCTGTCGGTGGCCTCGAAGGCGGCGGGTTTCGTGGCCCTCGTCGTGGTCGTCTACACCGCATTCCCCGGTTCCTCCGACGTCTGGCAGCCGGTCTTCTGGGTGCTGTCGGCGCTCACCATGTCGGTCGGCAACTTCCTGGCGCTCAAGCAGACCAACATCGTGCGCATGCTGGCCTACTCCTCGGTGGCCCAGGGCGGCTTCATCCTCATGCCACTCGCCGTCGCCGGCATCGAGGGAACCGCCGAGTCCGCGCTGCGCGCCGTCGTCACCTACCTCCTCCTCTACGCGGCCACGAACCTCGGTGTGTTCGCCGTGGTGATGGCGGTCGCGAGGCGGACGAAGTCGGGCGAGATCTCGTCCTACGGAGGCCTGTTCGGCAGGGCGCCCGCCCTCGCCGTGCTCATGACGTTCTTCATGGCTTCGCTCGCCGGAATACCGCCCTTCGGGGGATGGTTCGGCAAGTTCACCGCCTTCCAGGCACTCGTGTCGGCCGGCACCACGTGGGCGTACGTGCTCGCCACCATCGGAGCGGTGAACTCGGCGATCGCCTTCGGCTACTACGGAACGGTGATGCGCGAAATGTGGATGAAGCCCTCGCCCGACGGTGACGAGTCCGCGGTTCCGGTGCCCTCGGCGATCGCCGTGTCGCTCGGCATCACGGGCGTGCTCACGCTCGTGCTCGGCGTCTTCCCGGGCCTGGTCATCCACTTCGGCGACCTCGCCGGTCTCGCCGGTGCCCTCGGCAGCTGACGACGTCGCCGTCGCGATCCGCGAATCGGGGGGTTCGATCCCTTTCGACCGTTTCATGGACATCGCCCTGTACGGGCCCCACGGCTTCTACACCTCGGAGACGCCGGGGCGCGCAGGGCGGCGGGGGGACTTCCTCACCTCACCCGAGGTGGGGCCATTGTTCGGTGAGGTGATCGCCCGGGCCCTCGATGATGCATGGCAGCGCCTGGGAGAGCCCGGCGGTTTCACCGTGGTCGACGCCGGTGCCGGGCCGGGAACGCTCGCTCGCTCGGTGCTCGCGGCGGCGCCCCGGTGCCTCGAGAGAGGTCGATACGTCGCGGTGGAGGTCTCCGACTCCCAGCGCGGCCTGCATCCCGACGGCGTGGAGTCGACAGCGACGATGCCGACCGACGTGGAGGTCGGGGTGATCCTCGCCAACGAACTGCTCGACAACGTTCCGTTCCAGATGTGGGTGCACGACGAGCGCTGGCGCCCCGCCCGGGTGGCCCTCGACGGCCCGCGGTTCGTCGAGGTGCTCGGCGGCGAACCTCCCCCGGGCGTGCTTCCCTCCGACGCTCGCCTCGGTGCGCGGGCTCCGGTGCAGACCGGGGCCGCGGAGTGGTTGGAGGGAGCACTGCACTCGCTCGGGAAGGGTGCGGTGTGGGTGCTCGACTATGTGAGCGCCACCACGGCCGAGGTGTCGCGCATGCCGTGGCGCGAATGGTTGCGCACCTATCGCGGCCACGAACGCGGCGGGCATTGGCTCACCGCGGTGGGCGAGCAGGACATCACGACCCAGGTGTGTCTCGACCAGTTGGCGGCGGTGCGCGAGCCCGACGCCGTGCGCACCCAGGCTCAGTTCCTGCGTCTGTGGGGCATCGAGGAGATGGTCGAGGAGGGAAAGAAGGTGTGGCGCGAGAACGCCGCCGCCCCGGGGCTCTCGGCCCTGCGGATGCGCAGTCGCGTCAGCGAGTCCGAGGCACTCCTCGACCCGGCCGGCCTCGGAGGCTTCCTCGTCGTCGAATGGCGCGTGTGATCGTCCTCAGCATCGGCGGCCCCGAGCGAGATCGATGAAGTACGCGCGGAATTCCTCGTCCGTGAAGGCGTTCTCACCCAGCATGTTCCAGTAATACGGCATCTGGACCGGAAGAAGGATCTCGAACACCCGCCGATCCAGCTCTTCCCCCGGCGCCAGGCGGCGCTCGACCTGGTCGAGGATGATCCTCCAGTGCGCCATCTGTCGTTCGGCGGACGCCGTGATGCGCTCATGGAGCCGGGGGTTGGTGACCGACATCGCCATGATCTGAAGCCGGATCCTCTGGTTCGCTCCGCGAGCCATCTCCGAATACGGGGGGAATGCATCCACGAGGTTCTCGATCGTGACGGATTCCAGGTTGGTGATGGCCCGCTCCATGTAGTCGGCCGCCGCCGTGACGATCT
>Ga0315903_10006976_pt1 | contig 14246 bp, 16 predicted proteins | sample LakEriMetagenome_7_FD_203524 | JGI IMG/M metagenome (GOLD analysis project Ga0315903, IMG submission 203524) | Freshwater fungal communities from buoy surface, Lake Erie, Ohio, United States - Buoy 2 MA119 | ecosystem: Environmental > Aquatic > Freshwater > Lake | place: USA: Lake Erie, Ohio...
CCCGGCGCGGTGCCTTCCATGAACGGGTTCGCGAGAGACTGATTCTCGTTTTCTGTCGGCTCCACGCCCATGCCGCTGAGAGCGACCACCGCGAATCGAGGCAAATCGTCGGCCGTGTTGTTCCGCACGTCGATAATGGCTGAGTTTCGCGTCCTCTCCGCATCGTCAAATCCGAGATCAAAAGCCTCGCCGCGCACGCGCCGCGCCGCCTCATTCCAGAGGTTGACTTGGCCCGCCGAAATCAATGAGATTCGGTCGCCCCGACTCAGGTTTCGCAGGATGTCAGCCATTGAGCCTCAAGCGGTCAAAATCTTCTCGCCGATAAACCTTCTCGATGACCGCGTACTTCGGCGTCTGCACGCGGATGCCGTGTCCTTCGGTTTCTTCCGAATAGAACCAGACGTAATCCCAGCCGTATTTGTCCGTGATCGTGATTCCCGCGACGGTTTGTTGGGTCGTTGGGTCGTTGGGGCTGATATTCTTGCTAATCGAGAGCGTGTACGTTATCTCGACGCGGTAATCCGCCGCCGCCTGCACGTCGGCACCGTCGAAGCGAACTTCTCCAGACTTCCAGCTTCGCTCGATGCCGTTGATGGACACTTCTAAAAGACCGTCGTTCACCGTTCCTGTCAGCCGTTCCAAGTCGTCGAGATAATCTTGCGTGACATCTTCAACCGCCCATGACCGCGTTATCTTGTACACGACTTGCGGAATGATGATATCGACGCCTTCTACTGAATCCTTCGTGACGTTGATTCCCTGCTTGAAGTCGGGCGGGTCAGCGGGAGCCACGCGGCCGTTTGCGTCGAATCGGTCGATTGTCTGTAACGAATACTTGACCTTCTGCGAACCGCCCGACGTTTGAAATGAGATTGTCGCCGGCTTCGGCTGAGCGTACTGGATATCGACGTTGAACGTCATCACCCCGTCCATGCGGGGCGAGATGCCGATTGTTTTGCGGTGATATAGTTCGTCGTTCGCGCCGCCGTAGGGGTTGAACGTGAGCGGCGAGTTTTCGAGAAAATAGGTGCGTAACTGCTCCTCCGTCTCATTCGGATCGAGCTGGACGATGTACTTGAGCGAACCGGTCGAACCCTCGAAACCGTCTACGCCGCCGCGAGAGTCGGGAGTTTCGATAATCGTCATGAAAGCCTCGCTTCATCGAGGTTTTCGAGGTTCGCGTTGATCGCTTCAAGTTGTGCGACTTGCCGCTGACCGATGTTTTCCAGGCGAGCAAGCGGAGAGTTGCCGCCGAAGCCGAAGAGAGCCGCCGTCGAGAATGTGCCAGCAGCGACGTTTTTACGGTCGGCGAATTCGTCAAGGCCACGCTGGGCACCGCCTACCATCGCTTGACGCCGTGCCGCCGCTTGTGCGGCTGCGATGTTGGCCGCTTCGAGAGCGTTGTCGAGTTCAATCTGTGCGTTTTCGCGGTCTTGGTCGCGGTTCGCCCGATCAGCCGCGATTCCTTCCCGTCCCGCTCGACGTTGTGCTTCGATTTCGGTTAGGGCTTGCTGCCGGTCGCGTTCGCGGTTCGCGTCCGATGCCCGTTGTGCGTTGTTGTTTTGGCTGATAGTCGCGTTGATAACGTCCTGCGAATAGCCCATCGCTTCGCCCCAGGTTCGCAAGAACCAGTTGCTAACGCTTGTGCCCATGTTTTCGCCGATGCTCTGCATGGCGTTGACAGCCGTAACCCAGGCTGTTCGCATGAACGCGACGGTCTCAACCCATGCCGTGCGGATCGAGAAGAACGCCTCAATAAGATCGACGCCTAGTTTTTCCTTGAGGACTTCGTTGAACTGGTACCACGCCACCTTCATGCCCGCTATCAACACGTCCCAAGCCGCGCCAATGTCACCACCCGCGAGAGCGTCCGCAATGCCGCCTAGCGTTTGCGATGCAATTTCGCCGATGGACGCGAACGCCGCACCAATCTGCCCCAGCACTTGCGAGTCGCGGAGCAGGAAATAACCCAACGCCGCAGCCCCGGCGACGATCAGACCGATAGGCGAAACAATCGCGCCGATGATGCCAGCGATAGCCGAGACAAGGCCAAACGCCGCCCCGAAGATGGTCGTGATGCCGCCCCACGCGAAGCCAATCACCGACGAGATCGACGCGACCGCGATCAATGCCGTTGACAGGCCGACGACGATGCCGCCAGCGACCGCGATTTGACGGACAATCTCTTTGTTGTCCGCGATCCAGCCGGTAGCCGCCTTAACGATGTCCGTGAGCGTCTTGTAAACCGTGGTGAACCCCGGCGCGAGAATGGAGCCGATTACCTTGCCGACGCCACCTAGCGACCGCTCGAAGGACCGCGAAGCCTGGGAGAGTTCGTAACCCTGCTTGATCTGGTCTTCCGTCAGTGAGAAGCCGCCGCGTGCGTTTTCTCGGGCCGCTCCCAAGTCCCCGGCCACCGCAGCAATAGGAACGCCGCCGCGACCGAAAATCTGCCGCCCAATGCGTGCGGTCATTTCCCGATTGCCGAGAGCGCGGAGCCGTTCGCCGAAAAGCTGGATGCGGTCTAAGTCTGAAAGGTTTGCCACGTCGCCCAGCGTCAAGCCGAGTTCACGCATGGTAGCGTTCGTGTCTTGGCCGGTTACGGCAAGTTCGGCAACGTACTGGCGACTCTTGTTAATCGCCATCGTCATCGACTCAGTTTCGATACCGAGCTCGCGAGCCGCCTTCGTCATTTCCTGGTATTCGTCCGTCGTCATTTGAAGCTGACGCGACATCAGGAAGATTTCGCGGGCACCGTCAGCGAACGCCGAAACCCAACCCGTAACCTTGTTGACGGCGAAGCCGAGGGCCAGCGACGTACCGAGGGCTTGAATGGCGTTGCCAAGCCCGGAAAGCTTAGCTTTGACGGCTTCCAAGCCTTCAACGCCAAGCTCCACAAACGCGCGGCCCGCACGAATGTCGCCCGCTGATGCCAATTGCTACCCCTTCCGTGCCCCGAAGAGTTCCGCGATCTTCTTGACCGATTCCGTCTTGCCGAACTTCTTTCTGATCTCGCCGGTGTCAATCGTCGGGTTGAACCTCGCCGGCGGATATGGCTGGGCGTCTTTTGGAAGCTTTGAATTCGCGTACAATGCCATCCAAGAACTCCACCGGTCCCATTCGTCCCTCCGGCGACCATCGACCATTAAAACCAGTTCGGCAAACGTAAACGGCTCCGGATTCACACCGCAGATTCCGGCTGCGTACCAGACTTCTTTTTCAAGCTCGCGACCACTGAGGACACGTCGAGGTTCGCTATTGCCTTCTCGCTCTCCTCGCACATCCTCGCCACCGTTTCCTTCGACTTCGCAACCAACATCTGGAGGACGGCGGCTTGCCTCCGGTCGGGGAAAAAATCAATGAACGCCGCGATAAACGCATCCGCCATCGAGTTAAGAGATTCCCCTGATAAAGACTCGCCGAACTGCACATCCGAAACGCCAGCGGATTTCGCCGACGTTTCGCAAAGCACATAAACCACGTCAACGAGGTCTATGGGGTTCGATAAAAGCCGCTGTAACCCAGCGAAGTTTTCGTCGATCATCTCGTACAGGTTGATCTTGAGAGCATCCCGCACACGTTTGATCGAGCCAACCGTGATCTCGATTCCCCACTGACGCCCGTTACGATCCTTAAACGTCTGCAAAAATCACCCCCGTTACACCGTGACTTCTGTCGGCTCATTCGTCCCTTGAGCCGCCGGACGCAGCTTAGCCTGCACCATCGCCGCGCCTTCGAGCGATTCTTCAAGATCGGAGTATTCCGTAACGATGCACTCGATCTTTGCGTAAATGGTGCCGGTCGTCGCAATCGGACCATCGGCGAATGCATAGCTTGTGACGGTCGGCGGCTGAGCGAGAAAGGCGGTCTTCAACGCCGCTTGTTGCGTGTCGCCCTTCTTCCGCAGAAGTTTCAGCGTCAGCGAGGAGTCGATCAAGCCGCCGAGAAACTTCTTGAACTTGCTCTCGCGAGATGCCGCTTCGATCTCGGTGCGGCTGAATGTGCCACTCACATCCTGAATCGTGCTGATGAGAGCCCACGTCGGCGAGCCCCAGGTACCCGTATTTCGGTACGTGTAACAATCCAAGCCTGCAACGGCGGTCGCCATGTTATTTCCCCTTTACTTGTCCCTTCCATTGCTTTGCGAGCAATGGCTTTGCCTTCAGAAGAGCCGGTTGCGAAAACGGTCGTGCGTCAACGCGGGCTTGCTTCGTGACCACTTTCCCGCGTGCGATGACCGTCTGCCTCGATGCCGCTGAGAGTCGCCCAACCGGGATAAACTCACCCTTGCGGCTGATGATTCCCCGTACCTTGACGGATCCGCCTTTGTCCTGAATCTCCGGCGCGTTACTTTTGCCGAGTTTCACCGGGCCGACAACGCATGAGCCGCTTGTCGCGTCGAAGGCGAAATGCGTCTTGTCCCGTAACTGGCCTTCGTGCGAGTGCGGTGGCGAGCCAGCCGGGGCTGGCCCTTTCTTCTTCCGCATAGACCGCTGCATGATCTTGCGGACCAACGCCCCTTGACGGCTCAAAACTTTCGCGCGAGCCGCACCAATCGCCGTGACCACCGATCCCCGGTCGAAAAAGTTGCGTTTCGCAGTCTTGGCCGTGAACTTCATGCGAGGCGGAACCTCTTGTCGGCGTTCGGCAGTTCCGAGACGATTTCATAGCTACTCGGCTTGCGTCCCAGCTTGGCGCGAAGCGTTTCGCGGAGCGGGTTGATAACCTTGCTCGCGTCATCGGCGACCGTGCCGCTAAGCCCGCCGCCGTCCGAACGCGGGCCGTGAATGACAACGCCGTGACACTTGCCACGAAGCTTTGGGTCTTCCGATTCGCTGATCGCTGATTGGATGACGGCAACAACCGTTTCATCCTGGTCGATCATTTCAACCTTGACGTTCTTCACTTCTTCCATTGCCGTCACCTCACAAGCAAATAATCAATCACCAGACTCACCGCGAAAATCCCATCGGTAAGCCAATCATCAACCGTTTCCGACTGCGAAACCCCGGTCGGAGTTGCCAATCTTGCGGTGCCGTTGTCGCTGATAGACAGCGAGTTACGCCGCAAATAATCCTCAACCTCTTGCGCCAGGTCTGCTACCGGGTCGCACCGATCAACCGGAACCGTCTCGCCGGAAACCGGGTCAAACGCCATTTGAACAACCACTTGCAGCGAAATCGAGTCTTGCGAATCGCCGCCGCGAGTGATCCGTTGCGATTGTCTTTGCCCAGGAATCGCCGTCACAGTCGGCTGATCGAACGCGCCACGGTCAGCGAATAGCCGCCAATGACGCTTAGCCTCAAGAGTCAGCGAAAACGTCTGGACGTTAAGCGCGTCAACCGCTGCTTGAGCAACCAGCTTTTGCACGCTCTCGGTCAAATCTCACCCTTGTACCGCGTGTGAATTCGATACGCGTATTCGTTGCTGTAGTACCACGCCGCCGTATTCTGGTCGGGGCGAGAGACTACGTACCGCGATGATCCGTAGTCGATTACGTCGCTATCTCGCGGCTCGATAGCAGTCCCGCCGATGACTAGGTCCGCCACGTTGATGCAGAAGTCCAGGTTCGTGCGGTCAAAAGAGACGCCGCCGGCGGCACTGGGGGTTTCGACGAGCGAACCGCCGACGGACGCCTGGACCGTGACCGAACTGGAACCCCGCCGATACGTGACAGACTGACTTGCCCCGGCCTTGAACATGGTCGAGACGAACAAATCCCCGGCTTGGAGCAAGTCAGCCATGACGCCCCCTTAGGACGACGCCATCAGTTGCGCAGTCTTGAGAGCCGCGATGACCGCGTTGATCTTCGTGGACAACTCCTTTACCGCGTCCGCCAACTGATTGTTGATCGTGGCTTGTGCGGCAAGGTCCGCCGGTTCGGTTAGCGTGATTGCGCCAATCGTCCCATCGGCCGTTGCGCCGCCACCGTTGTCGGTAATTGCGGCAACGACAGCGGCTTGCGTCGCGGACTCTTGCAAGGAAAAAGCAGACAGAGGCAAAGGCATTTGCTTGTCCTTTCTGTTACTGTTGGGCGGTACGGAGGCGCAGGAAGTCGATCCTCACATCGGCCGACGTATCATCCGATGTCTTTTCCATGTGGGCGATGACCTTGAGCGGTCCAGCAGCGGCCGAAAGAACCTTCGCCGTTGCACCAGCGTCAACAACTCCGTTGATGTAGACGAGGATTCCGGCCAGGTTGCGGCCGTCGATAACGAAATCGAAGTAGGTATCGTCAACAGCGTTGATCGTCGAGTCCTGCGGAGCGACATCGGTCGTCCCGTCATCGGATTGCACGAGGATGTCAAGAGCGCTGCCGTCGAGGTGGAGCGTGGCGAATTCGGCCACCGATTGGAAATCGGTCGCGTGGCTGCCAGACGACACTCCCACGTCGATGTCGAGAGCGGCATTGTCGCCGATGTCGAAGATCGCCATGCGGCCTTCGAGGACCCACTTCGAGCCGGGAGTGAAGGTTCGTTGCGAGAAGTTGGCCGCTTGAGCGGCTTCCGCGACGGCGTCGAACGCCATCTGGAACCCGCCGCCGGTCAGGATCGTCGTCCCGAGCCCGTTGGTGGCTTCGGAAGTCCAGACGCCTGATCGCGAGTCGATGATGTACTCGGGCTTGACGTTGAGATTGACATGCCCAACGAGGACCGTCGAAGCAACGTCTCCCACGCACGTGCCCAAGAAGAAATCCCGATCACCGGTCGGCGTGAGGCACGTCGCGTTATTGGCGGAATGGTCCCAATAAATCGGCGCACCGTCGATCCATACTTCGGCGGTCTTTTTGACCACCTTGTAAATGCCTTCCGAGCTGGCACTACCCAGCCGGCCAGACGAGACGTCGTTTGGGTAAACGGCCGCTTGGCCGTTCGGCAACTGCACCACCTCGCCAGCGGTATAGGCCGCAGCAGCGGTAATGTCGTAGGTGTCTGGGCACCCCTGAGAAAGCAAAGCTTCAGCCATGATCCTAACCTCTACTAATGAATTCCGAGATGCCGAGCGGCCCTGTTGCCGCCCGGCGTGTTTGGTTTTGCGTTACGCACCGGCCGACATGACCATCGCCACCGGGTCTTCCATGCCGACGCCGAAATCGTGGAAGGCTCGCCACTGCATACCGAGCGTCGAGAATTCGGCTTCGCTGCTTTGGATGGTCGGCACGCGGTTTCCGTTGAGGAAGGCCACCGCGATTGCACACCGAACAGCCGGGTCCGCGAACAGGAACCATGCGGTCGAAGACTGGCCGGTAATGGCCGCTCCGTCCTGGTCCTTGATGCTCGTGTTGTTGATGTAAGGTGAGCTGATCGGCGGATACTTGCCCGCGTGCGGGTTGCGAGCCGGTTCGACCACCTTGCTATTCGTGGCTCCGAGGCTGCTCGCGATGAGCAGCTTTTCGGCGAACAGATTGTCGGCGGTCGTCTTGATCGCCGTGCCGGTCAGGATCGACTTCGGCGAAATCAAGATCGGCTTCCCGTTGCTGTCAACCATGTCGGCGAACTTCTGCTCGGCAGTCGTCAGCGAGGTAATCGACAGGGCCGTGGAACCGCCGCTCATGTAGTTGGCGTTGCCGGTCGAGAAGAAGCTCGACGGGTTGCTAAGCAGCAACACATAGACCGCTTCCTCGATTCGCAGGGCCGACATGCGGCCGAGGAATTGCGGGAGTTGGAGGAACCCGCCCAGGTCGTCGTTGATCTGCATTTGGCGGGTCAAGCTGATGATCGCGCCGTAGGTGTCGAGTTGGTTCGTGTACGCGGCATCGGTCAAACCGACGTGCTTCAGTTCGCCAGCGGCGGACACCTTCTTGAACGCCCCGGTTGAGTCAACGCGAACGCGGGTATGCACCTTGAAGTCGTTGTGCGACCGGACGCCGCAGAACATCGGCCAAGTCACTTCGACCGCATCGTAAGAGGCGATCATCGACTTGTTCGCGAGGTTGCTGAGAAGGTTAGACATCGACAGCGAGGTAAACCCGTCGGCGCGAATGTCCGGGGTGCGGCTGCGAACCAGACGATCAGCGCGGGCGGCGATGTCAACCGTTTCATCCGTGATCGAACCGGGCGAGCAATGCAGCCCCGCCGCTTGGATCGTCGCGAACATCGCGGTAGAGATCGAAGCATTGCGGTTGCGGCCGGCCATCGCTTCGTTGAGCGTCTTCTGGTCGAACCACTTGCCGAGATGCTTTTCGCCGATTCCGGCACGGACACACAAGGCCGCTTCGATGACCTTTGAAGGATCAACTTCGGCGGAACCGGAACCCGTCGCGATGAACGGCCCTTGCACGCGGCTCGCACGCAAAGCCTTCAGTTCGTTCTCGCGTGCGATTTCCTTCTTGACGCGGGCCATATCCCAGCCGGCCTTGATTTCGCCGTCGTCGCCGATGGCTTCCTTGGCGATTTCGGGATAGCCTTCGAGAGCGGCCTGAATCTGGAACGCGGCGAGCATCCGCTTGCCGAGGTCTTTCAGGTCATTGGAGTGCGTGACCGTCGCTTGAACGGGCGGCGTTTGCACCGTCTTCGTTCGCTCGAACAGCGTTTGCAGTCCGGTTTTTTGCGTTTCGGGCATGGTCGCCGGATCGAAGCCGCTGGCCTTCAGCCACGTCTCGAATTCGTTCATTTGCTTCCCCTTGTCGAGTACCGCCGCAATCGCGACGCGAGTTTGCCCCACGTCGGCACCGCGCCGAACGATGGAGATTTCCTTGAGCGTCGTCTTTCGGGCGACGTACACCGGGCCGCTAAACTCGCGACCGTTCACCGTGACTTTTTCGCCGGGCTTGTAAAACTCCATCGCCTGCACCGGGGCACCGATGGAAGCCTCCCAATCAAGCCCGCCTTTGCCGGCAGCGGTAACGAGCTTGCCATTTTCCGTAGCCGAGTCGATGTAGCCGCTGGCCTCTATGCCGCTTGGCGTGATCCGTGCTTCCGCCTCGCCAATCTGGTCCGCGAGGTTGTGGTTGAACGGCACCGGCAACTTGCCGCCCGCTTCGATGCTGATGCCCTGAAGATCAACAACCACCGGCGAATCGTACTCGCGGAGCGTCAGAGGTCCGCCAGAGTAGGCGAGCATCGTGAACCGCTTCCGGGCGTCGGCACCGGCTTCGATGGTCAGCGTGCCGCCAGAGGCGACGATGGACGCGGGAAGCTGCTGGCCGTTCTGCCCGACGAACGCTTGCGGAGCGATGCCGTCGAACGCTTCGCGGATTGCACGGCGGATTTTGTTGCGTCCGGCCATGTCACTTACCCCCGTTGCGGATCAGGTCGATCCGCGTCTGCGCAACAACCAGAGCTTCGGCCCATTCGGATATTTGCCCGAGAAGCCGCTCCTTTGATTTGCCTTGCGATGGGATGCCGCGTTTCTCAGCGACTTCGGCGACTGTCTGTTTTGATTCAGACCTGAGGGTTTCAACAGCCGTTCGGATGTTACTGATCGAATTCGAGTTAACGGCTTCCTCGATCTTTTTCGCGTGACTTTCGGCGGCTGACATTTTTGCTGATCCGCCGCCAGCCGCACCGCCGCCCTCGTCTGGGCTTTCCGCGAACCGGCCGCGTTCGTCGTGGTTCGGGTTGAAAGCAACCACTCGCGGCAACATCCGCCCCTCGCCAGGAATCACCGCAACGCGATCAAGCAGCAACGGCATCGCCCACCTCCTGCCGTTGGCTTTGACCGTCGCTTTGCTGGCTATCCTGCCCCGCGTTTTGCTGATCGCTCCCGCCACCGCCCGCACCGGCACCGAGCGGATTCGGCAAGCCGATTGACTTGAAGAACTCCGCTTGCCGGCGAAGCTGATCCTCGTGCGCGGACCAGTCCTTGCCGCGTTCCGAAACCAATTCTTCCAGCGTGTAGGCACCGTTTTTTAGGCCGATGTCGTTTGCGGAAGCTTCCTTAGACGGGTCAACATGCTTAAACCCGTCCCACATCCACGACTTGCGCCACAGGTTCGGCGGTCCAACATCCTCGATTGGCAGATAGCCACGAATGCGAGACGCTTCCTCGATCCATCGCGAGAACGTCGGGTTGAGAAGGACCGTTTCGACGCCGCACCGCTCGATTCTGACCTTGCGTTCCCACGCCTGGACATCGAGGCGACCGCCCGAATACGAATTGTCCGAACCGTCGCCGGTCGCCACCGAATAGGGCATTTCCAAGCAGCGGCAGATTTCACGGAGAAGGCAGCGGATGAATTCGGCGAACGACGTAACCGGTTGTTCGGCCCGAAATTGCTGCATGTCCGCGCCAGCCGGAAGCGTCTGCATCATCCCGCGAACGATGTCCACGGTCTCCCACGCAACCGCTTCGCCGGGGTCGATGCCGGGCGGCAAATCGGTCTTGATGATCGCTGCGAACGACGCCGCAAGCTCAGCAGCGGCTAAAACAGCCAGCGTGTACCGCCGCATCTGTGCGAACAGCGGCAACGCGGGCACGATGTCTGGAACGCCGCGAGCTTGGCCGGCCCGCTCGCGGCGAAAAAAGTGCAGCACATTCTCGGCAGAGACTACATCCGGTTGCAGCGTAAACCGCTGGCCATACCAGAATTCGCCCTCGCCACCGGGATGGAACGGAAGGATATCGTATTCGCGCGGATTGCCCGCTACGTCGAAACGGATTCCGTCAACCGCCGTAGGGTCGTTGAATTTCGCGAGCGGGGTCGTTACCTGGTCGGCCTCGACGGGGCGAACGAATAACTTGACCTCATCGCCAAGACGCCCGTTCGTGGTGAAGACGTTGAATAGTTCGCCATCGACGACGCGGGCTTCGAGATTGAGCGTCAACAGCGAGCGAATGTCAGCCGCCGCCGACCAGTCCGAATACCGTTGCTCGATCGCGCGATTGACTTTTTCGTTGCCCGTCTGTATTTGCAGGCGCGGACCAGTGCCGACAATCTCATTCGAGAACGTCTTCGCCATTCCGCAGAGGTAGGAATTGTTGGCCCGCTCGTATCGGGCACGCTCGCGAAGAATCTTTCGGACCTGGTAATTGTTCGCGGTGCGGGCGGAAAGCGAATCGGCGTTAAGGAAATGTTTACGGTTTTCGTCGGTCGTTTGCGCCGCGTCGTACTTGGCCCTGATCTCGAGCAGCTTGTTATTAAGCTTCGCGCGGAGTTCGGGCGGCAACTCAGTGCGGCTTGAGCCCTTGATCGCTGACCAGACGCGGGAGATGACGCCAGCCATCAGGAGGTAGTCCTCCCGAATGCCGCTTTAGCCCGGCGACCGAGAAGTGTGTTGACGGAGCGGCCCGTAGCGTCGGCGGTCGATATCGAATCGCGTGCGGCCTGCTTGTCGGCGATTTCGATGAGGTCGAGGGGCGAGATGGCCGTTGCCGAGCGACCGTCCTGAGCAGCGGACGAAACGCCAGCGGCGGCGATTTCGTCAGCCTTGGCTCGCGTCGTGTCGGCGGATGAGGACATAAAAATGGCCGTAACGAGGGTAACGGCCCCGTTACGGCCAATGCCTCATCTCCCCCGTCGAGGAAATGCTTTATACTTCGATGTTACTTTGGAACTGGTATTGCCACAATCCGTTAACGACCACTTTTACAGACGAATTGGCGCATATGCCACCCTAGCGGATAGGCACTAGCTGCGAAGTTGAAATCGTTTGCTCCCCATCGGTGAATTGAACACGCACGCACTTCCCATCGGTGCCGACGACGACGCCCGTCTCCTTGGTTTCGATGTGGCGAACGACTTGCCCGGATTTGACCCAAACGGGCCGACGATATGCCGTGTTCTTCCACTGGCAGTCGATGGCGAGGAAAACGACGCCAAAACCTAGGAGAGAGTAAATTACCGTGCTGGCGAAAAAGTGACGCATAGGCTGACCCCCTATCAGCTGGACAAATCCTACGCGCGGCGATGGGAGAAGGCAAGGAAAAAATTCGGCCGTGAAAAAGCGTACTAGCCTTAAATGGGGCGGATAGGGTAAGTACGCATCGCGCCTAGCTCTCCGTTGTCCAAAAAATCTTTCCGCAATGTCGGCATTCTCGTTCCCGGCGAATCTTGCCGCCCGGTGCCGGTCTCGTGTGCCGTACCCAGAGATGACGACAACCGCATTGACGGCACGATAGGCCGATTGTCTCTTTCGGTTGCTCTTTTGGGGTTGCGTCCGTGCTGGTTTCGCTCACCGCCTCCCCTCCATCGCTGCCCGTTGTTGCTCCGCGAAGCTAACCCGTCGTCGCGGCCCCCCGCTTTTCGCCTGCGTCGGCAACGTGACCCCCTCGATGGACGCCGCAGCGAAGCATCCTACGAGGCAGTCCCACCAGTGGTTTTGCCCGTTCGGCGCGTTGTCCCACTCTACCATTTTCCGCCCGTTAGCCTCTACCGTCGTCGCCCTTTCGACCGTGAAGTGATCGGCCAACATCGAATGATCAGGTCTTTCGTTTTCGCTCCCGAACAGCGTCAACGCCCCAGGATCGCCGATGGGTTGTAGCAATCGCTCGCTCGCGAAAGACTTCCAGAAGTTGACATCAATTTTCGCGTGCCGGATCGCTCGCCGGTTGCCGAGATTCGCCGTCAGAAAGACGTGGAACCCCTTAGTCTCGCCCGGCTTCACTGCGTATTCGGCCATCGGCTTCGACTTTGCCCCAAGCGGCTGACCGTGTGACGGCATCACCGTTGCCGCGTGTGGAGATCGTCGGCAATGCTCGAAAACGACATCGGGCAGATATCCGGCGTCGATGAGCATCCTAGAAATCCTCATTTCCCCGCCGCCTTCACGCTGCCACGCACGGCCAATTAGCACGCTCTCACACGAAGACAACGCCGCCGATACTTGGCCCTCAACGCCCATGTTCGGGAACGCGGTCGCGAATGTGTGCTGTGCGTCTGAGAGCGTGAAGTATCGTCGCCCCGGCTGATCGGGCCACGAACCGTAATCAATGATCGAACCGCGAAACGTGTTTGAATCCCAGGCGCAGACGAGCCAGTAGAGCAACGTCTTTTGAACGTCGATGAACGCCGTGATCTTCGTGCCCCAGGTAGGCACCACCCGCCGCGCCCGGTTGCTGAACCGCTTCGCAATCGCCCCGGCGTCCAGCTTGATTTCGCTTTGCGTCTCATCTTCCGGCTCGTTCTGAGCTTCGGCCATGAACGAATAGCGATCATCGAAGAATGACCGCATCGCCGTTTCGAGCGCGGACCCGTCGCCAGGCTCGAATCGTTGCGGCCACGCGACCGCCGCGCCGGAGTCCATTTCCGCCCGATTGTCGGCGTAGAACTGGCGAGCCTGGAGACATTGCCCGTCTCCAGCCCGCAACGCTTCCGAACGAAGTACCGCGTACTGTTGCCAGAGGTCCATTCGCGACGGGAAAGCGTAGAGCATCTTGCACCGCTCGCCCTGCCATTGCGGGTTGATATCCCGGTTCAAAAGCTGATCGGCCATGTCGCCGCGACGGATGACCGTGCAGGGGCAGACGGCGGAAATCTTCTTGCCGGGACCGGCGAGCTTGAGAACCGCGCCGTTCATCGTCTTCAACCGCCGCGAGCATTGTTGCGGGGAGTAGGCGGATTCCTCGGTTTGCGGATCGTCGATCAGCACAAGCGACGGGCGAGTGATTCGGCCCTCGGACGACGTGTATTTCATGCCACGAACGCGGCCGGTAATGCCGGCTACCTTGATGACAGCTTCGCTTGACAGACTCCCAGGGGTTCGAGGAAATACAACGTGATCGGCCTTCCAGCGAATTCGCGTGCGCTCGCCCTCGAACGTCTGGCCGTTGCACCGCTGAGCGTTTCCTTCTAGCTGTCGAACCGGGAAGCACACCTCGGGGAAGTCCTCAAACAAAAGATCGTTTCCGTCGAGTTCCGCCTTGATCGACTGCAACATTTCTTCCGCAGCCGGCCCCGTTGCACCGATCAAGACAACGAACGAATGCAGGCCGTAAAGCACGGCAAGCAATGCGGCGGCTTCCGTGATCGACGTTTTGCCGCTTCCGCGAGGCATAGCCAGAGCGAATAGCCCTCCGTGCCGCATCGCGACTTCGATTTGGCGGATGATCTTGATATGATCGGCGGACCACTCCAGCGGGAACCGCTCAGGGAAATACGTGCGGAGAGCGAGTTCAAGATTCTCTCCGCACCGCGTTCGACGTTCGCGATCTTTGACGGGAGGAATCTCGCCGATGTCGCGTCCTTCGGCCGATTTTTGCCGGGATTTCTCCCGCATTTTGGCCTTGTGAGCGGCGTACTCGGCTGTTTGCTTTTTAGCCAACTGACATAAGCCCTTAAATAAACAAACTTTGTGTGCTTTTTTGTC
>Ga0315903_10006977_pt1 | contig 14245 bp, 9 predicted proteins | sample LakEriMetagenome_7_FD_203524 | JGI IMG/M metagenome (GOLD analysis project Ga0315903, IMG submission 203524) | Freshwater fungal communities from buoy surface, Lake Erie, Ohio, United States - Buoy 2 MA119 | ecosystem: Environmental > Aquatic > Freshwater > Lake | place: USA: Lake Erie, Ohio...
AGTTAACGAAGTCAACAAAATCAGCCCTGCTGTCTGTGATTAGGAATCTATCTACGTTCTGTACACCCAAGGCATTTGCTGCTCTCTCAATGAAGTCATTGATGGCTTTTATGATCTTGGATATGGTGGTATCGTCTAGTTTCTGCTCCGTTGCTGCTAGTATCTCTACAAGCTCGACAATACGCTCTTCATTTATGTTCTGATCGTAATTAGCAACAAACTCATCAAGCTGCTTTGAGATACCTTTTGGTATAACCTTGGTTACCGCATCCAGCATTCCTTTGATAACCTCTGGGCTGCTTCCGAAATACTTGTTTAGTATTACGTGGGCTGCTTCGTGGTATATAGCTCTTGATGCTGCGCCCATTTCTATAGCCTCTCTGTTTACCGCTTCGAGGTTTATATGGACAGACATCGCTTTCCCGTTCAGAGAGATGTATTGGCCTGTGTTGCCAGATGAGTTTTTTGCAGCTGTATTGCTTACCCCATCAGCCTCTAGCGCACTAACAAAGTCCTGTGTTGTAGTATGCACATAGAACTTTACCTCTGGTGCAATCTTGGCTAGTAGCTTAGCAACTGAGTTTATCGCTCTTACCACCCCTGGCAACAGCTGGTCTTCATTTTTTGAATTGAAGTCATCAACTACCTCCTGCTCGTTTGCTGGGTCGTACTCCTGTGCTTGCTGAGGTTGTGCTGCTGGTGCTGCTTCTGCCTTAGGCCCAGACAATGGTGACACCGCTGGCTGGGTGCGGGTACCAGCAGCCTCATCTCGCAGTGCCTTTTCCTGCTGATATTTTACAGCCGTGTTAATGTCTTCGCTAATCTTAGACTGAGCCTCGTTGATTGCGGACAAAGAACGTGTTAGTCTATCCTTCTTTGTCTGATTTGTTTCAGAGTCTATACGTTTCTGAACCTTAGCCTTGAGGTCGCTTAGCTGCTTATATCTATCGTAAAGAAAGTCTGCTGCGGAAGCCGCATCCTTCTCAGACACATCCATTCCGTCCTGTATACCAGACAATGCATCGGCTACCTGTAGCAGAGTTTCCTCTGGCACATTTTCCATGAAGTCCATGTCGGCAGGGTCTACACCAGCGGCTATCCTGCCGATGATGTCGTCCATGTTAAGGCTTCCAACTGTTGCAGTTGATACATCAGTTCGCTTATTGCCATAGTCATTAAGCTTCTGCATGATGTCTGTTGCCGTCTTTATAGCCTCCTGCATTGCAGGTGTCTTGTTGTCCATACTAGACAACTTGTTTACAAACATCTCAAGGTCTGATGCTACAGTTTTAGCAAGGTTGGCTGCTATCTCTGTGTTAGACTCCATAGCCTTAGTTAGCTTCGTTAGGAGTCCATTATTTATACCAACGGTCTTGTTAAATGTCCTAGCGGCCTTATCGGTATCTGATTCCTGTGATAAGGCATTCATTGCGGCAGAAAAGCCTGGAGCTGTAGATGCTACAAATGGGTTTGTTGGTGCGACCCAGTTCTTGTCAGCGATAGACTTAAGCTCTTGCTTTATTTCTGTTAGCCTTTTATTGTATCCGTCCTGTAAGTCTGGATCGGAACTTTTCATCTCCTCCGTAAGCTTGTTACGCTCCATCATTAGAGATATAGCCCTTGTGCGCTGTTGTTTATCTTTTACGTACTTAGGAAGAGCGGCCTTTGATGCCTCTGCAATCTTTAGGTTTTCTATGAATGCACGACCATCTGCTGCGCTAACCTTGCCAGAAAGTATAAGACCCTTTGTGATTTCCACTATGTCTGATACCTTCTTTTTTCCAGATACAACAGCACTAGCCGCTGCCTCGTATTTTGTATTCCCTCTTGCAAGTAATGATATTCCAGCAGGAATAGTAGAAGCTCCGAAGAAACCTGTCACTAGAGACTCGGCTAATAATTTACCAGCCTCATCTATAGTAGGCTCTTCAAATTTCTTATCGCCTTCATCTAGTATAAATTCGTTAAAACCCTTCTTAAGTAAAAGTTCTTGAGTCGTTTGCAGTGTTTCAGTTGCGGATTCTGGTGTACCTGCTTTAATTAATGAACCAGCTGCATTTGAGAACCTGTTAACTAATGACGATGCAACCTTTTCTATACTAACTCCTTTTTTTAATTCTGATCTTATAGCAGACAGTACATACCTTTTTTCAGCATCGGTTACAATTGTCTTTGTTAGTCCCTTTAAACCAAGTTTCTCTAACCAACCAGATATAGCAGCGTTCGTTAATGCATACGCCTGGGCCTCCAAGTCAGATGCTCCAGACTTTCGTGCCTCGTCAGCAGCTTCTCCATATATAAGAGAACCACCAGCTATGGTTGCTCCATATGCCGCTCCAGCTGGACCTCCAATAAGAAACCCAATAGCACCACCAGCTGCTGTAGCGCCTATAGATCCTGCTATTTGAGTGGCTGTAGATGTTACATTCAATAGATTAAGTCCGTCTATAACCGATTGAGACGAAATGCTTTGAAATGGTAATTCACCCTTTTCTTCAAGTATTCTTTTTCTAGAGTATAAAACAGGATCGACAAGATTGCGTCTTATATCTCCCTGCCAGGACTCTGGCAAAAGAGGCTCAATCGTGTTCTCTAGAATAGTAGCTGTCAATTCATTTACACTAAGCCTAATGCCTTCGCCAAAATAAAGTGCGGTGTACCCTGCATTAGCTAGTGCTATTGCCGCTGCTTCGGATGTGGGCAGTCTGTCGTATTGCAGTCCTTCAACTATAAGACCCATCTCCTGTATCTTAAGCTCCTTGTCTATATTTTGTTTTAGACTAGCTAGTTGCTCTGGAGATGCTTGTGGGTCTTGAGAAGCTTCTTCATAAGCCTGGTTGTACAGGCTAAGTTTTTGCTTGCTGTCGTTTAATACATTTGATAAACCTTGGTTGCTGATAAAATACTTAAGCAGATCCTCTTCAAGTTTTTTGTCATTTTCATAACCAAGGCTAGACTTTAACTTATCGATTATTTGTTGAGAACTAAACCCAGACCTTGGGTCAACCATTTTACTATTTGGATCTTCAAGTGTTATAAGTTGATCTAAATTTCTTTCAACTTCTTCTGGAGTTTCTCCCATCTTGACAGATCCAAACGGGCCTAAATCTAGTTCATCATTTTCGTTTTCCTTAGCTATTCGAGCATACGTTGCTAGTAGGCTTTTTTTTGAACTCGGCGATAACTCATCCACTACGTCAGCCGCTCTAGCCTCTCCTTCTTTCCTAAAACCAGTAGCAAAGTCTATTCTTTGCTGCTCCATCGTAGGGATTGTAGCCGATGGCATGGCACCCTGGCCCATTGCCTCGCCTTGTAGTTGCTCTGGCGAAAGATACCCGCTTGGTAACGAAGGCTCCTGTTGAACCTGATCGGCAAGACCTGTTCTTTGCTCTGCCGCTGATGCAAGCATCTGCCTTCCTGCCTCTAATGGTGCCATTGGGGCAACCTTCGGCTGTGGAGTAACAATATTCCTAGCGATGCTCATCGCCTCTTCTAGCGACTTTCCAGCTGCTTGCTCGGCTATCTGCCTGTACTGATCGTCAGTAAAAGACGCACCGTACTTACCGAGGTATGTCTTAACCTGCTGTACGTTTAATTTCGATGGTAATCGTCTTCCCCCAGAAGGTCCAGCTTCGCTTCCAGGGGTTGGCTTTCCCAGGCCTCCTGCATATCCTATTTTTTGCTCAAAAGCGTTGAAGTCGCCCAAATCATAGTCAGCATTAGCAGCAGACCATAGCTTTGATCTGTTGTTAGAGTCCTGCATCTTTACCTTAAAGTCATCATATGAACCTAGGTCATACTCACCTCCTAAGGCATTATATAATTTCAGTAGATTTTCTTCGTTTGGCATTGGTTATGATTTAGAAAACTTTTTTCAATTTACCGCTTGATTTGGTTGTTGTTCTAGATGATGACGCGCCTCCGCTCGGCGTTTCGCGGTTAATATACTGACCAATAGTAGGCCATCCATTAGCCCCAGCTAATTTGTTCCAATTTGAGAATTGATTTACTATTGATTTATTTTCAGATGCCTGTATTTGCTGCATCTGTTTTGGGGATATCTTTACTACATTCTGTTCTAAATTCACGCTCGTTCCTTCTCCAGAAACTTGTTTATTTGTTTTAGCGTAAAACGACCTTGAGTTTTTATCATAGTATATATACTCAATGTTAATTGGAGTACCATCAATATTAACTGGCTCACTACCAGTTCCAAGCTGGATCATCATTGTCGGAGCTTCAACAACTGCTCCTATTTCTTGCATTTTATTCCTAACCTTTTGTACTTGATCGGGTGTTAGACCATAGTTATTAGTTCCATTATATATATTTAATGCGTCTTCTGGAGTATTTATTCCGTTTTCCGCAAATATGTCTAATGACTCTATAGCTTTTTGAACATTTTTGTATCCAGATGGAGTATATTGAAACTGAGTAGCTACAGCCGAGGTATTTGCTGGCTCATCCCCTTTTTTACCAGTTCCTCCTACAGGCTCTCTTTGAAATTCATCAGAAACAGCATTCTCCCTAGCCCAGTTATCGTACATACTCATAAAGTGTTCCTTGGCCAATGATTTCTTTACAAGATCTAGCGTTGGTTCTACTCCGTTATTAGCTGCCTTTAGGTCCTCTTGTTTTTTCTTTATAACCGAAGCAATAGTTTGGCCTTGGGGTAGATTGCTTTCTATCTCCTGTAAAGCACTTTCTGTATAGCCCTTGTCTGAGTTTAGGAAGGTATCAACCTTCATTTCATAAAGTGCTTGTGATGGTCTTGTTACCTCTGTAACCTTCTGAGTGAATCCAGGTATTTTTCTGCCTTTGTATATAGCCTGTTCGGCTGGAGTCATGCTTGCTAATCTATTCGGCTCATCTTTCATAAAGGCCATTGCTGCATCCGCCTCTGCCTTATCGAACTTTATGTTCTTGATTGTTTCTGGGATAGACGTATACTGGATACGTCTTGACATTATCTCACGAGTATCTGGGTTATAATCTATGCCCATAGCCTTGGCTTCAATTTCATCATCTGGTGTTAACTCCTCACCAGTTCTGTATATCTTATTTGCTACCCTTGAGTTAACTATGCTAGGGTTTTGGAATGCACTCTTCTGGTCTTCAAGGAGCATGTCGCTTCTTTTCTTTATCGAAGACTGCTTGTCGTAGAAGTTAAAGAAAGACTCAGCTAAGCTCCTTTGGTCCGCACCAGAATTAAACTTGTCGTCTAGTTCTTTTTTTAGTTCGTTTACAGCAGCGTCGTAGTTTGCTTGCTCTCTGACGTGCATTGAAGCTTTCCTAAGCCCAATAATTTCATCAAGGAATTTATTGTATTGGTCTTCTCTTGCCTTAGCTTTTCTTTCCTTCTTCTCTGCTAAAGATGCAAGGTTTACAGCAAGCTGTTTTGCCGCTGGAGCAAATATGTCCTTTCTTTCTACGTTAAGGCCGAGCGCCTGACCTAATGATGGTTCTGCCATTTTTTTAAACTTTAATTACCACCAGAATTATCACCAGAACTATTATTAGATTCGTATCCCCACATTTCTGGGCTAGAGGCCATAGTCATTCCAAGAGATCCAATTCCAGAAATAGCATTAGCTTGATTTTGTCTTGCTTGCTGTATAGCTTGACCATATGCTTGTTGCATTGCATCATAATTACCAAGAACACTTCTTTCTTGCGCTGAACGATATTGACCAACTAGACCAGCTAACTGGTCAGCAGCGGATAAATTTCTACTTCTGCTTTCTCTTACCATAGCTGCGTTCTGAGATGCAACATTTGCCCAGTTCCTAGCATCTGTATTTGCAGCAATAGCCTGTAGTGCCATTGGTGAAGACCCAAGACCAGCAGATCTATTAAACATAGTAGCATTCTGCCTAGCTTGGGCTGATCGCATTTGATTCAATTCAGCTTGCGAAAAGCCTTGTGCCATTTTTGATCGTCTCAATCTTTCTTGATAAGCACTAAGAACCTCTTTAGGCACTGTTAATTCTGGACGCTTTCCTAATGAAGCTAAAGCTCTTTCTGCTCTACGTCTGTCACGATATGACATGTACGCATTAATTCCAGCTGAGGCTAGTCCTAGTCCCGCTCCAATTGCACCTGCTACCATAATTAAAATCTTTTATTTCCACAAAGATAAAAATTATGTGTTCCAAAGCCTAACCATTGGATTAAACTTAAGCACTATGTTGGTAAATCTTTGGAACTCACCTGGTTGATAGAAGAACCTTATCTTAACCCACTGTCCGTACATGAAGTCATTATCGAGATCTGTCTGGCCGTTTACCTCAACATTCGGGATAGGAGCAAAGAACTGCTCTAGCTGCTGCTCGAAATCTGGGCCGTTAATCACTGTCGTTTGAGTTTTAGTCTCTAGCTCTAGTCTGTATGGCGTGTATTCGCTGTTGCAGATTAGCGCAACATAACGCTTGGTTACGTTAGGGTCAATGTTAAAAACAACCTCGATGTAGCCTTCCTCCTCCTGCACGTCTCCATTATGTGCATACCAGCGCAGGATATCTCCAGAGTTATGCTCGTACACGTTTGACTCTGGATCCTTTGGTCTAGGAGAAAGGAACGTGTCATTCCATTGAAGATAAATACGCGGATGGTATGTCTCCTGGAACTGGCTGAACCTGTTCTTGAACTCTGAGTATGATATCGTATTTATATTGTAATAGTTCTTGTCGTCAATAGACGGCCTAGAGAAGAAGTTTTCCCAACCTGGTGTTACACCTGGCTTAATGTTCTGGTTTGTAAAGTAGTCTTGCGTTACTACGTACAAAACAATTGTCTGCTCAAAGTTTAGGAAGTTTGTTTCGTCCTCTAAATAGACGATATCGCCAACCTTATAGTTTAATATCTTGGTTTCCCCAGGACTCCAAGAAACCCATACATGATCTGGCTTGCGATGCGCCCTAATGGTCCATATAGCCTCTCCTAGTCTTTGATTCCATACACCATGCATTCCGTAGTTAAGTGCTGGACTATCAAAATCAAGAACCCACTTTGTGTCATTCAACACAGCCGTTCTAACGAACGCCCTGTCAGAGATAGGCACCGCACCGTCTGCGCCGAAACGCATAAACTTCTTGCGTATCCTGTCATACCAGTAAATAACATCATCACCGCCCTGTGATCTACCCAAGAATACCGACCACTTATTTGAGCATCCGTATGAAGTTATAGTAATACCAGGACGAGATAACACACTAGCATCACCTAGAACGATCTGGCTAGTATCGCTAAGCTGTAACGTACCGCGTGTGTTGAAGAACTGACGCTGGTACTTGTTTGGCTGTAGCGTGAAAAGCTCACCGTTGATGTTCTTCATGTCGATGATTTCACCGAATGATGCATCAAGATCGGTGTATGAAAGGATTCCAAATCTTCTATAAGAATCGTTTCTTGAGTTTTGTGGCTTTAAATCAGAATAAATAATCCTAGTCGGCATCCTAGACAGTGGATCAACAGATGGTCCAGCTCTAAAACCGTAGAATAAATTCTTTAAGTCATATCCAGAATTATAAAAGAATGTGTCTGGTGTTTGTTTTGAAAGCCAGTCATTAAAACCTGTTGTGTCTGCTACTGATGTTATGTACGAAGATGGGTATACCTTATGGTCAGGATCATCCTCATTATTATATATTAGATATGAATTTGATTTTGTTTGACCTGTAAAGTTAATTGCTTGAGCAGAGTCGCCAGGTATTGGATTTGGAATGTTGACTTTGTTTATAAATGTTCTATAATAGATTTGAGCCGTGTATGTATCGCCCCCAAAAAGATCTGTTGTTAGCGTTTGTCCTGGTATCTGAAAAGAGCCAGTATATACATACGAATCAAGTCCGTCCTGTGAATACTGGAAAGAGCCTGGTGGAAGATTTCTTTTTACTTGTATTACCCTTACTCCCCTATCTGGATCATTTCCTAAGAAACCATTCAATGGCGACTTAAGCTTTGCTACATAGCTTGTATCAAATGAATTTGTGTAAGTTGCCTGTACTGGTTGAGGTACAGAAAATGTATATGTTTTATAGAAGTTGTTACCAAACCCGTCTATCCACTCTAATTGCATGGTAGCTGTTGCCCAAAACGGAGAGTTTGACGGCGCTGTTACTTCAACCTGGTTCCCAACACCTGTAGGGAACATTGATACGCCTAGGCTCAAGTCAGCTGCATTATTAAAATCGTTTGAGTACTGAAGCGTTCCTCCACCAGACGCATTAAATTGAGACACTAGATAATTAGAAACGCCATCATAATTTAAGACTGTCCAACTAGATAAAGTTCCAGATGTAGTTATGTTTTTATTGTTTGATGCACCAGGGAAACTAACAACCTCTACGTCGTCTATTGTAAACCTGGGCTTGTCAGTAGATGTACTAAGGTTTGTTAGTCCAAGTTTTTTAGATACCCATTCGTTTTCGAAGTTTTTAATCTCATCCGTATTTAAAAGAACAGAACTATCTATTTCTACTTCTTCTTTATTATTCTGACCATTGTAGTACGGAACTGTCTCTATGTAATAACTTAATGGAGGATTATTAAACGATGGATATAAGGTAAATACGTCGTACTGACCCATGTTTAAAACTATATCTCCAGAACTAATCTCAATCTGCTGATTGTTTATTATAGAATCAATCAGATACAGACTAACAAACGAATCTTGCCATTGATAACCACCTTCCTTTCCAGCTAGTGGGCCAGAGTTCATGGTATATCTAGAGTCTCTATATCTTAATGATTGTGGCAATAGATACTCAGTAGGCACACCAGCGGCAGGGAATCCAGCAAAAGAAGTACCAGCCCCTAAGCTTGCTTGACTATCCACTATAAAAGGAAACTCATGAGTAATCATAGGTCTGCCAGTTATAGGACTAGAGTTGTTCTGTGATATCGTAGGTTCAGTAGTTGTTATATACCAACCTATTGATCTTGTTCCAGAATATGTAGCTGAAATAAACAGTGGAGGCCACTGTGCGCCATAAACCATAGTCTTTACATGATTCACAGCAAATCCATAGCCTAGAATTGTTGGAGATTTTACCTCTGCTCTGAAATACTCTATTCTATCAATTACTTGAGATGCCTGTAGTCCATCTATCAAAAAGCTAGACAAATCTGGAGCAGAAAGTTCTATATAAGGAACCAGGTTTCTTCTATCCCCTAAGGTATTGCCAACCTTGACTAATTCATAGTTATCTAAGCCAGCTGTTCTTTTCCCGTCTTGGGATGTTTGGTCTGTGTTAATAGTAACGTCAAACAGCTTATATACAGGACTTGTGTATCCGTTTTTGTACTTAAATCTGACACCTATTCTATAGGTCTCATTAAGCATATATCCTGTGTAATAAAACACATTCATTGGGTCTTGATGACCACCAGCAGTAAAGTTTGGATATGCATTAACCCTAGATATTTCTTTCTTTAACAGCTTGTAAGTATATGCATCTAGTATGTCAGACAGGTCATCGTTAGGTATTGTTAAATTTGATAAGATATATCTGTTGTCTACTATAGCGTTATTCTTGGCCTTTGAAATAACCTCAGTCTGTATACTAAGTTCTTCTGGAATCAAGTCTATTCCATCCTCTCTTCCAGTGTGAGTTATAACTAGAAAATCTTCGTTTTCTGGAACGGCATATCTTCCTATTATTCCGTATTGCGTTGTGTCAACGGCTAGGTCTATGTATAGAATACAGGCTACCTCAATGAATTTATATAGGTCGGCATTTAGGTTAGATATCCTTAATACATTCTGCTTGTCTGTTTGAGTTCCAGACACATTTCCGATTATAAGCCTTGGATTGCCATCAAACTTAGGATTATACACTGGCACTGGACCAGACGGCAGTGACCAGTCCGTGTAGCTTCCGTCACCTAATACCCCCCTTACAAAATACCTGTGATTCCCAGCATAAAGACCTCCTCCTACCTGCTGCTGAACAACTAGGTTAATATCAATCGTTGGCTGGCCTAGGATGTGATTTGTTTGGTCAGATATGCTGTCATAATCAAACAATCCATACTCTGGATATATGCCTCTTATTGCACCATCCTCAATGTATGGTGCTGAATTTTTATAATAGAATAGCTTTGGTGTATTAAAGTTATCAGTAAAGTAAAGAGACTTCCTATCAAACGAAACCTCGCCTTCCATGTCGAACTGGTGCTTTATCCAAAAGTTCAACTCTCGTGATCTAAGCAATCTAGTGTACGTCCATTCGTTTCTTGACTCATTCTTTGTGGCAACACCTATTTCGCCTATTCCAAATGGATTAAATGTAATCTTTCCAGTTCCTTGAACGTATGGATTTGAAGGATTTCCGTTTAATGAATTATATATTTCAATATAGTTTACTACATCGATTGTTAGAGAATTTAAAAGAGATACTGAGTTTATTGTATATAATCCATTTAATGTAGTAAGTCCTTGAACACCAGAAATATAAATCTCTTGACCTTCAAATAAAAGGTATTCATATTCGGCAGGGAACTCTAAAGTTGCAATAATGCCTTGTTGGAATATATTTACTGATATTAAATTTGAAAAATTAACCTCTACAGGATCCTTTCTTTTGTTTGATGATATTATAAACAAGTCTCCTAGTATGTCCTTTGATCCTATAACCTCAAGTTCTCCAGTTCTTGAAATAGGAATAGCCTCTGATATACAATCTATTTGAATTGAACCAGAAAGCTGCCCGTTTGGCAATGTGATTATTTCATTGACTATAAAAAAGTTCTCGTACCTTATTATGTCTGCAAGACTTGGAGTCGTAGATGGTTTTAGTTCAAGAATATATGCTAGTTCATTTTGAGTATCAATTGATGGTGCTATAATTGGATCTGATGTGGCATTTATAATATTGCAAGCGGTAAACGCAGCCTCTACTTCTTGAGCAAACAATGTTCTAGATGATATCTCTATCTGACCTACAGTTCCAGGAAACAAATCAGTAACCCCATTAGAGTTCTTTATACGAATGTAGTAAATGCCATCTGGAGTATTAAGATTAAATCTAAACAGATAACGCTTACTCTTAGCCTCAACACTACCGATATTAAACGCAAACTCATTTCCAGTCCTAGGCGTTATAGCCAATGACTCTCCTTTCTCAGCACTCACATGCTCGATATTCTTTGCATCGGTATAGTCACCATTACGGATGTCCTGTACGTGGCTGTCTGTGTTTAGTCCCCCGAAGCTTCGTAGTTGTACTGATGGCATTATATAGAGAAGTTTTGATTATTGATAAGCGCACGATAGATAGCACCTATCTGCGTCCTGCTGTTGAGGTATTCACGCTGGAACGACTCGCCTATCAAATATCTTCTCTGTGCCATCCATTCCTGTCGGTATGACTCCGATATGTTTGGAGGGAACATCTCAAAATACATCCTGGTGAAGTTCCAGCTAATGTAAGACCTTACAGCCCTTTCCTGATGTTCGTACATGACCATCATACAGTCCTCGTCAAGGTTCCTTGATAGATACGTCATGATGGCCTTGGTTGCCTTTACGTCCGTGTTAAACATCCAATACCCGTTAACGATCTGACCAGTGGCCTGTAGGTCTGGGTAGTTACGCACCTCTGGGTCGTCGCACTGGCATTGTCGGATGAACTCCTGGTTGAAGTAGGTCACGTTGCTGTTAAACTCCATCGTGGTGTCTCCTTCAAGACGCAACGCAATAGGTCTAACAAAGCCGTTAGGAAGCTCGAACTTATAGTCCTCGATATCGAAGCACTCAGTCTGCTTTACAAAAGTGTCTAGCGAACCAACCTGTCCTAGAGCCTCGTCTGCTAGTCTATAAAGCATAGCGTCATACTCAGAAGTCTGTCCGATTCTGAGCTGCTGCTTTGCAGAGGCTATTACTGACTTAAGGCTTATAGGTGTAGCTATGTTTCTTTTCATTTCCTAGGTGCTTGTGCTGCCACTGCCGCGTCGTCTGATGAGTTGCTAATGTCGTCTGGTACGGTTGCTAGTACCTGTCTGATGTCAACCTGTAGCAGGTAGTCCTTTGCTAGTGTAAATATCTCCATGGTCAACGGATAGTCGTCAAACTGCTCGTTGTACTCTGGAATAAGCGTAGGGTTTGCGAACACACCAGTAACCATAATTCGCTTTGGAAGCTGGCCTGGGGTCTTGTTTATCCTAACTAGATTGAACTCTGGTATATATACGCACACAGGGTTCTTCATCGACACGGCATACATCAAATAGTGCTGCATCTGGTTTGCGTAGTCGGCCTGGTTTGCCGAACGGATATATGGGGTCTTCCCATCCTCGCCTCCGATGTATGCGATACCAGAAAAGGCCGCATCTGTCTGGATGGTCTTGGATGGGAATGGGAATATTGTGTTACAGTTGTCCTCCTGCACGTCAGCTCTGAACTGAGGGTAGGTGGTCTGGTATAGCATTGCAGGGATAACCTTCTTTTGTGTCACGTATGTAACGATGGCCTTCTCCCTTGCGATGTCCAGCATTGCCCCCATCAGCCTGTAGTCCATCCTCACCTCATCGGTTATGTTACCACCTGCGGTCTCTGCTTGCAATATGTCTATGTATTGTTTGCGTGTCATGGATTAAGCAGTATTTGCTGGTCTGTTGCTTGAGAGTTCTGGTAGTCTCTGAATGTAATATCGAAGTCTTTAGCGGCCAGGTCGATCACATGGTATATGAACTTGTCTGGATATGTAACAGAATAATCGATAGTATTATCGTTTAGGTCAAAGAACACTGTTGCGTTGCTTATCTGGTCTATTGTAACCTTAGATGGAGCAATGCTTCCTTGAGCATATGGATAGAAAACAATCTTGTTATTACTTATCTCATATAACGGATAGTCCTCTGTTGCGCCCTTGAACGAAGAAATCTTTTCGTCGCTCTTTAGGAACTGACAGTAGTTGTAGAATACCCTTGATATCTTTGTAAGTGGCGATTGAACGAACTGTCCGTTACCAGCAGTAGGTCCATTAGCCGTATAAAGCTCGATCTTGTATCTGTTCTTTACGATAGCCAAGAACTCTCCATTAGCAGCAGTGTTTCCTAGCACATTTTCTAGTAAGATTGTGTCACCTGTTCTGATGTTATTAGGCGTGAACAGTTCTAGGACTATAGGACTAGTGTTTGTGATGTCCTTTATCGTAAGACCTGGGATTGCTCTTTTGTACTTAGCCTTTACAGCTAATACGTGAGTGGTGTTGTTTAGGACGAAATCAATGTAGTTATTTGTCGGAGTAAGTTCTTGGCTTGATATTAGACTTCTTAACTCGTCAAACTCTCGTTGCTCGTTAAGGTTTCGATACTTCTCCTCGATGGCGTTTACTAGCGCCTTCTTAAAGCGTCTGTTTTTCTTGGCAATATCCTCGATCCCAGAGTACGTCTGGCCTATCTGCTGAGAATATATCTGGTTTATCTCTACGCCTGTCATAGCACAAATGTAATAAAAAGAGCGTCAAATACAAAGGGCCACTTTCGCGACCCTTGTAAAACACATGAACTACAACCTGGGGCCTACCTCCCCATTTTCTTTATGAACGACCGTACTCCATCATACGCTCTCTCTTGCCCTCTGACTTCTCGTGCTTCATCATTGCAGCTTTAGATGCGTACATTTCGCCTGTCTTATTTTCTTTAATCATTTTTTTAGCTGGCTTTTTTGCAGCGGTTTTCTTAGCAGTTGTTTTCTTAACTGCCTTCTTCATCATCTTCATGATTTATTTTTTTAGAGGGTTATTTTCCGAATTTTTTGCGCAGCGCTAATAGGCTAGGAAGCTCCTTGTGGATATAGTCGGTAGCTTTCTTTGGAGCCTCTTCGGCCACTACCTGGGTCTCTTCCACCTTTGCTTGCTCAACCTCAGCTGGTTCCTCTTTGGTTCCGATGACCTTATCTATCACCTCTTGAACTTTTGACTTTTTATTTGCCATGGTTATTTTTTAGTTTTGGTTTTCTTCTTTACAACGCCAGAGATTTTCTTCAAGCGAGGGTTTGCTTTTATTGCAGCAGGTGAAGCCTTTCTGGCTCCTGCCGCTAGGATGGCTCCTGCGCGTTCCATAGAGATGCCTTGTTTCTTTGCAATCTCTTTCTGAACTGCCTTAAAGCCTCTGTGTTTTTTAGCTTTGGCTTTCATGACTACTTCATCTTTTTAGACTTAGCAATCTCCTCTGCTGCCTTTCTGTTTGCAGCACCTTTTACTTTTAAAGTGGTTGCCTTTGACGCCAACCGAGCAGAGCG